>VFSW01003801.1_pt1 | contig 22626 bp, 15 predicted proteins | sample 5358111 | NCBI WGS metagenome assembly VFSW01 (sample SAMN11554181, study PRJNA540505) | mine drainage metagenome | isolation source: sediment from site ElyBrook_90M | place: USA: Ely Copper Mine, Vershire, VT | collected 2017 | reverse complement strand
CCACTCGTAGATCCATCGCATGTCGGACATTACGTGGAAGCGGCGCCAGGGGTTACGGATTTCAACTCTGCCCAGGTTTTAAGCCGCACCTCCGGCAGCAGCTCCAGCAGCGCCGCATGCTCCTCTGCCCGCGACTGCCGCAGCCGGGTGCGTACCTGATCGAGCGCCGCGTCGGGATAGCCGGGATGGCAGACCAGTTCCCACGTAGCGCCGGGATCGTCCGGCATCGCCGCCAGCAGCGCGCGTAGAGTGGCTGTCACGTCCAATGTCCCGGTGGCCAGGACGCCGATGGTCCCGCTGGTGGTGGCCAGGCCCGACGCCGCCACTGCCCGCTGGAAGGCTCGATGCTGCGACGGCAGCGCGACGACCGCCATCCGCCGCAGCATCGTCGCCGACCCTTTTGTCGCCCGCAAAGCCCAGGCCGGCTCAAACGGATTCCGTACCGCTGGAACCCCGCACGTCCGCGCAGCCGCCAACACGGGCCGCAGGATGCCCGAGAACAGATGGGTGTGCTTGTGCGTGTCGAAGTGCGAAATGCGGATCCCTGCGGCCCGCAGCCGCTCCATCTGCGCCGTCGCCTCCGCCGTGATCTCTGCTGCGCGAATACGGAACGTCAACAGATCCCGAACAAATGCTGTCAGCGTCGGACGAAAGGACTTCCCATCCGGGCACAGTGTTGGGATTTGCGAAGGTGGCAACACCGGCGTCCCATCCACCAGCAGCACATGGCACCCTACCTCGAGCCCCGGCGTAGCGCGCGCCACCGCCAACGCATCGTCGAAATACGCCCCGGTCGCCATCAGCGTCGCCGACGACAGCGCGCCCGCGCGATGCAGCTCACCGATGGATCGATTCACGCCAGGCGTAAGCCCGAAGTCGTCCGCGTTGACAATCAGAGGCACGAAAACCAGCGTACAGCGTACAGCGTTCGGCGTTCAGAGTTCAGGAGTCCAGAGCTTCCCCGTCCCTCCGCATAATTCGCATGGTTCAAACAGCCTGATGTCGCCGATCAGGCCGGTAGGACTCGGGTTGGTCCCAATAGCTCTGCAGGCGAAGCAGAGTCCATGGGCTCGGTAAAAGTCTTCCAATCCTGAAGGCCGTCCAGCATCATGCTCCCGCTGGCGCCACTCCTTCACCTCAGGAAGTCTGTTATGGAAGGCTTGGGCCCGTTGACGATCAATATCGCTCCACGGACGGCCTCGGCCGATCATCTCCACGGTGTCGATCTTGCTCCCATAGACAGCCGGGTTCAGCGTCGGGTCGTTGTACATCTTCAGCTGCCGATACATCTTGAACCGCCGCCGGCCTGCGAGCACCTCCGCCCACAGCCGGTCCAGACACGCGACCAGATCATCTCTCTGCTCGGTCAGCACCGTTAGCCGCTCGCGATTCCGCTCCGCGTGCCCGGCCGGCGCGTTCGGCCGGTCAATCTCCTCCTGCGTGTGAAAGATCTTCAGCGCCAGGATGGACAGGCGATCGATCATCAGCCCTGGCGACTCGGAGTTCAATTCCGCCGACAGCTGGGGCAATTGCGAAGGCCGCAACGCCTCCAGCAACAGCCCATCACACTGCTCGGCCAGGTCATTCCGCCGCTGATTGATCGTGTCGATGGACCGTTTCACGCTGACGATCTCGGCATCGGTCGCGGCCGGCATCCGCGCCCGGTCCTCCACATGCCACAGATCGAAGTTGGCCCTATGCTGCGCGAGCATCGTCGCCTCGAAGGACCCGCCCTCGAGGCGAACTCCCTCGGGCGAGGCGCCCGGCTCCCGGTGCCACAGCTCCGTCGCGCGCTCCTGCAGAGCGGCCACAGCAACCGCCGAAAAATCGAAAGGCTGGCTCATGCTGTTTTCTATGTTCTGGTCCGTCGCTATGGTAGAACACCAGTGACCGATGAATCCGTCCGAACAGCCGCGGATCTTCTGCATCAGCACCTACGAGAAGGGCCAGGCCTTCCTTCAGGAGTGCGCCGCCCTCGGCTGCCGCGTCGTCCTGCTCACGGTCGACAAGCTGCGCAACGCCGACTGGCCGAAGGCCATCCTTGAAGACTTTCATACCATGCCGGCGGAGCTGACGCTGGAACAAGTCACCAACACGGTGACGTATCTGGCCCGCTCCAAACGCTTCGACCGCATCGTCGCCCTCGACGAGTTCGACATGGAGACTGTCGCCCACCTCCGCGAGCACATGCGCATTCCCGGCATGAGCCGCCCCCTGACCGCGCACTTCCGCGACAAGCTCGTCATGCGCGAGCAGGCGCAGCAGGCCGGCGCGCTCGTCCCCGACTTCACCCGCGTCCTCGTCCACAGCGAGCTGCACGAATGGATGCAGCGCGTCCCCGCGCCCTGGGTCCTCAAGCCGCGCAGCGAAGCCTCCGCCATCGGGATCAAAAAGATGCACTCCCCCGACGACGTCGGTCGCGCGCTTGAACACCTCGGCGACCGCCAGAGCTTCTACCTCCTCGAGCGCTTCGTCCCCGGCGACATCTTCCACGTCGACTCGATCGTGAGCGAGGGCCAGGTCGTCTTCGCCAGCGTCAGCGGCTACGGCAAGCCGCCCATGCAGGTCATGCACGAGGGCGGCGTCTTCACCACGCGCATTCTCGACCGCGACTCCGACGAGACCCGCCAGCTCACCGCCATCAATGCGCAGCTGATGCCCGCCATGGGCATGATCCGCGGCGTCAACCACGCCGAGTACATCCGGGGCAGGGAAGACGGCCGCTTCTATTTTCTTGAGGCCGCGGCGCGCGTCGGCGGCGCCTTCATTGCCGACGTCGTCGAGCTGGCCACCGGTGTTAATCTCTGGCGGGAATGGGCCCGCATCGAAGTCGCGAACCTGCGCGGCGAATCGTATCGCGCGCCCCAGCCGCACGCGCTCTACGCCGGCAGCGTCCTCTGCCTCGCGAAGACATCGGATCCCGACACCGCGATGTTCAGCGCCCCCGAGATCGTCCTGCGCCTGAAGAAGCACCACCACGCCGGCCTGATCGTGCGCAGCGGCGACCCTGAGCGTGTCCGCGTTTTGCTGGAGGAGTACGCCCAGCGTTTCGCGAACGAGTATCTCGCCACCGCGCCCGTGCCCGACAAGCCGACGGCCTGAGACACGCTGCCAGGGGCCGTTCTTTGTCAAGGTGCGACTCCAGGGGTGCCCCATATCTGCCCGGTTTTGGCAGATGTGGGAAGCCATGATCTCAACCGGCTTTGTATCCAGGTGCGATTCCAGGGGTGCCCCATATCTGCCCGGTTTTGGCAGATGTGGGAAGCCATGATCTCAACCCGGCTTTGTATCCAGGTGCGACTCCATGGGTGCCCCATCCTGGTCACGCGGCGGTGTTCCGCGTGAGAAGGGTGGGGAGCGGAACGTCGGAGAGCCGTTTTTGTATCGGGCGAACTTCTCGCCATCGACTAATCTCAGAATGTCTTACCCACAGGAGCCCGTTTGTCCGATCTCCAGTTTCCGCATCGCCGCTTCAACCCCCTCCGCCGCCAGTGGGTGCTCGTCTCCCCGCATCGCACGGCGCGCCCGTGGCAGGGCGAAGTCAACCCGTCTTCTGGATTTTCTGAAGTCCACTACGACCCCGCCTGCTATCTCTGCCCCGGCAACACGCGCGCCGGCGGCCACTTCACGCCCAAATACGAAAACGTCTACGTCTTCGACAACGACTACGCCGCGCTGTTGCCCGACTCCCACCCCGGTGAGACAAAACCAGGCTCAGCGGGGACCCCGGAACTGCTGCGGTGGAGTGAGGAGCGCGGCCGCTGCCGCGTCCTCTGCTTCCATCCCGACCACAGCCTCACCCTCGCCCGCATGCAGGTCGCCGACATCCGCCGCGTCGTCGACGCCTGGACCGAGGAGTACCGCACCCTCGGCGCCGAGCCCGATTTTCGCTATGTGCAGATCTTCGAGAACCGCGGCGCCATGATGGGCGCCAGCAATCCGCACCCCCACGGCCAGATCTGGACCACCGAGCACATCCCCGACGAACCGCAGGCCGAGACGCATGCCCTCCGCGACTACCACACCAGCCACTACACCTGCCTGCTCTGCGACTACGCTGCGCTCGAGACTCAGGAGAAAATCCGCATCGTCGCCGAAAACGACGGCTTCCTCGCCGTCGTTCCCTGGTGGGCGGTCTGGCCCTTCGAGACCCTGGTGATCGCGAAGCGTCACCTGCGCTCGCTGCTCGACTTCACCGAGGCGGACCGCGACGCCCTGGCCTGCATCCTGAAGCAACTCACCACCCGTTACGATAACCTCTTCGAGACGAGCTTCCCCTATACGATGGGCTTCCACCAGGCGCCCACGGACGGCGATCCCCACAACGAGTGGCACTTCCACGCGCACTTCTACCCACCGCTGCTGCGCTCGGCCACCGTCCGCAAATATATGGTCGGCTTCGAAATGCTGGGCATGCCCCAGCGCGACATCACCCCGGAGTCCGCAGCCGAACGCCTCCAGGCCCTGCCCGAGATGCACTTCATGGACCGCGGCTGATCGATAGCGGGCGCCTCGCTCGTCTCGAATCGTCGATCGCCGAACTCCAGCCCTCGCGTCTGCCGAATCGGTTCAGGTGACGCCTGCTCTTCCGTTCTGAACTTGCCTCCCCCTGTCAGGGGGACCGAGCCTTTCGGGGAAGCACAGCAATCGAACAGCACTAAACGAAACGTGATCGCATTCTTCATGCGAAACCGGGGTCTCAGCGGTGGTCGCGATGTCGAGGGGGCGATTTTTGAGGGTGTCCCCGGAGTAGATAAAACAAATCAATAGAAAACATAATGAATCGCTGATCACCCTGTTTCGATTGGGGTTCACGGCTGCCGGACCGCTCATTTGCACGATTGCTGCTGCCGGGACGGACAGCCAATTCAGAGATACCCCTTGACACATGAGCCCAACCGGATTACAAGGACTCAATACGAAACAAGAGGAAATCAATCAATGTTTCGTATGCAATCTGGAGGCTTCAATGCGCAAGAACTGTTGGCTCGCGTGCGCGTCTCTGCTTGCGATCCTTTTCCCTGGTTCGCTGGCATTCGCGCAATCGACGAACGAAGGCGTCCTGGTCGGGACGATCAGCGATGTCAGCGGCGCGGTGATTCCAGGGGCGACGGTCACCCTGACCGACGTCGGGACGAACATCGCGCGGACCACACAAACCAACGGCCAGGGGGACTATTTCTTTCGCGCGCTGCCGCCCTCAACCTACAAGATGGTGATCGAAGCGAAGGGATTCGGAACCGTCGAGCAGGACAGGATTGTGCTGACGGTCAACCAGAAGGCCACGCTGAACACGACGCTGAAGCCTGCGAGCGCAGCGACCAACGTCGTCGTGCATGCGATTCCGGTGCTGCTGGACTCAGAAGATGCGACTCTGGGCACCGACGTGAACAGCACGTATCTCGTGCAGATTCCGCTGATGAGTCGCGACTCGTTCGGACTGACCTTTCTGGCCGGCGGCGTCACGGAGGCGACGGGTTCGGGCACCCAGAATTCCTATCCCAGCGGAACGAATTTTGTTTCCAACGGGCAGCGCAATGCCACGGCGGATATCCGCCTGGACGGCGATCTGCTCAGCGCTCCGGAGCAGGGCGAAGGCGGCACGACCAACGTCTACTACCAGCCCTCGGTGGAAGCGCTGCAGGAGTTCAAGGTGGAGAACAACAGCTTCTCCGCCGAGTACGGGAACAACGGCGGCACAGTGGTCAATACGGTGATGAAGTCGGGCACCAACCAGTTCCACGGCAGCGGCTGGTGGTACGGGCAGCGGGCCGCGTTCGACGCGCGCGACTTCTTCAACACCGGGGCGGTCCCCGATCACCAGCAGGATCAGTATGGCTTCACGCTCGGCGGCCCGGTCAGAAAGGACAAGACCTTCTTCTTCGGCGATCTGTCGATCGTGCGGGACCGGGAGCCGGTGAACATTGTGGCCACCGTGCCGACCGACGCGGAGCGCAACGGCGATTTCTCGCAGACCATGGCGTACGACGCCAACCGAAACCTGGTGCAGAACCAGATCTTCGACCCGTTCACTACGGACGCCAACGGCGACCGGACGGCCTACAACGGCAACATGATTCCACAGGGTGAGTGGGACTCGGTGGGGCAGGCGATTCTCAACCTCTATCCGAAGGCGAATCAGCCAGGCGATGCGGGGATTGGAACCAACAATTTCCGCGATGTGGTCCTGGCCGCGTCGAACACCCAGCAGTTCGACATCAAAGTCGACCAGAACTTCAGCTCCCGCTCGCGGCTGAGCGCCCGCTACAGCTATCAGCACAACGACGGCAGCACGCCAGGCGTCTTCACCGACGACATCTTCAACGACGGCCTCAACTACAAAGGGTCGTTCTACAACGACGGCCTGGAATATACGTTCACCCCGACGGCGAATACGGTGTGGGTGAGCCATTTCGGAATCGACCGCGTCTCGCAGCCGTCGTACACGAAGACACCGGATCCGACGTCCATCGGATTCCCCTCGTATCTGGACAGCGCGAACGGGATTCCCCGCATGCCGTCGATTCTGCCGAACAGTTACGGAGACTATTCACGGTTCACGCCGCTCTACAGCCAATGTTGCGTGGACACGAAGTTCGCGCACACCCTGCTGGATTACTCGTCGAATTTCTCGTGGACGCACGGGCAGCACAACCTCAAGTTCGGCGGCGAGCAGCGGGTTTTCTACAACAACTTCGATCAGCCGAACTATCCCACCGGATACTTCAGCTTCGACCAGACGGTGTCGTCGGAAAATCCCTATGACACGGTGGGCGGGACGCAGGGCAATTCGTTTGCCAACATTCTGATCGGCTACGGCGACACGGGCGGCATCAACGTGCAGCCGGCTGTGGCGGATATGTCGCGGGAGACGGGGTTTTATGCCCAGGACAGCTGGCACGTAACGTCGAAGCTGACGCTCGACATCGGCGTGCGCTACGAGTGGAGCACGCCTTACGCGGAGCGCCACAACTACGTCGAGTTCAGTGACTTTACAGTAAGCAGCGGGCAGGCGGTTCCAGGACTGAGTGCGTACCAGCCAGGCATGGATGCCCCGCCGGGAGCGACGACTTTCGCCAGCAACAGCATGCGCACGGTGCCGGTGGACCGGAACAACGTGGCGCCGCGGCTGGGCTTCGCCTGGCAGTTGAATCCCACTACGGTGGTGCGGGGCGGCGCCGGCATTTACTACGGGATGAACGTGGCGACGAACTACCAGTATCCCGGACCCGCCTTTGCGTCGAGCCCGTCGGTGTTCTTCAGTAAAGATAACTACCAGACGCGCTTCGCGACCCTGGAGAATCCGTTCCCGGGCGGTATTCCGCAGCCTCAGGGCCGGCAGTACGGCAAGCTTGCCGACTGGGGGCTGTCCGACGGGAACAATCTCGACCTGGAGCCGGCGCGCAACGCGGAGATTTACCAGTGGAACTTCGGCGTCCAGCACGCGTTTCCGTGGAAGATTGTGCTGGGGGTGGACTACTCGGCGAATCGATCGACCCATCTGCCGTGGGGCGGATACAGCAGCACCAGCAATCGCAACTTTATCCACTCCAGCGTTCGGCGCCAGTACACCAGCGATCAATTGAGCGCTCTGGTGGACAATCCTTTCCAGCCGCTGTTCAGCGGTCCGGGCGCGATCTTCAACGAGCCGGAGTCGCGCTACGGCGACGACCAGCTGCCGCTGATCAACCTGCTGCGTCCCTATCCGCAGTACGACGGCGTTTTCTCCGGGCTGCCCAAGCTGGCGGCGGACTCCTGGTACAACTCGATGCAGGTGCGGTTCCAGAAGCGCGAGAGCCGGTATTTGTCGTTCGAGGGCAACTACACCTGGGCGAAAGCGGAAGATGATTCGTCGGTGGGCTTCAACGCCTTTGTCGGATATCTGGACACCGGCAACCCGCAGGAGCTGGACAACCTGAAGACCGAGTGGTCGATCAGCGCGAACGATGCGACGAACCGGCTGGTGGCTGCGGTGGTGGCAGACTCCCCGATCGGGCGCGGCCGCGCGTTCGGCGCGAACATGAACCGCATTGTGGATTACTTTGTCGGCGGCTGGCAGGGCTCCACGCTGATGACCTATCAAACCGGAACGCCGATGCCGATCACCATGGGCAGTCCGCGCCTGGCCGACGGCAACCAGCGGCCGGACGTGACCTGCTCGCAGGTGACGACGGGCATCAGCATGCACAACGCGGCGTACACGCAGCAGCCCTATCTGAGCCAGAACTGCTTTGCCGATCCCGGCGATCAGCAGCCGGGCAACTCCCCGCGCTACTTCTCGAATATTCGCGGCGACAGCATCCGCAACTTCGATGTGTCGTTCATGAAGTCGCTGACCCTGCCGCGGGAGAGCCGCATGGAGTTTCACGTCGACCTGTTCAACTTCACCAACACACCGCGCTTTGCGTTTCCGGACTTCGGCTATCAGGACAGCACGTTCGGTATCGTGAGCTCGACGGCGGCCGGGTACACGCCGCGCCACCTGCAGTTCGGCGCGCGCTACCAGTTCTGACCTTTTTGCCTCCAGGCGGGGCCGCTGCCGGCTCCGCCCGCCTTTTCATCTCTCACGAACATCGAGGTGCTTCTATGTCTGCTGCCTCCCGGGCATTCGTCCGCAAAACGGCTTTGCTTGTTGCTCTCGGATTCACCTGCAGCGCGGCTGCGGTGGCGCAGGAGTTTGATGGGCCGGCGCGCACGTGGATGCGCAGGGTGCGGATCGCCGCATATCCGCTGACGCCCACGAACGCGCAGCAGATCGTGCAGCAGGCGGAGGCCAGCGGCGTCTACGGCATCGAGGTGGACAACGACATCGAGGGGCGTTACGAGAGCTTTCTCGATCCCACTGAAAAGCTGCAGGCCATCCACCTGGTGGCGGAAGCGGCACACAAGGCCGGCAACAAGGCCTTCGTCTATATTGCCGGGACCGAGTGCATCTCGCTGAACGCGGACGGGCCGCACACCCTGGCCAAGGAGCATCCCGACTGGCTGCAGCGCAAGATCACCGGGCAGCCCGCCATCTTCGGAGCGAAGTCGGCGTTCTGGATCCGGCCCGGCGAAGAGGACGTGTGGGTGAGCCCCTATGCCGAGCCGTGGCGGAAGATTTACATGCAGCGGATCCGGCAGATCGCTGCGACCGGCATCGACGGGATCTATGTCGACATTCCTTACTGGATGACGCACTTCACGGGATGGGAAGACAGCTGGGCGAGCTTTGACGACGCGACAGTCGCCGCCTTTAAGAAGGCCACGGGGCTCGACGCTCGCAAGGACATCAAACTCGACGATCCGGACGATCCTGGCTTCCGCAAGTGGATCGACTTCCGCATTCAGACCATCGACGACTTTCTGGTGGAGATACGGAAGAATGCGGTCTCGGTAAATCCGGACATTGCGCTGATCCCCGAGATTTATCCCGGCATCGAGGATGCGGCGCCGCGGGTCGGCTCGGATGTCTACCAACTCTATCCGGTGGTCGATGCCATCGCGCACGAGTACGAGTTCGGCGACAGCGAGGATCACACCGCCGCTTCGCGCTCGCCCTTCGACTGGTTCAATTACCAGATCGGCATGCGGAGCTTCCGCGCCTTCGCGGGCGAAGAGAAGCCGACATGGATTCTGAACTACTCGTGGGACGGCGCGAAGAACGTGCAGCCGCGCCCGGCGATGCTGTCGCTGGCGAATTCCGAGCTGACCGCAGGCGCGAATTTCTGGGATGCGCGCGGGCATGAGATGTCGGGCTCCAACGACATGCCGACCCGGAAGCAGATCTTTCACTGGATCGCCGCGCACGAGGACATCTTCGGCGCCCAGCGGCAGCCGGAGGGTGAGACCGGCGTCTATTTTTCCGACACGACGCGCAACTACTATCCGAAAGAATTTGTCGCGGCTTATCGCGGTGTGCTGCTGCTGCTGCTGCAGAATCACGTGCAGTTCCGGATCGTCACAGCGCGAACTCTGGACGCGTTTCACGGCAAGGTGCTGGTGCTGCCCGATGTGCGTGTGCTGAGTGAGCAGGAAGCAGCCGGCGTGAAAACCTTTGCGGAGGGCGGCTGCCACGTGGTCCTGACCGGGAAGACGGATGCGCGGCTGGAGGGGCTGAAGGAAGCGAAGCGGTTTCCGGATCAGCCGGAGATCCGGTACCTCGACGCGGCGCAGAAGAACTTCTACGGGGTAAACCCGGCGAGTGAGCCAGACCTGCTGCATGCGATCGCGACGGAAAGCGATGTCCAGGTGAGCGCATCGCAGAACGTTGTCGTCCATGAGGCGCGCGTGAATGGGCGGACGTATCTCTTCCTCGCCAATTTCACCGGGCTGCAGGCGGGGCAGAACGAAACGCCGACGGCGCAGAGCGGGATTCGCGTAACAGCGCCCACCGCGCTGGGAAAGAAGCTGCACTGGCTGCCGTTTCTGGGTACGGAGACAACGGTAGAGGGCCAAGCCTCGGGCGATGGGACGAGCTTCACGCTGCCGGCGCTCGATCGCGGCGGCGTCGCATGGCTTGAGTAACGGCGGCGAGTTGCAGTAAGCCTTGCAGCTCCTGAACCTCGTTCATCGACCCTAAAGGCCGCTCACTGAGGCTCAGAATCTGCCTGCGCGGATTCCAAGGTCCGAACCTCGAAAGGCGCCAGCGAGATCACCGCGTGATGCGGGTCGAGATGATCAGGTGTTGCGCCGGACTTGCCAAAGGGGTCCGTCGCCATGCCGCTCACGGTCGCGCCGCGCGGTACTTGCAGTGCGGACTCCAAATTCAGAGTGAAAGACTGCGGCTGATCCGATGGATTGCGCAGCGTGACGATCCAGCCCTTCGGATTCCACGCGGCCCATCCATAGATCTGGAGCTGTCCCGGATCGCCGCCGATCCAGTGATTATCGACGAGGATGTCCGCATTTTGCCGCGCCCATTTGGCGGCGTGCGCCAGCGTGTCCCAATCCTGTAACGTCAGCAGCGAGGGCGTGATGTACATCTCCTGCAGCTGCGTGCCGGTGGCGAAGTAGGAGTGGACCTCGGCGGCGAAGTCGTGACCCGGATCGGAGCTGAGACGGTCGGCAAGCTTCGCATAGATGATGCCGTGCAGCATGAGCGAATTGATGGGGAAGAGCGGGCCTCCGCGAACGGTATTGCGGTAGGTCTGCTCGTCGCGGTAGGTGATCCACTGCTGGCGCGACGAGCCCACGCCGGCAAACCCGTCATCCTCGCCGCCGCGCCAGATCGAGTCGGCATGGAAGAGCCAGAAGGGCGAGGGGTAGGTTCCGGTGCTCAGATTGATGAAGATGCCGGGCTTGTGCTGGCGGATAACCTGGATGAGATGGATAGCGGCGTCGAAGTCGCTGTCAAAGGTGCTCCCGGGGAAGACCCGGTCGGCGTTACCGGTCCCGTCGATCTTGAACTGGTTCACGCCGTAGCGGTCGACCATCTCCAGACACACCTGCTCGAAACGGTGGTAGTACTTCGGTCCGGAGAGCGCGTATCCGTCTTTGATGATCTCGTAGCCGTGCGCGCGGCCCCAGGCGATGCGCTCCTGGCGCCGCTGGTCGTAGCCGCCCCAGGGCGAGAACCAGACACCGGCGCCGGCATGGATCTGCTCGGCAGCGGCCGCGGTTTTCGTGAAGCCGTCAGGGAAGCCGCTGTTGAAGCCCCACATCGAACTCGGATTGTCCCAGCCGTCGTCGAAGAGGAAGGAATTCATTTTCACGTGACGGTGCTCGACGAGTTCGCGGCCAAAGGCGTGGATGCGGTCGATGGCGTCGGTCTCGTTGTAGGCGCCGCCGTAGGCGATATCGAACCAGGAGTTGTAGTGGAGGAAGGGGCTGTAGGCGCGGGGACGCTCGCTCTCTATGTAATGAAGGAAGGCGCGGCGCATCTGTCCGGGTGCAGCAACGCCCACCACCGAGGAATAGGTGGTGCTTTGCTCGGCGCGAAGAGGCAGAACGCGGGCCAGCGACGCAACCACATGATCGCCATTGACATTGCTGCTCGAGAGCGGATGCTCGAAGCCGAAAAACATGCCGGAATCCACGACCGGCGATCCCCGGACGGTGCCGGAGACATGCGCTCCAGGATCGCGAAAGTCGAGCATGCGGACTTCGGCAATGGCGGCGTCCGAGGATCCGGCGTGGATGGTCAGTTCCTGGCGGAAATAGCCGGCGTGCTCGCGCATCAGCAGGCACCAGTGCAGCGTTCCGGAGAAGCGGGAGTCGGAGAAGTCGGCACAAATGCGGCGGCCCGGATCATGGCTCGCGGCGGATCCCTTGGGCAGGTCGCTCGCCGAGAGTGCTCCCATCTTCATCGCAGACGATCGAAGCACAGCCCCGTCTTTCATCGTCAGGACGAAAGCTTCGGGCAGGTCGAGCGTACGGGAGGCCAGCGCATCCATAACGTGCAGCCCGCGGAAATGTCCCTCACCTGCGCGGAGTTCGACGGAGATACCCTCGCCCTGCAGGCGAAGGTCGCCCTGGGAGTTAGCGGGCTGCGCATAGCAGGCCGGCAGGCAGGCGGCGGAAAGCACGAGAGGAAGACAGAGGCGAATCAGGGTGCGGGGTGTGCTGATCAAAATGCGTCCTCCAAAGTGGAATCAGCCGCGCGCCTGCCACGCATCAGCAGGTAGACGAGCAGGCCGACGATGATCCATGCAGCGCCCAGCAGTTTGGCGTTGCGGCTGAGATTGAACCAGATGAAGGTGCAGATGGCAATCCCCGCCAGCGGCATCGCGGCGGGGAGAAGAACTTTCTCGCGCGAGCGGAACTTGTAGTGGATAAACGCCGCGGCATTCACGCCGATGAAGGCGATGAAGGCGCCGAAGTTGAGCAACTCCGCACCCTTCTCGTAGGTGAGCAGAAACGAGCCGCCCAGGGTAATCAGGCCCAGCAGCACCACGTTGTTGCGCGGGACGTTGTTCCTGGCGCTGACCGCGCCAAAGAAGCCGCGCGGCAATGCGTTGGCCCGCCCCATCCCGTAGAGCAGTCGCGCCGCGCCGAACTGCGCGGCAATACCTGAGCCGAGATTGGCGATGAGCAGAGTGGCGTTCAGCAGTTGGAAAAGGAAATGGCCGCCTACGCGCAGGGCGATCTGGACGTAGGCAGTATCGACGAACTTTTCAGGGAAGGGAACCGTCGCCGGCCAGGCAAGCTGCGCCACATAGACCTCGACGGCGGAGAGTACGCCGATGGCAAGGCACGTGAGCACCGTCGCCAGCATGATGTTGCGCCGTGGATTCTCAACCTCCTCGGACATCGTCGAGATACCGTCGAAGCCGATGTAGGTGAGAACCGCGAGCGAGGTGCCGTGCAGCACGAGATTCGCGTGGAAGCGCGCTGGATCGTAGAACGGCACCAGCCACGCGTAGCCGGTTGGTTGCGCGATCAGCGCGATGTAGCGGATGGCATAGCCCAGAAAGATAGCCACCACGATGCCCATCCCCAGAGCGAGCAGAGCGTTCACGCGGCTCGACGCCTGGACGCCCAGCAGATTGAGTCCGGTGAAGAGAATGACGAAGGCGAGCGCCCATGCCGCATAGGGGACCTGCGGCAGGATGTTGGCGGCGGCGGCGCTGCACCAGATCACGCAGATGATCGGGTTGAGCATGTAGTCCATCAGCATGGACCAGCCCACGACGTATCCGGCCATGGGATGGATCTCGTGCCCGACGTAGGTGTAGGCGGAGCCGGCGCTGGGATAGATGCGCGCCATGCGGCCATAGCTCACGGCGGTGAGAAGCATGGCCACCATGGCGATGAGGATGGTGGTGACCACGTGCCCGCGCGCAGCATTGCTGACGACGCCGTAAATGCCCATCGGCGCGGTGGGCTGAATGATGATGATGCCGTAGAGGATGAGGTGACGCAGCTTCAGCGCTCGTCGCAGGCCGGAGCCGCTTGCCGGATTCGTAATCGTCGGTGACTCCAGGGGGTCCTCCTGTGCTTGCTGCACTACGCGAACGGGAATGCGTGTTGGCGCAGAAACTCTTCCCGCACCGCCCCATCGCGAAACGCTTCCGTGCCGCCCGGGCGCTGCGTGGAAAGAGCTCCGGTCACGTTGCCGGCGCGCCCGCAGGTTTCGAGATCGGCGCCCCGCAGCCAGGCGGAGAGAAAACCTGCGTTGAAGCTGTCGCCGGCGCCGATGGTGTCCACCGGCGATACGCGCACGGACGGGACGTTGATGCGCTCTGAGCCGCGCTGGATCAGCGCGCCGCGCGAGCCGCACTTGACCGCAATGAGCGGCACATTCGCACCCAGCACGTCGAGGGCAGCCTCGACCGTGTTGCGGCGGGCGATGCGGCGAATCTCGTCCTCATTGGGCAGCAGCAGATCCACATACGGCAGCAGTTCATGCAGAACGCCATCCCACCGGTCGTCCGGATCGTCATTGGTGTCGAGCGAAATGGTCAGTCCGCGCTGCTTCAGCGTGCGGAACAAGTTCGGCAGACCGGCATGCAGTCCCTGCTGCAGGAACAACGACGACAGGTGGAAGTGCGGCGCCGAGCAAAGGTAGTCGAGATGGAGGTCGGCGCACGTCATTTCGAACATGATGCCGGGATAGGTGAGGATCCGCCGCGTGGCTCCGTGATGGAGCAGAAGGGTGACCCCGGTCTTGCTGTCGCCGGCCGAGTGGATTGAACGAGAGATGTCGACCTGGCTCTCCGCCAGCCGCTCCATGGCAATGCGCCCCATCTCATCGCCGCCGGCGCGGGTGATGAACCCAGTCCGCACCCCGAGCAGCGAGACATTATGAGCCAGGATCGCGGAGGAGCTGCCCAGCGTCAGTTCGAAGTTGCTGGCCAGAATCTCGCGATCGAGCGGGATGGCTTCCGGAAGCCCGTAGAGGATCAGGTCGAGGTTGACTTCTCCGGCGATGGTGAGGTCGAAGCGCGCCATGCAGTCGATGCTTCCAGCGATTCCCCGGGGAGGTTTTTCTTAGATTCCGTATTATTACCATTCTTTTCCGATCGCCGACAATGAGTTTAGTTCGAAATTGCGGGACCGAAGCAGGTCTGCGAATGCGGCGCTTCGCTCTACTCCCCGTATTTGCTCAATCATGCGTCTATTCATGGGCCGAGCCGATGTCTTGACACTTGGCGCGAAACCGACTACTCTCCGATACCGTATTGATACTTAAACGAAATTAAACGAAATTCTGCGGATCGAGAACCAACCGGAGGATTGCGCGTGAAAGACGACGGAAGACGACGTGGCTGCGGTGTTGCGAGCGGCCTGCTTTTGGCCGCGATGGCGGCCGGTTGCGCGGCCTCGGGAAGCGCGCAGACTTCGGGATTGCGGGTCCAGGTTGCGCCCGACGGCCGGTACAGCCTCGGCGCGCCGGGAGGCGAGCGATTCGCTCTCACTGCCGGGGTGGCGGCACAGGTCGACGGCCGCTGGCTGCGCGCCACCGATTATCCGCACATCGCGGCGCATCAAACGGATGCGAACACCGAGCTGGGTGCGGCGACGGTCTGGGATGTAACTGCTTCGGGCCTGGCAGGAGCGCCCACGCTGGTTTACCGCTTGCGCGTCGATCGCGATGCACCCTTTGCCGATGTGCAGGTCACAGTCGAAAACACGACCGGGCACGCGATTCATGTCGAGGCGATTCGCGGCATAGACGCAAGTGGCGCGGACGTGGTGAACCTCGACGGGCCGGCAGCGCAGGACCGCGTACTCTCCGACAGCTTCAGCGAAGACCGGCCGGCGATGCAGATTCACGATCTGGCCGACGCACCGTATCGGCAGCCGGATCGCATGCATCGGGCTGTCGGAAGCCAGCTGATTTACAACCGCGAGAGCAAAGAGAGCCTCTTCGTCGGCGCGCTCACCTCCGACAAATTCATGACGATTCTGCGTCTCCACCTCGCCGCGGGCGCCGCGCCGGAGATGACCTCGTACGAGGTCGAGTCCACCGGCACCACCGAACTCGAGGAGGAAAACTCCCTGCAGAATTCCCCGGCTGAGGATCGGATTCCGCTGAGCCTAGAGGTGGCCGCCGGCGGTCACCTCGATTCGGAACGCGTGCTCCTTAGCGTGAGAAAGGACTACCATCGACAGCTCGAAACCTATGGATCGCTGATCCGCCAGATCCACCATCCCCGCACTGCGCCGCCGCTCATGGGCTGGTGGAGCTGGACCGCCTTTTACTTCGGCCTCAACGAAGGCGCTGCGCTGACTAACGCGCAGTGGGAGTCCGAGCACCTGCTGCCGCTGGGCTACAGCGTCTTCCATATCGACGAGGGCTACCAGTACGCGCGCGGCGAATACACCTCGCCCAACGCCACGCTCTTTCCGCATGGGCTCACCCCGCTCGAATACAACGTGCGCGGCCTGGGTCTCGTGCCTGGCATCTGGACCGCGCCCTTCGAGGTTTCTGAACGGGCCTGGATTTATCAGCATCATCGCGACTGGCTGATCAAAAACGCCAAAGGCGAGCCGATCCCGGCCGGCGATGTGGTGGATGGCAAAGACACGCTTTACATGCTGGACGTGACGAATCCCGGCGCTGCCGATTATCTGCGCCACACTTACGCCACTCTCGTGCACGAGTGGGGCATTCACTACATCAAGCTCGATTTCATGGACGACAGCGCCATCGAAGGCTACTACTACAAACCCGGCACCACCGCCATGGAGGCGCAGCGCATCGGCCTCGGCATCATCCGCAAGGCCGTCGGCGACGATGTTTTTCTCGACAAGGACGGCAGCGTGATGCTGAATCCTGTCGGCTTTGTCGACTATGGGCGCATTTCCCAGGACACGGGCCACACCTTCGACGCGACCAGAGAAGCCGAGCCAGGCATCGCTGCGCGCTACTACATGAACCGCAATTATTTCGTTGCCGATCCCGACGCCTTCGCGGTCTCCACGCAGACCATTGCTGACCAGAGCTGGCACGAAGGCCGCAAGCCCGCGACGCTGGACGAAGCCCGCGCGGCCATCGCGCTGGCCGCCGTCACCGCCGGCATGTTTGAAATCGGCGATAACCTGCCCACGCTCCAGCACGAGGCGGATCGGCTCGCGCTCCTTGAGAATCGCGACCTCATCGACATGGTTCAGCTCGGCCGCTCGTCTACGCCGATCGATCTGATGGACTACAGCGAGCAGGATCAGCAGCCGACCATCTTCTTCCTGAAGGAATCGTCGCGGCAGAGCATTCTGACGGTCTTCAACTGGACCAAGCAGCCGGTCGAGCGGACGATTGCTCTCGGTCGCATCGGGCTTGCGTCCGCCGCTTCGTATTCTCTCTCCGACGTGCTGGAGAAGAAGGATCTGCCCGGGTTGACGGGTGGCGCCATCCATCTCGCCATTCCGGCCGAGTCCGTGAGGATGGAGAAGCTCATCGACAGCAGCGTCGCCGCCAGCGCACCGGAAATCCGCATTGACGCCCCGGACCACGTCGCGTCCGGAACGACCCTCCGCCTCTCCGCCGAGCCCGTGAGCGGTGATCCCCCGGTTGCCTGGTCGTGGACGTTCGGCGATGGTGTTACTGCAAGCGGTCAAAACACGAGTCACACCTGGACGGATTCAGGCGACTACACCGTGACGGTGACCGCGCAGGGCCTCGGTGGCGAAAAAGCGCAGAAGCAGGTGCAGATGCACGTCGCCGGAACCGTGTCGACGCGCTTCAATCCCGCGGAAATCCATCGGCTGCCATGATGCGGAGAATGACGGGCGAATCGATGGCGCAGGGGGGTCGCGATGAAACGGCATGAAGAGCCGGCCGGCAACGGCTCGGCAAACGACCGCACCGTGGCAGGCCCATCCGCCATCGCGGACGCAGAGCCGAACGATAACAGCCAGATGCTGATCGCCGAACGGCGCCGGCATATTCTTTCTCTTGTCCATAGTCAGGGCCGCGTGCTGGTGGGAGAGTTGTCGCGCACGCTCGGCATCTCGCAAATCACCATCCGTAAAGATCTCGAGCACCTGCAGTCGCGCGGCCTCGTACAGCGCACCCACGGCGGGGCCCTGCGGCTGCTGTCCGGCGCGCTCTTCGATCCCTCCCTCCAGGAAAAGCAGAAGCTGCACTCCGAGGAGAAGGTCCGCATCGCCGAAGAGGCCGCGCGCATGGTCGAGGAGGGCCAGTGCGTGATGCTCGATTCCGGCACCACCACCACCGCCGTGGCGCACGCCCTCAAGCGCTTCTCCCAGCTCACGCTGATCACCAACGCTGTCAACATCGCCGCCGACCTCACCAGCACCAACTTCGAAGTGATTCTGATTGGTGGCACGTTGCGCAGGAACTCGTTCTCGCTGGTGGGCCCGCTCGCTGAAGACGTGCTCGAGGAGATGCACGCCGACATTCTCTTCCTCGGTGTCGACGGCTTCGATGTGGAGACCGGCATCACCACGCCGAATTTCCTCGAATCGCGCGTAAACCGGGCCATGGTCAAAGCCTCGCGGCGCGTGGTCGTCGTCTGCGATTCGACCAAGTTCGACAGGCGCAGCCTTTCGCGCATCGCGCCCACCTCGGCGGTTCATTGCGTCATTACGGACTCGAATCTGCCTCCCGAGACGGCAGAGGCGCTCCGCAATCAGAAAATCGAAGTCATTTTGGTTTAGCAGGCCGGCCATTGCATCCACAGAGAGCAACGAAGATCCGAGCCGACACCCAATCGATGAGCCACGGACGTTTCGGTCCGGAGACGTTTAGTAGTTAGCGACGGGAAGGAGGCGAATCCGATGCGCCGCAGAGATTTCCTGAAGGCCAGCGCGGTAGCTGCAGCCGCGGGACTGGGAGCCCGGCAGGCGCAGGGGTTGGTGCCGGCGCATAACTGGGGAAAATACGACTTCGGTTCCGGACCTGCGGTACCGGACCGTCTCAATCAGGGACCCTTCCCGCAATATGCGCCCGATGCCGTAATCCCCGGTGACGACGTGGTCATGACGACCACGCCCTCCGGCGATGTAGTACCGAACTACGGCAAAGGTCTCGTCACCTATATCACCGCCGATATGGGGACGGACGAGATTCAGTCGAAAAACATCCCGAAGGCCATCGAGGAGCTGGTTCGATTTCCGCTGGGGCAGCAGATCTATCTGCGTCCGACCTGGAGAGAGGTCCAGCCGCGGCCCGGACGTCTGGAGCTGCCCGAGTATTTCAGGCAAGCGCTGGATCTGGGCAGGCAATACAACAAGCGTCTCGGCTTTCGCATTCAGATGAGCGCGCCGGATATGCGCATGCACCGGCTCTCCCCGACTTTGTGCTGGACCGCGTGCCAAAGGTCGATCTGATTCTCGGCAATACGGAAGATCGCGCGGCTGCCCAGCGATTTCTCGCGAATCCGTACTCGCGGTATCAACCGCGTTTTGACGATCCGTTCTTCCAGCAGTCTTTCGCGGAACTGGTGGGTCTTCTTGCCGCCGAGTTCAATGGCAATCCGAACATCGAGTTCATTGACACCTTCATGTATGGCTTCTGGGGAGAAGGGCACACCTGGCCCTTCAGCAATAATCCGTTCCCCGACTACGCGACCGCGGAGCGCACGTGGCTGCGCATGCTCGAAGTCCAGCTGGAGCACTTCACCCGGACTCCCTTGCTCACGAATACGCAGCCGGACTTCAGCCGCGTCGGCAACTCCGAAGTGCTCGACCGCAGCGTGCGCAGCAATAACTGGATTCGCAGCGACACCATCTTCATCGAGAACGAGCAGATCGAAGCCCTGAGCAACCGCCCTCCGTGGATTGCGGCGCTGCTGGAGCAGGGGCTTCCCGGCAAGCTTCCCGATCCTGCCGATCAGGAGGAAGGCATCTCTTCGGCGGAGAACATGATCTCGCACGTGATCGATGTCGGAGCGAACTACTGCTCGCTCTGGAATTTTCACAAGATCGATCCTGCGACCCTGGCCGCCTACTACCAGGCCTATCCCGAATGGTTCGACCGCATCAACCGCCGGATCGGTTACCGCGTGCGGCCGTCATGGATCTGGAGCTACAACGACAGTGATGCCGTGGGCATCATTGCCGGCTTCACGAACGACGGGATTGCAGGCGTGCCCGGCGTGTTGCGTGTGACCGTGGAAGACGAGAATCGCCGCGTGCTGCAAAGCGGTTGTCTCGATGCCGGCTATCCGCTGCCCGGCAGGATTCGACAGGCGCAGTTTGTGCTCCCCCCGGGAACAAAGTGGCAGGGGCTGCGTATGCGAGCCGAGATCGAGGTGAAGGGAATGCGCTATCCGGTGCGATGGGCCTGCCGCCAGAAGCTGAACGAAGACGGCTCGCTCACGCTCCGCCCCAATCTTCGCCGGCAGGTCTAGTAGATGTCCACATTCTGGACGACGCGGCTGATCACGCCGTTGGGACTCGGCAGGTCAGGCTTCAGCCCGGACTGGATCGATGCGAACAGCCCCAGAAGTTGACCGAACATCACGTCCAGCACCGGACGATAGAGATCGGGAATGGGATCCAGCGTCTCGGGCGTCAACACGAAATCGGCTTCGGCTCGCAGGGATCCGGGGTCGGTAGCGACGGCGACGCGCGTGCGCACCAGGTCTTTGCTGCCAATCTCGCGGAGCAGATCCACTTCATACTGCCGGCGTTGCGACTGGCTCGAAACCAGCGCCACGAATAGCGTTTCTCGATCCAGTGCAGCCATCGGTCCATGGCGCAGCGCCAGCGTTGGCTGGCTCATGGTCTGCACTTTGCCTGCTGTCAGCTCCAGGACCTTGAGCGCGCACTCCATCGCCGTCCCCACCAGCGCGCCCGATCCGACGAAGCAAACACGCTTGTAACATGAGCCGGCAAGTTCGGAAGCGAGCGTCGCCGCCCGCGGCAGAAATCTCTCTCCTGCGCTGATCAGGGCCCGCAAAATCGTCTCGTATTCCTCCATGCTCCAGGCATGCGCCAGAATCTGGCCGGACAGAACCATGTTCGTGAAGGAACTGGTCATCGCCAGCCCCCGGTCGTTCGTGGCGTCATCGAGCACGATCGAGAGGCAATTCGCTCGCCCCGCTACCGCCTTATTCATCCGTCCGCTGGCGTTGCAGGTCACCAGAAGGTGAGAGATGCCAGGACATTCCGCCAGCGCCCTCTCCAGCACAGCCACTCCTTCGGGACTATCGCCGGAGCGCGAAAACGAAATCCACAGATAACGCTGCCCAGGAAGCACATAGTCGGAAAAATCGGTCAGCAGGCTCGTGCTGGCGACCGGCATCACCTGGCACTGCCAACGGCTGCGCAGCAGATGATGCAGTGAGCGGCCAATGTAATCGGAGGTGCCTGCGCCGATCAGAAAAACCATCGGACGTTCCTGTGGGGCGCCGCGCAGTCCAGCATGCGACAGAAAATTCTGCAGCTCCGCTTGCCGATAGTGGAGACGATCGAACGTCGTGATCCAGGTGCCAGGCTGTTGCGCTACCTCCGCGGGGGTGTGTTCAAGACCGCGCTCAGCCTTTTCGGTCGCGCTTAGCTTCAGCAGTCCTTCTAAGGGATCCACTCTTCAGTCTCCTTCCGAACCCACGGGAAATGATGCGGCTGCCTGTCCACCACGCATCGTAATAAAACGTAATGTATCATTGCAATCCGAAATTCTGTTGAAGTCAAGCACTTCTCGGGGTTCCCTCGGGTGCCCGTCCACCGCCGCTGCAGAAAGCCGGTGGCGCCCGAGTCCAATCGACCTCATGCCGGGTCCGCCCGTACCTGCACGTAGCGTGCAACCCGTGACCGAAGACGATCCTCGCAGCCTGACCCCGCCTGGAGCAATATGGCGCGCGCGCAGCCCCTGGTGTACCCTTCCGAAGGAAAGCAGACGAAACCATGACATCCACTGCAGACAAGGGCGGCTCCTTGGAACAGGGCCTGCTCCTCATCGACGAGCGGCGGCAGCACATCCTCTCCCTGATCCAGAGCCAGGGGCGCGTGCTCGTGGGTGAGTTGTCGCGCAATCTGAACATTTCGCAAATCACCATCCGTAAGGACCTTGAATATCTCCAAAGCAAGGGTCTGGTGCAGCGAACCCACGGTGGCGCCCTGCGCATTCAGTCGAGCGCCCTGCTTGACCCAACCCTCAAGGAAAAGCAGAAGCAGCACTCTCAGGAAAAGCAGAGGATCGCAGTGGCAGCGGCAAAGATGGTTGAGGAAGGCCAATGCGTAATGCTCGACTCCGGTACAACCACGACGGCTGTCGCGCACGAACTCAAACGCTTTTCGCAACTCACCGTGATCACCAACGCCGTCAACATCGCAGCCGAACTCACCAGCACGAATCTCGAAGTCATTCTCATCGGCGGCAGCCTGCGAAAGAATTCCTTTTCCCTGGTGGGACCGCTCGCCGAAGACGTCCTCCAGGAAATCCACGCGGACATTCTTTTCCTCGGCGTCGATGGTTTCGATCCTGAAGTCGGCCTCACCACCCCCAATTTTCTCGAGTCCCGCGTCAACCGCGCGATGGTGAAAGCCGCGCGGCGCACGGTCGCCGTCTGCGACTCCACGAAATTCAATCGTCGAAGCCTGTCGCGTATTGTTCCCCCTTCGGCGATCCACTGCGTCATCACCGACAAAAACCTTCCCCCGGAAACCGCGGAAATCCTGAGAACGCAAAATATCGAAGTGGTTTTGGTTTAGCCACCCGCCTCGCCTCCGACGGCACAGCCGGGTGCCCCATATCTGCCCGTTTTTGGCAGATGTGGGAAGCCTCGATCCTCATTC
>VFSW01003800.1_pt1 | contig 22626 bp, 18 predicted proteins | sample 5358111 | NCBI WGS metagenome assembly VFSW01 (sample SAMN11554181, study PRJNA540505) | mine drainage metagenome | isolation source: sediment from site ElyBrook_90M | place: USA: Ely Copper Mine, Vershire, VT | collected 2017 | reverse complement strand
CCGGGGGAAGGATGGGATGATAACCAGACACTTGGTTGACGTTTTTTGGCAACCTAGTGGAATGGCTAGTGACTCCATCAGGGAGCCGACCGGCGCAAGCACTTGTATGGAGTGGCACTTGCGCCATGTCGGTTAGTGTGTCTTGACGGCTGCAACGGCCAGCGCGCTCATGTTCACGATGCGGCGCACTGTCGCAGTCGAGGTCAGTATATGCGCCGACTTGTTCGCTCCCAACAGGATTGAACCGATGGTAACGCCGTCAGCCCCTGTCATCTTGAGCAGATTATAAGCGATGTTTGCGGCATCCAGATTCGGCATGATGAGCAAATTTGCGCATCCTTTCAAACGCGAGTCGGGAAATATCTCGGCACGCATGTTCTCTGACAGCGCGGCATCGCCATGAATCTCACCTTCCACTTCAAGATCAGGTGCGAGTTGCTCCAGCAATTCACGCGCCCGGCTCATCTTCTTCGCCGACGCATTGTCATGGCTGCCGAAATTGGAGTGCGACAACAAAGCAACTTTGGGTATCAGGCCAAACCGGCGGACTTCTTCGGCCGCCAGCAGCGTCATCTCGGCGATTTGCTCGGCGGCAGGATCGAGATTGACATGGGTGTCGCAGATGAACAGCGTGTGTTTGGGCAACATCAGTATGTTCATCGCCGCGTAAACGCTGACACCCGGCCTATGCCCTATCACCTGATCGATAAAAGGCAGATGATGCAGCGGTTGCGAGATCGTGCCGCACAGCATTGCATCCGCCGAATTCATGTGCACCAGCATCGCCGCAATCAGCGTGTTGTTGCGGCGCATTTCGCGCTTGGCCGATGCCAGCGTCACGCCACGGCGCTGCATCAGGCGATGATATTCACTGTAGAACTCCCTGAAACGTGGATCATCCTCGGTGTTGACCAGTTCGAAATCCACGCCCGCCTTGATGCGCAATCCCAGTTTGATGATGCGTTGCTCGATAATCTCGGGACGGCCCACCAGTATCGGACAGGCTATGCCCTCATCCACCACGGTCTGCACCGCATGCAGCACACGCACATCTTCGCCTTCCGCATACACCAGACGCTTGGGTGTGCGGCGGGCCGCCTCAAACACCGGCTTCATCAGCATGTTGGAGTGATACACAAAAGTCGCCAGTTGTTCGCGATAGACAGCCATATCGACAATCGGGCGGGCCGCCACCCCGCTATCCATCGCCGCCTGTGCCACGGCAGGTGCGATGCGTGTAATCAGGCGCGGGTCGAACGGCTTGGGTATAAGGTAATTTACGCCGAAAGATATTTCTGTATCGCCGTAAGCCATCGCCACTTCATCGGACTGCTCAGCCTCGGCAAGCTCGGCAATGGCATGCACCGCCGCTATCTTCATCGCCTCATTGATGGTGAATGCGCCCACGTCCAGTGCGCCGCGAAAAATATAGGGGAAGCACAGCGCGTTGTTCACCTGATTCGGATAATCTGAACGCCCTGTCGCCAGAATCGCATCGGGACGCACCGCGCGCGCCTGTTCAGGAAGTATCTCTGGCGTCGGATTGGCCAGCGCGAAGATCAACGGCTGATGCGCCATTTTTTCAACCATCTCCGGCTTCAACACGCCGCCTGCGGATAAACCGAGAAATACGTCTGCGCCCGTAATCACATCGTTAAGCTTACGAGCAGCGGTTTCAACCGCATAGCGCGCCTTGTTGTCATCCATCTCCTCCAGACGTCCCCGGTAGACCACGCCTGCGATGTCGGCAACGACGATGTTCTCCATGCGCACGCCGAGATTCACCAGCATGTCGAGGCATGCCAGCGCGGCTGCGCCCGCGCCCGAGACCACCAGTTTGATTTTCGCAACATCCTTATTCACTATCTTCAGGCCGTTGAGCAACGCAGCGCCGACAATGATGGAAGTGCCGTGCTGGTCGTCGTGAAACACCGGGATCTTCATCCGCTCACGCAGCTTCTTCTCGATGTAAAAACACTCGGGTGCCTTGATATCTTCCAGATTGATGCCGCCAAAAGTGGGTTCGAGCGCGGCGATGATATCCACCAGCTTGTCCGGATCGCGCTCGTCGATCTCCAGATCGAACACATCGATACCGGCAAATTTTTTGAACAGCACGCCCTTGCCTTCCATCACCGGCTTCGCGGCCAGGGGTCCTATCGCACCCAGACCCAGCACCGCCGTGCCGTTGGTGATCACCGCCACCAGATTTCCGCGCGCCGTCATGTTGCGCACCTCAAGCGGGTTTTCCACGATCAGCTCGCAGGCTGCCGCGACACCAGGCGAATAAGCCAGCGCAAGGTCGCGCTGGGTGATCATCGGCTTGGTGGCATTGACGGATATTTTGCCGGCGGGCGCCTGACGGTGGTATTGCAACGCGGCTTCACGCAACAGCTTGTCCATGATTTCCTCATATCTCAATTTGCGCGCCGATTATAGCGCGTCAGTCCTGCGCAGTTTCGATCACTGCCTGATTGCTGCGAGCATTTTCTCCAGCCGTTTGACCGAGACGATCACAGGCGTCTTTAATTCCTGTGCGAACAGGGACACGCGCAGCTCCTGCAACAGCCAGGCGAATTCATCGACACGCGGATCATGCACGCCTGCCTTTTGAAACTTCTGCAATGCCTGCAACAATGGTTGCAGCTGAGTCATGCACTGCGCATCGCGCGCCGGGTTGCTGCGCAATTTTTCGATGCGCAAACTGACCGCTTTCAGATAGCGCGGCACATGCTGCAATCTTTCATAAGGTGTGGCGGCGATAAAATCGCGGTTCATCAACCATTCCAGTTGCGCACGTATATCCTGATTTGCCTGTGCGCATGACTTGATCTGCGGCAAGGCCTTCTGCACCGCCAGATGTTCGTTCAGCACAAGGGCGGCCAGCCTTGCGAGTTCCTGCGCAATCAACAAAAGACGATTCTTCGCTTCCTTCGCACGCGCGATGAAGGCAGCTTCATCGGCGGGCAACGGATTGTTGAGGCACGCCCTGTCGAACGCCATCGCCAGTATCTGCTGCTGCAATTGCTGCTGAGTGCCGAAGGGCATATACAACATTCCCAGGCGCTGCGCATCGGGCAGATTCTTTTCGAGATATTTGACCTGATCCTTCAGAGCCAGCATGAACAGTCGTCGCAATCCGGCACGATGTGCGTTATGCGCCGCCTCACGCGTATCGAAGGCGCGCAGCACCACGGCATCCGTATCATCGACCAGCGCGTTGTACAACGTGACCTTCTGTCCGGCGCGCTCTACCTCGCGGGTTTCTGTGAAGGTACCGAAATTCCATGAAGTGCTGCGCTGCTCGGCGAGTTTCTCCTGCCTGTCTACAGTCACCGCCGCAATGACAGGCGCTGCACGCGGCGCAAGTTCACTGTAGAGCTGCGAAAAATTGCGCGACATGCCAAGCTGCCTGCCGTGTTCATCCAGCACTCGGAAATTCATCAAGAGATGCGCGGGCAATTGCTCAAGACGGAACGCATCTATCGGCACATCCAGCTGTATTTTTTCGCGTATATAGCGCGCCAATGCGGGCAGGAGCGGCATATTGGCAGGTTTCACATCGCGACAGAAGGCGGCTGAAAATTCCGGCACGGGAACCAGATGGCGGCGGATTTTTTGCGGCAGCGTCTTGACGAGTTGCGCAACTTTTTCGGGCAACAGTCCGGGAATCAGCCATTCGCAAAGTGCACCTGATACCTGATTGATCAGCGCCAGCGGCACGGTGAGCGTGATGCCGTCGTCGTTCTTGCCGGGCGAGAAGTTGTAGCTCAACGCGAAGCTTATATTATCAATCTTGAGTTGCGGCGGAAACTGATCGGTGGTGATCCCCGCCGCCTCATGGCGCATCAGATCGTCTTTTTTCAAGTAGAGCAGCTTCGCGTCAACCCGCTCAGCTTCCTTGCGCCACGCCTCGAAGGTCGCGCCATTATGTATGTGAGCAGGGATGCGGCTGTCATAGAAAGCGTAGATCAGCTCGTCGTCGACCAGCACATCGGGGCGTCGCGCCTTATGTTCCAGCGCCTCGATCTCTGCTATTAATTTTTCGTTGTGCGCAAAGAACGGCGCTCTTGTATCAAACTCACCGCCCACCAAAGCCTGACGGATGAACACCTCGCGCGATTCAGGAACGTTCATCGGCCCGTAATGCACGCGCTTTTTGGCGTTGAGCAGCAAGCCGTGCAAGGTGCTGCGTTCAAAGGCGACCACCTGCGCAGGCTTTTTTTCCCAATGCGGGTCGTAATAATGACGCTTGATCAGATGCGCACCTGTCTCCTCAAGCCATTCCGGTTCGATTTTAGCTACCGTGCGCGCATACAGGCGATGCGTCTCGATCAGTTCTCCCGCCATCACCCACTTCGGGCCTTTCTTCGCCAGCACGGAATTGGTTGCGATGAAAAATTTGATTCCGCGCGCGCCCATGTACTCATTTCCTTCCACGCCCTTCATGCCAATATTGCCCAACAGGCCGCACAGCAAAGCCTTGTGTATCTGCTCGTATGAAGCGCCCCTCTCCTCCATCCCCTCTCCCTGCCGAGGGAGAGGGGAGGTACGCATGCCCATCTCGGCCACCTGCGTGTGCAGTTGCTGGTAGAGTTCGCGCCATTCGCGCAGGCGAAGCGGCGACAGGAAATTCTTGCGGCACTCTTCCGCAAAAAGCCGGTTCGATTGCTTGTGTGCCAGCCCCTGCTCGAACCACGCCCATATTTTTGTGAATGCCAGAAAATCGGAACGCTCATCAGAAAAACGCTTGTGCGCCGCATCGGCTGCCTCCTGCCGATCCAGCGGGCGTTCGCGCGGATCCTGCACCGACAAGGCGCTTGCGATGATGAGGATTTCCGTCAGGCACTGATACTGGCGTCCGGCCAAAAGCAACCGCGCGATTTTCGGATCCAACGGCAACTTGGCCAGATCAAAGCCGAGAGGCGTGAGATTCTGCTCTTCATTGATCGCGTTCAGTTCGGCAAGCAGCTGGTAGCCGTCGGCGATCATGCGCGGCGTGGGTGGTTCGATGAATGGGAATTTGTCGATGTCGCCCAGCTGCAAAGCGCTCATGCGCAAAATCACGGTGGCCAGCGACACGCGGAAAATTTCAGGGTCGGTAAATTCATCGCGCTGCAAAAAATCCGCTTCGTCGTACAGGCGTATGCAAACACCGCTCATCACACGTCCGCAACGCCCCGATCGCTGATTCGCCGCGGCGCGGGAAATTTTTTCGATATGCAGTTGCTCGACTTTCTGGCGTATGCTGTAGCGGTTCACGCGCGCCAGTCCGCAATCGATCACATAGCCGATGTTGGGCACGGTCAGCGAAGTTTCCGCCACATTGGTCGCCAGCACCACGCGCCGCTGGCCGCCGGTCTTGAACACCTTGTCCTGCTCTGCTGCCGACAGGCGCGAGAACAGCGGCAGTATTTCGATGCCTTTTGGATGATGGCGGCGCAAGGCTTCTGCCGTGTCGCGTATCTCGCGCTCGCCCGGCAAAAACACCAGCACGTCGCCGCGCAGTCCACCTGCTGCCAGCTCATCAATGGCTGCGCTCACAGCCTTTGGGACGTCCTGTGCTTCCCCCTCATCGCTGATCTGCAATGGACGGTAGCGGGTTTCGACAGGGTAGCTGCGGCCCGACACCTCGACTACCAGTGCGCCGAAATGCCGTGCAAACCTGTCCGCATCCAGCGTGGCGGAAGTAATGATGAGTTTTAAATCGGGCCGACGCGGCAGGAGCTGCTTTAAGTAGCCCAGCAAAAAATCGATGTTGAGCGAGCGCTCATGCGCCTCGTCGATGATGATGGTGTCGTATTTTTTTAACAGTGGATCGCTATGAATTTCCGCAAGCAGTATGCCATCGGTCATCAGCTTGATCACGGTGTCGGGCGCGACTTTGTCGTGAAAGCGCACCTTGTAACCGACAAGACCGCCAAGCTCTGTTTTTAATTCCACTGCGATGCGCGTTGCCACCGAACGCGCCGCCACGCGCCTGGGCTGGGTATGGCCGATCGCACCCAAAACGCCGCGCCCCAGCGTCAGACATATTTTCGGCAGCTGCGTGGTCTTGCCGGAACCCGTCTCGCCGCAGACGATCACCACCTGATTGTCAGCAATTGCGCGCGCCAGATCCTCCCGTCTCGCCACGACAGGCAGATCGGCGGGAAACTCAATTTCAGTTAAGGAGTCAAGGCGCGCACGGCGACGCTGAGCGGCAGGAGATAAGGTCTGATTCAATCACACCTCAGAATTAACACAAGCAGACATTACAGGATCACAGAGAATTTTTCAGATGAAGGAAATTTGAGGATTTGATTTTAACAGAAGTTCATCCGCTGCATCAGCAGACAGAATGAATTGCAATGGCAGGCTCTATTAAGCACACGCTGTCATATGATTGCGATAACTTCATGCATTCTGGTTAGCAGAAACCTGCACTTCATCTAGGTCAGTTCCCGAGACTTTGCAGTCGTTGCCGTATAGGCTTGTGACGGGTTGCTTTGTTGCATAAATCGGAAGTTGAGAAATACGTATGAAGTTAGAAGTAAGTGGCTGCGCGAGATGGTATTCGCGCCATCCCTCTTGGCTACTGGATTAGACGTTTAACCCGTCACCTTTGATTTGCTGACTTCGCGCCTTCTCCATACGCTTTCTGAGGGTGTCTTCGGCTTTGTTGTAAGGCGCTGCATAGTCTCGGAAATAGCGCTCCGCGAAGGCGACCAACTCACGATTGCGGCTCGCTTTTGCGAGTGCCATCGAATAGCCGTCCGCCAGCGCCGACGAGGGATGATAGGTAAAAGCGGTTGACTTAAGTCCGTTTCTGGCTCCCAAGTCATAGTCAGCGTTCCTTACCATATCTAAATGATGCGCATACGCCGCCTCGAATTCAGGAATGGCCTTGTCAAATTCTTTGTCCTTCTGGAAATGGGTTGCGCGCTGAAGAGTCTCGCCAAAGTACCTTTGGGCTTCGCAATACGCACGAAACTTCGTGGAATCGTATGGCGCGTGCGGATTCACTCGATTGACGATCGTTCCACTGTGCATTTTCATGACGGCATCCTCAATCTCCAATGCGTCTTCTTCGGAAATTTCATCGCAGACTATTTCAACGGAAAATTTTCCGCCTGACCTTTTGTCGATGTACTCAAGCCACTCTGGAGAACGTTCACGCGAGTATGCGCGGTCACCCGTGCCCTTTCCCACATAGAAAACGGTTCCATTTTTATCTTTGTGCATATAGACGTAGAACCTACCGGGCTTGCAGCGTTGATCAACCGATGCGCCCAATCCCATCTCAAAAAAATTATGGCCCGATGAATCTGTTTTAATTGTGATACCGCTCATCGCATCCCCTTTCTATCAGCAGCCCAAGGATTGCCGTCGTCATCTGGCGGAATCGATATTCAATATGGCCGTTTATTCCCATGTCCGTCCTCGCCATTCCATTTCTTATAGATATTGTCAATGAAGTGTCCACCAATGCTTATGCGCTCAAAACAAAAAGTTGTGGTCCACCAATTACCAAAAATGTCTTCATAGTCAATCAGACCGATGACCCAAGACTTGCCGTTAGGTTGTTCGTCTGGCATGATCACGCTCAGCGTTTGACCTGGGCCGAACATGCCGATGGGTTTGGGTTTCATTGTGCGCGGACAAACTGGCGCCGTTACTGGCTCTTCATTTTCAAGCCACCAAATGAAACGGATGTTGTGGGCTGGGGTATTCCCAAAATTTTTAATTCGCAAGTAAAGCAACGGCAATTCGTTCCGCTCGTAGACGATATTTTCTAAGCACATATAAGCACGCAATTGCCTTTTGGCGGTCTTTTCAGCACCCGTAACCAGTCCTCTAGTGGCAATCCAGAGGAGGAGCGTAAAAATAACAAGCAAAGAGTCAGTGATCTTTACTTTGTAGCCAAAAAGAGGCGGCCAATACTCACTTACTCCTTCACCGCTTTGCTTCCCTTCTGGTTTGGGTGGACTTGCTGGAAAACCGGTGATGTCAACTGAACTCGCGGAAGAAGGATTACAAGTAGATAGATCTTGGGGAGAAACTATTTCTTTCGAATGAGTAGGACTCTCCGTTTTTTGTTCGGCTTCGACTTGCGGAATTTGTGGAAGTTGTTGTGAGTGAACAGACCCGACAACAAACAATAAGGAAATTGCTAGTAAATAACGCACGATTAGCTCGCCCTTAACGGTTAACTGTAATGACGGACACAATGACATTGAACATTGTTGATGTCCAATGATTCTGGCTTTGCATCATACTAAAAATATGCAAATACAAATGACCGGTGAATAGCGGCTATTGGCACTCAGCGGAAGACTGCTCTTTGATTTTCACTGTCGCCGTCATTCATTTTTTTAGTTCGGACTGATTAACCGAAAAGCTCCAGACCAGACTGCCCGTGTCATTGTAAAAGACGCGCAGGTGTCGCACATCCTGCTCACGCAATTTTGCTCTGATCTCGCTGACGCTGCTCTTCTGCAATAGGGCGATCTGCCCAACCATGCTACGCACCCCTGTGTCGCCCGCGACTTCGGTGATCTCGCAGTGTATACCTGTGCTCGTTTTTTCCCGCTGATCCAGCAGCGCTGCCTTCTCTTGCAGCAACTCCTGTATCTGTGTCAACTGCTGCCGCTTCTGCTCGTTCAATTGCCGCCCGGCGCTCATGTGTTTGGCAAACCTGGCTGTCATTTTTTGCCAGCCATCCTGCTGCGCTGCGCTCAGCTGTATCTTGCCTTCCTTAATGCTCGCAGCCAGTGCAAGATACCTCGCAAATTCCGCATCAGACTTGAGCTGCGTCAGTTCATGCTGCTTCGTTTCGATGATCTTATTGCAATCGTCTATCGCAGGGCCTATTCGTTCAAGCTGCGCATCCAGGGCGGAAAAATCAGGCACGATCATGGAAACGAGCGTCTCCTTTGCGCGGCATGCGCTGGATGTATCAATCTTAACTGTCTTTCCCGCAATGCCGCACCCTTCAGCGCTCCCCACCTGAATATCTTCAGCGACGATCTCGCAGTTGACCGCGCGCTCGACAACCACCGAGGCGCCCAGGATCACGCAATTCTCGGCGTATTTCAGCGCAACCTTCCCCGTGCATGCCTCTATGACGGAATTGAATACACGACCGTTCGACGTCACATCGCCGCCCTGGCTTTTTGCACTGCCGCCCGACAAATTGGCTTCGAGCAAAATATACCCGCCTCTGGAAACAACATCACCGTAGACGTTCGAACGAAAAGTCATGTTCTTGCCTTCGACCACTCGCCCTTCCTGCACCTCGCCGTGCTCGATGAAATCGTTGCCGGACAGCGTAAGATCGCCTGTGGTCTTGATGCTGATGCCGCCCTTGTTCTCTATCATCTCTGTTACAGAAATGATGTTGGACGCAAGATCGAGGGAAAGAAAACCATCCTGACTTGCCAGAATATATTCGCAACCGTCCTGAAACTCCACGCGAGTGCCAGGGCCTGCCATATCCTGCAGATTGATTTCATCAAGAGGAATCCGGGGCAATATCATTTTCCCGCTCACCTTGTATCCCGGCTTGCCCAGCACGCGTGATCTCTTTTTCAACAGGCGTGCGCCGCTCTCAATCTGTGGAAAGCGATTCTGGAATTTACGCAGATCAGCTTTTCCGTTGACCAGCAGCTTGGGCGAATTGTCACGGTGCAACACGTTGCAAGCTTCCTCAATTTCCGCATCGATACCTTCGGTGGCGTCGCGCTGAGTGGCGACAATCATGCGCGCCGTCTCGCCACGCGAGATGGCGTTCGACACCGCCTCAACGTTGATGCCGAACCGCACACCCTTCAACCACATGTCGGCAATGAATTCATCCGGATCAAGTTTGGTTGCCTGCAGCTCCTCCCTGCGCGTCGAACCAATCACGGGCGCAACACCATCCGCACCCGGCTCTCCATATACCGGCTCTTCAGTTGCAACCACCATGGAAACGGGTTCAAAGAAATATTCTGCGGACTGCTGGTCGGCATCCATCTTCACCGCTTTGTAAAGCGCGCGGCGCTCCGGCGGAAAAGCTGCCACATCAGCGGCAAGCTTCAGCTTGGTTGCCAAGTCATGCTTATCAACGAGGTTGTCGTAGAGCAATCCCGTCAGCAGCGCATAGTCCAGTCCGCAAAATCTCGCCCCGGCATTGAACAGCCTGTCTATGTCACCTTCGAACCCACCGCCCACCTTCGACAGATAGACAAAAATACCATCGCTCTGCCTGATGAGACAGGCCGGCAATGTCAATTCATCTTGAGGAGCAGCTTGCATTATTCGATCACAGCATTACATCCGCGTCATTGTATCTGAAAGCCATCCATACCACACCGCCTGCGCTGTATAATGGCCCCGATGAAAATTTATCATGCAATACGCGATTACTTCAAGGCAAGCTCCGAGGGTCCGCTGCTGGAAGCACCGATGATACTCGACTGGAAGCGCAGGCTCGTGTTCTGGAGCGGCGCAGTCAGCGTAGGGTTGGTCGCGATTTTTCTTGCCGTCGCCGCCGAATGGGCAAACGGTCTGTTCCACAAATTGCTTGTCATTTCACCTTACCTTCCGCTGATCATCACGCCTCTCGGGCTCGCGCTGATTGTGTTCGTCACCAGAAAGTTTTTCCCGGGATCACAGGGCAGCGGCATCCCGCAGACCATCGCCTCTCTTGACCCCAATAGCGTAATCCGCGGGCGCGTGCTTTCCCTGCGCATCGCGTTCGGCAAAGTCATGCTCACTGTTTTTGGGCTGATGCTCGGCGCCTCCGTGGGACGAGAAGGACCCACTGTGCAGATCGGCGCATCCATCATGCACAGCCTGGGCAATCTCGCGCGCTTTCCCAAACACGATGTGGAAAAAGGATTGATCCTTGCAGGTGCAGCGGCAGGGGTTGCCGCCGCATTCAACACCCCGCTGGCCGGCATCGTGTTCGCCATCGAAGAGATGAGCCGCTCCTTCGAAGAGCACAACAGCTCGACCATACTCATGACGGTGATCATCGCCGGTATCACATCGCTAGCACTGCTCGGCAACTATTCCTATTTCGGCCACACCTCCGAAACACTGCCATTCGGCAAGGCATGGGACGTGGTCATCGTCTGCGGCATCGTTGGCGGAATGCTGGGCGGCGCATTCAGCCGTTTTCTGGTCGAAGTCAACAAAGGTTTGGCAGGCAAAATGGGTGCATGGATGCGCGCAAGGCCGGTCGCATTCGCCGCCGCCTGCGGACTGATTCTGGCGCTCATCGGACTGGCTTCCAACAACACTTCATATGGCAGCGGCTACAGCGAGGCAAAATCGCTGCTCGACGGAAAAGCGGTTCTGCCGGAAGCGTACGGCCTGCTGAAAATGATGGCCACCATCGTCTCCTACGTCAGCGGCATACCAGGCGGCATCATGGCACCCACGCTTTCCGCAGGTGCGGGGCTCGGCGCCAACCTCGCCCACCTGTTCACCAGTGTCCCCGCAGGGGCGACCATCATACTCGGCATGGTCGCCTATTTCGCCGGCGTCACGCAAGCGCCGATCACCGCCTTCGTCATCGTGATGGAAATGACGGACAACCACGAAATGCTGCTGCCGCTGATGGCCGCCGCGTTCATCGCCAAAATCTGCTCACGCCTTATTTGCCCCACGCCGCTATTTCACACCATGGCACAAAACTTTATTTCAAGACCGGCGCCAAAAATTGAAATGGAAAAGTCTGCCAACTGATAGACCGGGGAATCAGTCAGCCAGCGTAACTTTGGCGACTGCCGTTGTCTTGTCGATGTCGAGTTGCACTTCGCAGTATTCGTTGTTCTCGTTCACAGGACTCGGATCATCCGCGCAGCTGCACCCGGCGATCACGGTCTGAAAAAAAACCCCCGCCTGCACACGGATCACATCATGCACCTCGGCGGCGCGGATGTTCACGAGCGTAATCGGCGCATCGATCACATAACTGCCCATCGACATACCCTGCTGCAGCGGCAACTGATCGATGTCCAGTTGCAGAAGCTGCTGTTTGAGGACATCATCAAAAGCCGGCGTACCCCAGGCGCGCAAAGTTCTGTCCAGCAGAATCATGCCCTTTAATCCTTAGGCCAATAAGCCGTGGCGATACCCTCGCCCAGATCGGCTTCGATCAGGCGGCGGCGCACTTCAAGCAGCCGGGCAATCAGCGCAGGTTCAATCTCAGCATAGGCATCCGCATCGGGATTTCTGCTCACCACCACGCCCAGCAATTCCGTGATCGCATTGCCGATGGAGTTCTGGCTGATGGTCACGATCAGCTTGCCTTCATCGTTGCGATAGATCAGCTGCTTGAATGCCGGCTGCCAGCGTATCGCACTGGCATACTTCGCATCCATGATGCAATGGTCGCGCACTTTTTTGGCCGTCTTCATGAAGTCGTTGTTGAACAGCAGCACACTCTCCACCTGCTCGGGAAAATACACATCCGGCAAAATGGGCGCATTGTGCGTGGAGACCTGCGAAAAGAAAGTGCGATAAAAATCGATGAAGCCCTTGAGCACCTCGTCATACTCACGCCAGAAACGCACGTCTTTCAGTGCCGCAGCTCCCCCCTGTATCTCCCAGCTCGGCAGCCCCTGCGGATATCCGGTCAGTCCTATGCGAGCATCTTTCTCGCTCGCGGATTTGAGTATCCTGAGACTCAGCGCGCGGTCAAAGAACTCGCGATACACATCGCGCATGTAGGCCTGAAACAGGCTGTGCTGTCCGCCATCGGTGAGGTTGGGATTGTCCGCATCGGCAAGCTTCGCACTTTTAAGTGTGCGCTTGGGGAAAACCACAAAGTGATTGTGCAGCATGCGTATGCTGGGCACGCCCGGGGAAGTCAGCGGCCAGGTCGCATCCAGACTCGCCTCGCCCGCCAGCACCAGCGCCTCGTCGGGATCGGGATATTGTTCCAGCATGTAAGCGATAATGAGCTGGTTCATCCTGTTCCAGACATGCTTCACATTGTCCGCAACCTGCGTGCGCCTGACCGGTCGCCCCAATGGATTGAGTATCGTCCTCGACGTATTGTAGATGATGGAGCAATCAAACTCGGTGCTGTGGCCCAGGGCCTTGCGATAGAGCAGCAGATTTTCCGGATTGATCAGCAAGCCGTTGTTGTTGGCCAGATCGTTCAGATTTTCCGTGCTGTTGAAAAATTCGTTGTGCTTCATCCCTTCCGGCACGTCCAGCGGTATGGGTCTGAAAGGCGTGACAATTTCGCGCGGCCCGGTCTTCATCGCATTACTCCTCTTCGTTATTTTCTTTCGCCAACTGTTGCAATAGCGCCTTGAGCAAAATCCAGCAGCGTTCAACCGACGCTATCTCCACGCTCTCTCCCGGTGCATGTGCGCCGCGTATGTCCGGGCCGAAGGAAATCATGTCCAGATGCGGATGGCTGGCGGCAAGCAGCCCGCACTCAAGACCTGCGTGGATCACCTGCAATCCGGCGGGCTGGCCGAATTCCTTGCTGTACACCCGTTGGCACAGCGCCAGCATAGGTGAAGTTGGATTTGGCGTCCAGCCCGGATACGCGCCGTCCTTAAAAGCGTGCAAATCGAAGCTTGCCGCATGAGAGACCAGCTTGTCGGCAAGCTGATCGGCCCTTGCATCTTGCAGCGAGCGCACCTTGAAGGTGGCTTTGAATGCGCCCTTATCAAGCACTGCCACGCCGAGATTGCTCGACGTGTCGGTCACGCCCGGAAAATCATCGCTGATGCGCGACACGCCGTTTGCGGCAACATCGAGAAAGGCTAGCAGGCGATCGCGCTCCTCGCACACAACGGATTTCTCGGGTGCTGCATCATCATGCATGCATGAAAATGTCACACCCGCGTCTGTTTGTGCAAAGCGCTGTTGCCATGCTTCATGCCGATGCCGCACCCACCCGTCGATGCTCGACGCTGAAACCGCCGGCAGTGCGCACAAGGCATACGCCTCGCGCGGGATCGCATTGCGCGCAGTTCCCCCCTGCATCTCGATCAGGCGCACGTCGGTATGCACAGACAGATCGCGCAGTGCCTCAGCCAGCAACTTGATCGCATTGCCGCGCCCGAGATGTATGTCGATGCCGGAATGACCACCGCGCAGTCCTGACACGTTCAATTTCAAAAGAGCATAGTCAGGCGGCACTTCTTCCTGTTCGCAGTTGTGGCGCACTTCCACATCCACGCCGCCCGCGCAGCCCAGATAGAAATGTCCCCACTCCTCGGTGTCCAGATTGATCAGCGTCCTGCCCTGCAAACTGCCGGCTGCAAGTCCGCGCGCACCGTCCATGCCGCATTCCTCATTCACAGTGAGCAGCACCTCCATAGCAGGATGAATCAGACCAGGCTCTTCAAGCGCTGCCAGTGCAAGCGCAACGCCGATGCCGTTGTCCGCACCCAGCGTGGTGTTCTCAGCCACAACCCAGCCATCCTTCACCACGGCGTTGATCGCATCGCGCATAAAATCGTGCACGGTGCCCGTGTTGGCCTGACACACCATATCGAGATGGCCTTGCAGGATCACGCCGGGACTTTCTTCACAGCCTGCGCTGGCCGGCTTCTTCAGAATCAGGTTACCTGCAGCATCGACAACAGCTGCAATGCCGCGCGCCGTTGCCCAGGCAATCAGATGTTCGATCAGCGCCACTTCGTGCAAGGATGAACGCGGTATTTCGCACAGCGTGGCGAAGTGTGCCCAGACAGAGTGCGGTTGCAGGTTCTCGAATTGATTGCTCATTGCCATAGCGTTTTTTAGTTGGTTAAAATTTCAACGCGCCCGCACTCGCCAGAACACACCACCCTGTTGCGTCCGGTTTTCTTAGCCGTATAGAGCGCAGCATCGGCATCACTTATCACATCATCCAGAGTACACGTGACATTGGAAGCGCAAAGCGAAATGCCGATGCTGACTGAAACAGAAAGATTCCCACATTCAGTTGAAAACGGCGTCGCAACGATGATTTCACGCAGGGATTCGGCCAGCGTCAGTGCGCCCTGAAGATCGGTGTCAGGTGCAATCACGCAGAACTCTTCGCCGCCGTAACGCCCCAGCAGATCCTGTCCGCGCAACCGTTCCAGCAGTCGGCTGGCAACCTTGCGCAACACTTCGTCTCCAGCCGGATGCCCGTAAGTATCGTTAATGAGCTTGAAATTATCCACGTCGACCATCATCAAGGCGAGCGGTGCGCCGCTGCGCCTGGCCAACGCGCGCTCGGCGTATTCCATCAAGGCACGCCGGTTGGGAATATGAGTGAGACTGTCGGTCATCGCCAGCAGCATGATTTCGCGATCCGAGCGCTCCTTGACCATCAGCACGAAGCCGATTGAGCCCAACAGCGAAGCTGCCATGACTGCGATAAAAGCCATGATCTGAACAGGTTGTGGCGCGACGCTGTTCGTGACCTGGGCAAACTCGCTGTGAGTCGTCATGGCGACTATTGCACGCAAACCCATCACCAGCAATAGTGTGACGATTCCACCGAACAGCAACCACCACGCACGCCCGGCACGTGTATCCCGGTCGGATAACAGCGCACGGGAGATGAACAACAGCTGAAAGATGAAAATCAGACTGCCCCATATAAAGCGGCCGCGCATGTCACCCACCAGAACAAAGGCCATCACCAGCGTCGCGGCAACCGGTGCAAAATACTGCCAGTTTGGCGCGCGCCGCTGTTGAAACTCACAAATCGCAGCCAACATCATCGAGTACGAAGCCGCCTGGAATCCGTGTGCGAAAACGATCGTGATCAGATCAGGGAAAAATCCGCGTGAACCTGCCACTATCCAGACCAGCGTTTCCAAAAAAAGTGCGGCCGACCATTTCTCCATGCCATCCCGTTTTTTATTGCCCACTTGTCCGTGCGCGGCGACAAGCAGACACGACGCCATCAGGGCGTCTGTCAGGATCAAGGAAAACAGCAGCGTACGTGGATCTAAATTCATGTTGTCACATCTTACGCATCTTTAACCTTGGAGAATACAGGCTTTTGATCAGTAAGGCGTCCTTTGAAATGGCCGCCGTCAGTTTTCTATCCCAACTCAGACTATTGCAGGGCGTAAAATTTCTCCGGCGGCGACTTGCCCACGACTTCAGTGAGAAAACGATTCAAATCCCCCTGCAAAGACGCAGGCACATCAGAGCGGAATAAAAGCTGATCGCTGCGTAGCGCCGCCATGATCACCATCCTCGGCGCTTCAATTTTGTACTGGCCAAAATAATGCGCCATGCCGTCGCTGATGGAACCGGACACATTTATCAGTCCAAATCCTCTTGCATGATTCAACTTGTCCACCGATTTTTTATAGGCCGCCAGCACCACTGCCATATTTTTCGCCTGTGCCGGATCATCCAGCACGCGGCCCATGACCGACAAGCCGCCATGCGGCAACTGATCCTTTGGCCATGCCGTGTAACCCGCAAATAAAGGTTGAAACTCGATACTGCGTTCCATTCCGGACGCGCTTGCAAGAGACATCATGCCCTGCATGACCATCCCGGTTGCGGCAGGCTCGATCAGCGAAATTCCCGAGGCAGGGAAAGCGAAAGCCGAGTTGCAATGCGTGTTGGTATTGAGCAGCGCATGTTCCTTCAGCAGCTTCGACGCCTCCATCACCGGCAGATAACAAATATTAAGGTCGGCAACACTCATGCCGGCACGCTTTAGGGCCGCCTGAAAAATCATGTCCGGCCCACCCAGTTTTCCACTGCCAACAGGACCTGACACGATCACACCCTTGCCGCGCAGCTGGCCAAAATTCCTGATGCCATCCGCTTTGTAGGTCACCTCGGCAAAGCCCTTCCACAGCCCCACATAGACCAGGCGCAGATCAGGGACGATTCCTGAAGTCACTTTCTGCGCTGCGGTATAGGTCATCGACAGCAACGCATCGGCCTTGTCGCCATTAAGGGCTGTATCGATCGAGGCGTTGTCCGCAACCGGCACAATCTCAACCGGCAGCGACGGGTCGTCTGCCATCGCGACCAGCAGCGGAAAGATATTCGGATTGGGCGTTGCCAGGATACGCAGCTTGTCCCGCCCGAAAGCCGGCAATGCAAACACTAGCGCGAGCGACAACACAGTAATTTTTTTAAGTATGGGCATCATGACTGAAACGGCTGACAAATTAAAAGTACTTATCGGTAAAAACCTGGACAAGTTCGGCGACTATCCGGATTATACCGAATCCGTCTGCGCTTCTAATTTTTCTTCGCAGCCAAAAATGCGGGATGTCATCGAACCCACACGCACGCACGCATGGCAAGCGCTTGGTTGAAAAATAATCCGGACACGCCGGCTGCTGTTGTGCCATGGCGCTTCATCCACGATCAATACCGGCGAAATTCTGCTCAGCACCCAGCGCGGCGGAATTTGCACGCCGCTGGAGCCTCAGGAGCTGCCCAGGTTGCGCGGGTCATGTATCGTGATAAAGGTTGCTCCGGATCAAAGCGGTAATCCGCGTTCAGGTCTGTGCAGGTTACCCCGTAGCGCTCACTGGTTCTATGCAACGCACGCCCATGCCTGCTGACCGATTTACGTCAAGCGCGTCCTTCAACATCCCCGCCCCCTCCCCAACCCTCTGGTGAAACCACTAGCCATTCCACCAAGTAACCACAAGGCGGTTAGCAAATGACTGGTTATCCCACAAAACGGACGAGGGTGTAGCGAAATCGCTGCGCGAGTTTCGTGTCAATGAATCAGAATTGACACCTTCGATTTTTTTACGATGTCAACCATTGTTTTTAAACCAGTTCCACCCAATCAACACCTGCACCAGGACTGCCAGGATTCCATCGATAAGTAATGCTTGATGCACGCCAAGTAGACTTACTGACACTCCCGTCAACAGACTACCAAGCGAGACACCGCCGCGCATGGCGAGCATAAACAAGCTGACAGCCTGTCCTCGAAGTTGTGGCGAAGACTGAGTCTGCAACAAGGTATTGATAGAGATATTGGTGATGCTCATTGGGCCATTCAAGGGCGCTATCGGAGCGGCCAGACACTGCCACTCCTCATCCTGTCCTGAGTAAAATCGCTATGCACTTATGTCCCGATTTTCCGGGTGAGCGCAATGAACATCCAAACAATAGCCAATGGCAGCAGAAAAACAAGCAGAAACGGGAACGCAAATCCTGCCAGAATGAGTCCGACGACTATCATTCCACCCAGGATAAAAACGCCGATTCCGGCAAATACAAAAATCAGGAAAATGGCTGCACAAAATAGAGCTACCATGCCGACGACGAGTCCGGCTGCTCCGATAGCGCCCTTGAATGGCCCGATGAGTTCCTGACCATTGATGATAATCCTTGTTGAGCCCGCCTCAAAAAACAATCCCCATACGACGATGATCAGCATGAAGAATGCAAGTGCGATTGCCGCTTTCTTGGCCATTTAAGACTCCTTAATTGCAAGGGTAATACCGAAAGGTCGCACAACTGCCTGCCCGAAAGCTGCCAGCCACATGAATAATCAAACATGACCTGTGCGAACCGCAAATGCTCTACGGTCATTTTTTACAGATAAATCGGTGTATACAGTATTTCTTTACCGCCACTGCGCGCCGCCGAAGATAGCCGCAGCGTGTTGATTCCTAAATGCCCGCTACTCGGGCAATTTATCGCGCAGCGCATCGCGGTCAAACCACCAGGAATCACCGACGATGGCATTCACCACCTGGCCCAGGCGCGGCAAAAAAACCTGCGGGTCGCGCAAGCCCAGTTTAGTCATCCATGCATCAAGTGACTGTTGATCACGCACCTTGCTGTGGCGCGCGGCAACGCGGGCGATGAGATCATTGGCAAGCAAACTCCAGTCTCCGTGTTCCGCATCATCGGCGCGCAGGTCTATCACATAGCGCGCAGTGACGGCAGCAAGCGCCGCGCCATCCGCGTGGCTGGGCGTTTCGGTCACAATATGGTCCAGCATTGCAAAGGTAAGTTCAGGCGCCACGGGAAAAGTCACTGCAAGCCAGACGCCCATGCCCAGCGCATGTATCGATTCGGCCTGTTCCGTCTGGTAGAGCACGTTGCATGCCTCCACGGTGTCCTGCCATGATTCATTTTTCAGTGCGCTATCAAAAGCCGTACGCGCCAGATCCCAGGCTTCCTTTTTGCGCTCCAGCCAGATCAGAATTTCGGCGATATCCAGTTGCAGCTTCACACGCGCCAAAGGGTCGGCGTCTGAACAGCGCGCCAGCTCAAGTTTTTTTTCTTCCAGCTGTTGCTCGAACTGTTTCCTCTCGGCATCGGTCAGACTGTTTTTCAGATCGACCATCGGTACATCTGTATCCATTTCACTCATCATTTATGCCTGAAAAACAATTTGCCCGTCAACCAGCGTGTAGCGGACACGTCCCTGTACTTCCTGCCCGATGAATGGCGTGTTTTTTCCCTGACTCTTTAACGCTGCAGGCTCCACAAGCCAGTATGCTTCAGGATCGAACACGCACACGTCGGCCGCTGCGCCCACGCTCAGATGACCCGCATCCAGACCCAGTATCTGTGCGGGTCGCAGCGTGACTGTGGCCAGCGTATCGGTCAAAGTTATTTTTTCCTGACGCGCCCATTTCAACAAGAGCGGTAACAGCAATTCCAGGCCGGTTGCGCCGGACTCCGCTTCGGCGAACGGCAACTGCTTCGCATCTTCGTCCACCGGCGCGTGGTTGGTGCAGATCGCATCGATGGTGCCGTCCAGCAAACCGGCTCGCAGCGCATCGCGATCGCGCAGACTGCGCAGCGGCGGCGTCAGGCGGCAGTTCGGATCGAAAAAACCGATGTCCATTTCAGACAGATGCACGTGATTGATCGATACATCGCAACTCACCGCAAGCCCCTGCTGCTTGGCGACACGGATCATTTCCACACCCGCCGCGCTCGATAGTCGGCAGATGTGCAGCTTCACGCCCGTCTCACGCGCCAGTGACAACATCGTCGCCAGCGCAATCGTCTCGGCGCATACCGGAATCGCAGGCAAGCCGCAACGCGTAGCAACCTCGCCATCATGCGCCACGCCGTCGCGCGCCAGAAAACTGTCCTGCGGGCGCAGCCAGACGGAAAACCCAAACGTTGCTGCATATTGCATCGCGCGAAACAGCACGCGGGTATCGGTGAGTGGCGCATCGGCCTGGCTGAATGCGACGCATCCTGCATCCACCAGCTCTGCCATTTCGGTCAGCTCGCAACCCTTGAGTCCGGTGGTCAAAGCGGCAACGGGATAAAGGCGCGCCTGATGCAGATTCTTCGCGCGATGCTTCAACATTTCCACCAGTCCCGGTTCATCGAGCGGCGGGTCGGTATCGGGCGGACAGGCAAGACTGGTGACACCGCCCGCCACGGCGGCATCCATTTCCGATTCCAGCGTCGCCATGTATTCATAACCCGGCTCTCTCAATCTTGCCGCCAGATCGATCAGTCCGGGAATCACGATCAGCCCCGCCGCGTCTATCACCTGAGTCGCCACAAAATTTTCAGGGGCATCGCCTATCGCCGCGATGCTGCCGTTCATGACATACACATCCAGCTTTGCATCGATATTGTTGCGAGGGTCGATCAGGCGACCGTTCTTGATGTGTATGTTCATTTGTTATTTCCTGCCAATGTGCTCATCACCGCCATGCGCACTGCGATGCCGAATGTCACCTGCGACAGAATCACGGATTGTGCGCCATCTGCCACGCGAGAATCAATCTCGATGCCTCGGTTCATCGGCCCCGGATGCATCACGATCGCATCGCTCCTGGCGTAGGCAAGCTTTTCCTCGGTCAGCCCGTAATTCTTGAAATACTCCTGCCCAGAAGGCAGCAGCGCGCCCTGCATGCGTTCATTCTGCAAACGCAACATCAGCACCACATCCACGTCCTTCAGACCCCTGGCCATGTCGTGATACACCTGCACCCCGAGATTTTCAACCGCAGTGGGCAGCAAGGTCTTGGGCGCGATCACCCTCACCTCCGGCACACCTAATGTGGTCAGCGCATGTATCTGGGAACGCGCAACGCGCGAATGCAGCACATCGCCCACGATCGCAACGCGCAGGTTGTGAAATTCCTTTTTGTAATGGCGGATGGTGAACATGTCCAGCAGCGCCTGGGTAGGATGCGCATGACGCCCGTCCCCCGCGTTGATGACATGTATTTCGGGTGCGACATGGCGCGCAATCAGATGCGCCGCACCGCTTTGCGAGTGGCGCACCACGAACATGTCAGCATGCATCGCACACAGATTATCTACCGTGTCGAGCAGCGTCTCGCCCTTGCTGGTCGAGGATGAACCGATGTTCAGATTGACCACATCTGCGGACAGACGTTTGGCTGCGATTTCAAATGTAGTGCGCGTGCGCGTACTGTTCTCGAAAAAAATATTGAACACCGACTTGCCGTGTAGCAGCGGTACTTTTTTGATCTCACGCCCTTCGGCGACATCCAGAAATGAGGATGCACGATCCAGTATGTCGCGCATGATGCGCACAGGCAAACCCTCTATGGTCAATAAATGCTGGAGCTCGCCGTGTTTGTTGAGTTGCGGATTATTCATGGTGTGAACCTCTGCTGACTATTACACCCGCCGTGGGTTCGTCGTGGTAGGCCTGCAAAATTTGCTGCGCGGCATATTGGTCTATCAAGCTCTTCTGCTCCCGGCCGCGTATGCCTTCCTTGTTCATCTGGCTGCTGGCAGATAACGACGTGTAGCGCTCATCCACCAGTATCGTGGGCAGATTAAATCTGCCATTCAGTCGATTGGCAAAGCGCCGGCACAGCGCAGTTAATTCGTGAGGTGTACCGTCGTCGTTGCGGGGCAGCCCCACCAGCAGCGCGCAGGGTTGCCACTCCTTCACGAGCGCTGCAATCTTTGCAAAGCGGATATCGTTCTTTTCCTCAGAGATAGTCGTCAGTGGCTGCGAACTTGCAGCAAACGTATTGCCGACGGCAACCCCGATCCGCTGCGTGCCAAAATCAAATGCAAGCAAAGTGCCTTTTATAGGATTGAGGACTGAGGAATGAGGACTGAGTATTGTCGCCGCGCGGCCTGCTTCCAACTTATGTCCTCTGTCCTCTGCCATCTGACCTCTGCCGTCAGGCATGTCCGGCATCTTCTACCAGCATCGAATAATTCACCCCGAGCAAGCCCATCGCTGCCGCCAGCCTTTCTTCAGCAGGCAGCCCGAACAGAATATGCTCAGTCGCAGGTACAGTCAGCCAGGTATTTTCGTTGATTTCATGCTCCAGCTGACCTTGTTCCCATCCGGAATATCCCAGGGTCACCAGAAAATTTTCCGGTCCCTTTCCTTCAGCCATTGCTTCGAGTATATCCCTGGAGGTGGTCAACGCCAGCCTGGCATTGATGCGCAGCGTGGATTGCCAATCCTGTGCTGTGTCATGCAACACGAAGCCACGCTCGACCTGTACAGGACCACCCACATGCACAGGCACTTTTTCAAGCGCTGGTTGATTTAACGGAATATTGATCTGGTCGAACATCTCAGCCATCGTCAGACTGATCGGGCGATTGACGACCAGGCCCAACGCGCCGTTCTCGTCGTGTTCGCAGATATAAGTCAGCGTTCCGGCAAAAAAACCCTCTTGCATGGCGGGCATGGCAATCAGGAAGTGGTTGGTAAGATCGAATTTAGACATG
>VFSW01003799.1_pt1 | contig 22627 bp, 19 predicted proteins | sample 5358111 | NCBI WGS metagenome assembly VFSW01 (sample SAMN11554181, study PRJNA540505) | mine drainage metagenome | isolation source: sediment from site ElyBrook_90M | place: USA: Ely Copper Mine, Vershire, VT | collected 2017 | reverse complement strand
TTACACCATACCCGCTTCCCCTGTGGATCGGAGAGTTCTTCAGAGGTTCCCTAGCTGCAGCCATTCATAACAGTGTGTACGAAGCCTATCTGGCGGGTCTGCTCACAATTGCTCATACTTGAGCACGACGGTACGGTGGACTCCGCAGACGCGGGAATGAACCTCGACCACGCAGATTCGAGCAATGGTGAATAGATACTAAGGCTAGTCGTGCAGAACGACGTTGAGCAGCGAACTATGAACCTGCAACGCGCCTTCCGAGCCGCCGGCGTAATGAATGAAGCCTAGCTTTCTAAATCGGATCATGAAGAAACTGACTCGCGAGCGGGTTGTCCCCACCATCTCGGCAAGCGTCGCTTGACTCATCTTGGGGACCACGGTCTCAGGAATGCCGTCCTTGCCAAAATGAGCCAGCAAGAGAAGTACGCGGGCCAGCCTCTTTTCGCTGGAGTTGAACAGTTGGTCGACCAGATCCTCTTCGTAGCGGATGTTACGCGCCAGCAAATACGCCACGAACATTTCAGAAAATGCAGGTTCGCGGCGCAGTGCTTCCATCATCGCCTTCTTGTCCACCTGCAAAATCTCGCAGTCGGTCATGGCAGCCGCAGAGCCCATACGCAGAAGCTGACCCGCCAATGAGCCTTCGCCAAAAAAATTGCCTTCGCCCACAATCGCGATCGTCGCTTCCTTGCCGATCTTGGAGACGACGCTGAGCCTCACTTTGCCTTTCTGCACATAAAAAACAGCATTCGCCCCGTCGCCTTGCGCAAAAATCAATTGCTTCTTCGGAATAGACAGTAGCTTCCGGCCTTCCCCACAGGGCGCAAGGAAGGTGGTAGGGCCGAATCAGTTTTTTTTCTTGGCCGCCAGCTTCGCTCTCATCTTCACTAAGTATAGTCGGCAGACCCGGCCCGGGCGCCAAAATCGTGCTATGTATATGTTTTCTGAAGTGAGCTATTTTGATCAGCATTGGCGCGGGAAATACGCAATTCTAATTTGTTTGCTGGCTACCTTCAAGGTCCTGCAGTAGTCCTGATTTTGGCTTCGCACTGCTTGTCCCAGTTCCCTGCTACTCAGTCCAGCAAAGTGGTCACTATTGCACAGCCTTCCTGCGAAGCCCCGTCCAGAATAGAGACAACGAACGAACACAGTTACTGATTCGTTGCCTTGTCACGCGGCGCAAACTGCGGATGGTGCGCAGCTAGGACTCCGCCGCAACGAATGTTCATACTCGTTCCTTTTTAACCCTGTACTGGAGCCTCTCTTGGGAGAAACAATGCCATCGGCTGTTCAAGTCGGCGCAATTCTCATGAAAGAATGGCCTGGGATGACGCAACTTCTCGGGATCGAGAGCGAGCCCTGCTCCGAAGAATGGAGCCTTCTGCAAGTGATCGACGGCTTCGCTCTCGATCGCAAGATCCATGCTGCCGGTTGGAACTTCTTCTTCATGGCAGCAGAAGTCAAGGTGATGTTCTTGGGCGAGGTTGGAGCAGTGAAAATCCAGAACGCGTTGAAGCGGATTTTACAGAAGGTCAAGCCGCAACAATTCAACGGCCTTGAGATTACTGAAATCGTGGCCCGACGCTTTCTGGGCGTGCCCTACGTAACTGTCTCCGCGCATTCGCGCCACATGCAACAGAGTTGCTACCTCGACAGCGCAGCAACACGTCAGACGTCGCAGGACAACGCGGAATGGGCCAGAAGGTGAGCCGCCGCGCACTGAATCAGATCGGTACCGGGGAGCTACGGATTGAATGAACGCTTTGACATATACATCTTCGCGGTTGTGGGTTTGATGTTCTTGGCTGGTTGTGTCCTCATGGTCGTAAGCGCCCGCGAGCGATCCAAAGAACTGAGGCGCTGGCGGCATCGAATCGTTGTCGATACCGCGCCGGCAGAAAGCAAGCCATTATGAACCCGACTAACAATCTGGAACAAGTTCTTGAGTCAGCAGTTGTCGTTTCGTGGGCTGATTTGATGCGCGGCACTCCCGATGGCTTGATTCATATTGAATACGGTTTCGTCCCCGGCGGCACTTTGGACTATCTGAAGATCTGGTCTTCCATAACCCGAGGTCATTGGCTTCTGGCTTGTGAATACTGGATGTCGCCTTCTACATTTCACAGCGTCGGCGTGCGCTTCGAGAATGGATACGAATCTGAAGGGTTAGCAGAAATCTTGGCCTCTGTGATGCAACAACAGACCTCGTTTATTCTTCCCCAGAACCTCGGCAGGCAAGGTTTGCTCCAGATCCCAACCCCCACGAAAGAAGAGAGCGAAGCGGCCACGGTGCTGATAAACGTGGCCCTTGACCGTCTGGCTTCATTGCCCGCTGTTGCCTGAAGGTCTCCTTACAACTCACTTCTCCACAGCAGCCAGGCGGCGATCGCGATGCGGTTCGGTTCGCGGCAGGCCGGTACTGAGCTCGCACTTTTCGCCCACCTTTGCACCGCACGTGGGACAACGCACCGCCATTGATTCCTTCTCAGTGATTTTCATGCCTACACAATGCATGGATTCCAACCAAAAAAATGGTCAATTGTGACCATCGCATGATTGTTTCAAGGGCGCATCATCTCTAACAGCGAGGTAGCAGTTCACTGCGAGTCAAAAATCGGAGTCGGCCTGGGGAGGATCATGAAAAATATCAAGTTTGTTGTGAAAGTAACCCGCGGTAGTCACGCTCCTTCTTTTGTGCAGCGGATGGATCCGACTCCGGTGCAGATGACAACCAACCGTAAGCTGGCACTGGTTATGGGCAGACTTACAGCAGAAGACATCGTTAAATCCATCCAGAATTCTAAGTGTTTCCCGGAGTTGGTCCCCGTGCAGGTTACTGTCTAGCTTGTTGGCACGAAACCTCGATGCTTTGAGAATATGTGGAGCGCCGCCAAGATAGCAGGCTAAGCCGATCGGACGCTTACGTGCCCCTCAATCTTCCAGTTTGTGTGAGCTTCCCAGGTTTCCTGTGCTGTGATGTGGTACGCATGCACCACGGTCCACGGGCGTGGATCCCCATTGCACACTAGAACCATGCCGGGCTTCGGCTTCAAGGTAGCAGCGAGCCACGTCAGGGTGTGCGTCGTGCCAGTTCTCAGTTCCACTTGGATGATGTGGTCCATTGTCTTTCCGAAGGAAGAAACTCGGACACTAGAACCTCTCACGAGACCTGTGGGCACGACTGATCAATTTTGACCAGTCCGCAAGTCCACTGCCGTTGAATACTGGTAACAGTAAAAGAGTCCACCGGTTGTCTTAACAAACCAGGAATCAATAGCGCCCAGACCAGTTCACCCGGTCTGACAGTTCCGGCGCTGCCCACGAATCGGGAGTGCGTCTCCTTTCGTCGCTGTTTCTCACCAGGCTTTAGGGGGACAATGTCGCTGCCAAACACAATGGTGTCTGAGGCTCTCTTAGAAATCGTCGGTCCTCGTCCTGTGTTACGTGACGGGCCGGCAGGCGTGCGCATACGATTGCAGTCGAATCCATCCCTCCCTAGTCGAATCGCAGTGATCGGCAACTATCTTCCACGACATTGCGGCATCGCTACTTTTACGACGGATCTGTGTGCAGCCATATCGACGGAGTGCGGATCCGCTCGATTGTTAGCGCTCCCGGTGAACGACACCGACGAAGGATACGACTATCCCGATCGTGTGCGCTGGTCGCTCGCACAAGACGATGTGAAGTCGTATCAGGACGCCGCCGAATTCCTGAACTTTAACAACATCGACATGGTCTGCCTGCAGCATGAATATGGAATCTTCGGTGGACCCGCTGGTAGCCACATTTTGCATCTGCTGCGCGCCCTGAAAATGCCGGTTGTCACCACCCTGCACACCGTTTTGCGCGAGCCCAATCCTGGACAGATGCAGGAGATGGAAGAGATCGCGGAGCTCTCTGACCGGCTCATTGTTATGAGCCAGCTATCTTCCCAGTTCCTGCAGGAAATCTTTAAGGTGCCCGGCAGCAAGATCGACATCGTGCCGCATGGGGTTCCCGACCTGCCCTTCCTGGATCCGAATTTCTACAAGGACCGCTTCGGCGTGGAAGGGAAAGCCGTTCTGCTCACCTTCGGCCTGCTCTCGCCAAACAAGGGAATCGAAAACGTAATTCAGGCATTGCCGCAGATTCTGTCCAAGCACAAGAACGTTGCATACATTGTCGCAGGCGCAACTCATCCTCACATCCTGCGTCGCGAAGGCGACAACTATCGCGCCAGTTTGCAGGCTTTGGCCAAGGAAATGGGAGTCGAATCGCAAGTGATCTTCCACAACCGCTTCGTCAGTCCCGACGAAATGGTTGAGTTCATTGGCGCCGCCGACATTTACATCACTCCCTATCGCCACGAGGCGCAGGTCGTTTCTGGAACGCTGGCCTATGCCTTAGGTGCGGGCAAGGCGATCATTTCCACGCCCTACTGGCACGCGATCGAACTCCTGGACGACCGCAGAGGAGCATTGGTCCCCTTCCAAAATCCCGACGCGATTGCGCATAAGACGATCGAACTGCTTGATACTCCAGCCATTCGTCATGCTATGCGCAAACGTGCTTACCTCTTCGCGAGAGAGATGGTATGGAAGCGAGTGGCGCAGGGTTACATGGAAAGTTTTTCGCGCGTCCTCAGCGACCGCATGGAAAGTCCAAAAGTCCAATTCTCCGCGCGCCTGATTGAAAAGTCGCTGGGTCAGTTGCCCGAGTTGAAGCTGAATCACTTGCATCACCTGACCGACGACACCGGAATTCTGCAGCACGCGATCTTCACTATCCAGAACCGCAGCGAGGGCTACACCACCGACGACAATGCTCGCGCTCTGATCCTTGCTGTGCTTCTGGAGCGCATGGATATGGATAAAGATCGGGCGGAGAAGGCAGAGTTGCCTTCTGCAAAGTCGCCCAGCTTGTATCTATCGTTTCTGGAGCATGCATTCAATCCCGCGAAAGGCAGATTCAAGAACTTTCTCAGCTATGATCGTCGATGGAACGAACCTGTCGGCTCCGAAGACTGCCACGGCCGCGCCTTATGGGCGCTGGGGACGGTTCTAGGCCGATCCCGGAATCAGGGATGCCGCGGCGCTGCCGGGCGCTTGTTTGAATGCGCACTCCCCGCAGTTCTGGAATTCAGCAGTCCGCGTGCCTGGGCCTACACGCTCTTAGGCGTCCAGCAATACCTGACCTCGTATCCCGTAGATCGTGAAGCGCAGAAACCACGATCTGCCCTCAGTCGGCGGCTGTTTGAAATGTATGAATCAATTCGAAGGCCAGACTGGAAATGGTTTGAAAACGTTCTCGCCTACGGAAATGCCAGATTACCCCAATCCCTGTTGCTGGTGGGTTCAGCTTGCTCGGATGATCGAATGGTTTCCGCCGGCCTCGAATCGCTCGACTGGCTTTCCACCGTGCAACGCTGCGAGAGCAATGGCCACTTTGTGCCGATCGGGTCGCAAGGCTTTTATCGCCAGAATGGCGAAAAGGCCCGCTTCGATCAGCAACCGCTTGAGGCCGCGGGCGCAGTTTCTGCGTGCTTGCAAGCCTACCGGATAACAGGGGACAGCCACTGGCGCAACGAAGCCTGGTCAGCTTTCAACTGGTTCCTTGGCGACAACGATCTGCAACTGCCTCTGTACGATTCTGCCAACGGCGGATGCCGCGACGGCCTTCATCCCGACCGAGCCAATGAAAACCAGGGAGCGGAGTCAACCTTATCGTTTCTTATGGCGCTGATCGAAATGCAATCTCTGCAAATGCCCGAACAAAAGGAAATCTCTTCATGACTGTGCCCGCCGAAAAGCAAGTGAGTCTTCTGAGCACTCGCTTCGAACCACTGCTTCACCGCCATCCGAAAAACCCGATCCTGACGAGTAAGGACTGGCCATATCCCATCAACAGCGTCTTCAATGCGGGCGCAACGCTACTGGCGGATGGCACGACCCTGCTGCTTTGCCGCGTGGAAGACCGTCGCGGTCTGTCGCATCTTTGCGCCGCCCGCTCTCGCAACGGAGTTGATGCGTGGCAAATCGACAGTAAGCCTACATTGATGCCCGACCCGAAAAACTATCCGGAAGAGATCTGGGGCATCGAAGATCCTCGCATCACGTTCGTCCCCGAACTGCAGCAATACGTCATCACTTACACTTCCTATTCGCGAGGCGGTCCCGGAGTATCCCTGGCGCTGACCAAAGACTTTCGCAGCTTCGAGCGATACGGCGTCATCATGCCTCCCGACGACAAAGATTCCGCACTTCTGCCGCGGAGAATCGATGGATGCTGGGCACTGATTCATCGTCCCATGACGACGCTCGGCTCACACATGTGGATTTCTTATTCTCCGGACCTGCGTTATTGGGGCAGACACCGGCTCATGCTGGAAGCCCGCCGCGGTGCCTGGTGGGATGCCAATAAAATCGGATTATCGCCGCCGCCCATCGAGACCTCCAGAGGCTGGCTTGTGTTCTATCACGGCGTACGGCACACACCCTCCGGCTGCTTATACAGATTAGGCCTGGCACTGTTCGATCTGGAGAATCCCGAGAAATGCCTGCTGCGAGGAGATTCATGGATCTTCGGGCCAGAAGCGGAGTACGAACGTCACGGCGACGTTGACGATGTCGTGTTCCCTTGCGGATATACGATGGACGCCGATGGCGACACGCTCAACATTTACTACGGCGCGGCGGATTGCGCGATTGCCCTGGCTCGGACCAGCGTCCGCTCCTTATTCGAGTGGCTCGATGCCAACGGAAGTAGCGACCGCCGTCAGCGCGCACAGGATTTATAAACCTTTTCTGGTTGTGTTTTGGGAATGCGCCACCGTCCAGAACCGGCATCTGGTCTTCTTATATGCTGCTCAGGCTATAATTGCGCCCACGCATGGCCTTAACCTCTGGCACGAAGCTGGGCCCCTACGAAATCGAATCGCCGCTCGGAGCAGGCGGGATGGGCGAGGTGTATCGCGCCCGCGACACACGATTGGACCGCACGGTTGCCATCAAAGTATTGAACGCGCAACTAGTAGCCAGCACCGAACTGCGCGCCCGCTTCGAACGCGAAGCCAAGATCATCTCCCAGTTGCAGCATCCGCATATCTGCGTGCTCCACGATGTGGGCAACGAAGGCCCCATCGAGTATCTGGTCATGGAGTTTCTGCAAGGAGAATCGCTGGCCGAGCGATTGCGGAAGGGGCCGCTCGCTCCCGAACAGGTACTAAGCATCGCCATTGAAATTGCGGACGCACTTGAAAAAGCGCACCGGGCCGGAGTCGTGCATCGCGACCTTAAGCCGGGCAACGTAATGCTCACCAAGTCCGGGGCGAAGCTTCTCGATTTCGGCCTCGCCAAGCCTTTCGGCACGACGGTTGCGTCAGGAAAAGGAAGCGGCTCATCGGCCTCCGTTTTTGCCGCGGCCTTGACGCAGACCATGCCATCGCCATCGCCGGCCACGCCGCTCTCCACTGCGGGAGCGGTCATCGGAACCGTGCAGTACATGTCGCCCGAGCAGATTCAGGGCATCGAAGCCGACGCTCGCTCCGACATTTTCTCTTTCGGCGTGATGTTGTTCGAGATGGTGACGGGCAAGCGCACCTTCGAAGGGAAAACGCAGGCCAGCATCGTTGGACAAATTCTCGCCGTCGATCCGCCCTCGGTCAGCACTCTGCGCCCGCAGACACCGCCGGGATTAGACCGGGTCATTCGCCTCTGCCTCGATAAAGATCCCGACGAGCGCATCCAGACCGCGCACGACCTGAAACTCCAGTTGCAGTCGATCGCTGAAGCGCCGCTAGCGACAACTGAGGCGCCAGTTGTTGTGTCAACGCGTCGGCCGTGGTTGGCATGGGCTGCGGTCGCAATTCTCGCCCTTGCCACCATTGCGTTCGCGCTCGCCTACTTACAATCCCCGCGCGCACCTCAGGTCTCAGTTCACTCCTACATCCTGCCGCCGGAGAAAGCGACTTTCCTGCTGACCGGAAACACCGCCGGACCGCCCATGCTCTCTCCCGACGGCCTGCGAATCGCCTTCGTAGCCAAGAACGCAGACGGTAAGCAAATGCTGTGGATCCGGCCACTGAGCTCCGCGGTGGCGCAATCCATGTCGGGAACCGAAGGCGCAACTTATCCGTTCTGGTCCGCCGACAGCCGCTACGTCGGGTTCTTCGCCGCGGGCAAACTGAACAAGGTCGCCGCCAGCGGCGGTCCTCCGCAGGCCCTTTGCGATGCTCCCGCCGGCCGAGGCGGGACCTGGAGCAGCAACGGCACCATCGTGTTCGCGCCGGACACCACGGTGGGCCTTGCCCGCGTCGATGCCGCTGGGGGCACGCGCGTCGCCCTGACCACCCCGGACTCCAAGGAGACCGGCCATCGCTGGCCGGATTTCCTTCCTGACGGCAAGCACTTTCTCTACTTCTCCCACGGCTCGACGATCGCAGACAGTGGCATCTATCTGGCTGCGCTCGATTCCAAAGAACGCAAGCTTCTGCTGCACAATGATTCCAACGCCATCTACGCAGCCCCAGGATATCTTTTGTTCGTGCGCGACAACACTCTGGTGGCGCAACGCTTCAACCTGCGCAGTCTGGCATTGGAGGGTGAAGCGAAACCGCTGGCCGACCATGTCGCCGTCAATACTGACATCTGGCGCAGCGTCCTGACAGCCTCGGCCAACGGTGAACTGCTTTACCAGCACGGCGCGGCTGGCGGCGGCTCTCAACTCTTCTGGTTCGATGCTGCCGGCAAGCAGGGCGAAGCAGTGTTGCCCGATAACGCCGATTACTACTGGCCCATTCTTGCCCCCGACGCCAGCAGGGTCGCCTTTACCCTCGAAAACAATGGCGTAGGCGACATCTGGGTGCTCGACGTCGCGCGTCATACCAAGACCCGCATCACCTTTGGCCCGCAATATAGCGGCTGGCCGATCTGGTGGCCCGACGGAAAATCCGTTGTCTTCAATTACGGCCCCAGTGGCACCATGGACTCTCTCTACCGTCAAAACGCCGACGGCACAGGCAGCAAAGAGAAGTTGCTGGAAACCCCGGGCATCCAGGAAATTCCATTCTCCGTCTCTCCCGATGGACGCTACCTCGCCTACATCCGTCGCGATCCGAAATCAACGACCGGTTATGACATCTGGGCGCTGCCCATGTTCCCGGATAAGTCCGGCGACCAAAAACCGTTTCCAGTGGTGGCCACGAATTTCCTGGATGTTACGCCCTCCTTCTCACCCGATGGCAAGTGGCTGGCCTATGCCAACAACGAAACCGGCCGCATGGAGGTTTACATCCAGCCTTTCCCCAGCGGCGCCGGCCGCTGGCAGGTATCAACCGCGGGAGGAGGGAGACCAAACTGGCGGAAGGACGGTAAAGAACTGTTTTTCTTTTCTACTGACCAGCAGGTGATGGCCGTGGACGTTAACCAGAAGGGCGCCAGCTTGGAACTGGGCACGCCCCACGCGCTATTCAAGGCCACAACCGTGAGCACTACCAGCGGACCCTACACCGTTTCCTCCGACGGCAAGAAATTCGTAATGAATACCGTTCTGCCCCAATCCATCACCGAACCCCTTACCCTTATTACCAACTGGCCCGCGGACCTGAAGCAATAACCTCCAGTACGGGGTTCAGCGTGTGACGGGCGGTGCATATTGCCTCGTGCAAGCCATTCTCCCACGTTACTTTCTTCAGACTTCCGGTAAACGAACTGCCGCGCCTTGGAATCTAATTCTCCGCCTACTGTCCGAACGTTGGTGTCGAGGAAAGAGCATGTCCTACTCGAAGGTTGCTTTCAAGCTTAAGCGTGGGCTGTGCATTGCTTCGCTGGCATTGGGACCGCTTGCTTGCGGCACCCCTGGCCATGCCACTCTTGTGATCAACGCTCCCTCCACTGTGGTGGCGGGAGTGCCCTTCAGCGCCACCGTGACGGCCATGTACCAGGGCAAGCCGGACACGGTGATCGACGGTCCCATTCATTTCACCACCTCCGATCCGGCCGCCCAACTTCCGACTCTTTACATATTTACCGCGGCGGACCAGGGTTCACACACATTTAGTCTCACGCTGGTAACTCCCGGCAATCAAACCATGACCGTCTCCGATTACGATGCCACCCCGATCGCCGGAACCGTGAATCTCGTGGTCACGGCCGCAACCAACTGAATAGCCGGGCGATGGCATCGTATTGGCCCTGTGGCAAGGGAGTGCTCTGAAAGTCCAACGAGCCTATGAAAGAAACCCGCGAACTTCTGCCGGGCGATGATTGTGCCGCCAGGTCCGCTTGCCCGAGACTTCCAAAAATATTCTTGACCGTGGTCAGTTTCGCCATGCTCATGGCAATGGCAAGCGCCCAGGAATTCAACGAGAATTTCCACGCTCAGCCCTCGAACGAAAACTCCCCGCGCATCGGAATCAACGACTTCAATCGCGATATTTATTACAAGAACAAGTTCGAATTCGCGCTCGACGCGGGCTGGCTGCCCATCAACATCCCATTTCCCTTCGACTTCATGGAAGGCGATCCCTACCAGTTGTACCCACTGCGCTACACGCTGGTTCCGATTGTCGCGTCAGTGCGCTGGCATATGGGAAATATCGGGGGCCGCTGGATTTTTCGCGGCAATTGGGATCTCACGGCCAGCGGGTCCGCGACTGCGATTCCGCGGGGCGCCGAGACTCACTATTTTTCCTACGACATGGGCATTCGCAGAAACTTTGTTCCCCGCAATTCGCACATCGCTCCCTACGTTGACCTGCGCCTCGGCTTGGGCATGATCAACGCCAAGGGCCCTTTAGGCGTCTATTACGCGCAGGGACAGAACTTCACATTCACCTGCAACCTGGGCAGCGGGGTGCGCTACAACTTCAATCCGCGCTACGCCATTTCCGCCGGCCTGAATTGGATGCACATCTCCAACAACAACGCGTCCGAACCGCAATATAGCAATTACGGCATCAATGTGTATGGCCCGATGTTTGGGTTTAATGTGCGACTAGGCGGCCCGCGAAGAGATCGCTAAGAAGCCTTTCTTGGTACTCGCAACACTTTCCGCTGTCCGCGCTGTCAGGATGTCGACCTTACGGTTATGAAGCAGTTTGGCCCACCGAAAATAAGGTTGCCAGGAGAAGGAGCAGATTCAACTGCGCATGACAGCGTATAACGCATTCGACAAACTCAATCTGGCTCCATTTACTTTCGGCAGCGCCTCGACCCTGGTCAGCTCTTCCCACAATAGTTTCGGTGTGCCTGTGGCCAATCCGCTGTTTGGGACGGCGATAAACGGATTGTCGGGCCGCGCGTTGGAACTGCAAGCACGATTCCTCTTCTAAGCGTAAACTTCCCCAGGCGGCACCTAACTCGCCGCCTGGAACTACCTCGACCGAGCAAGACATCCATGAACAAACTACTTTCGCGTTTTCTCCTGCTGGCATTTTTCTTCGCCAGCTTGCCCCTGTTCGCACAGTCGACCGAGACTGTCACCATCGACCTCAACGCGCCGGCTCATGCTCTACCTCATTTTTGGGAGCACATGTTCGGCTCAGGGCGCGCCATCCTGTCTCTGCGCGACAGTTATCGTCAAGATTTGCGCCGCGTCAAAGAGGCGACGGGAGTTCATTATGTCCGATTCCACGCCATCCTCCACGATGAAGTTGGACTTTACGACGAAGATGCGCAGGGCAATCCCGTCCTCAACTTTTCTTACGTCGACCAGATTTATGACGGCCTGCTGGCCAGCGGAGTTCGTCCGTTCGTCGAATTGAGCTTCATGCCGAAGAAACTGGCCGCCACGGAGTCGCTGCACGCATTCTGGTATAAGCCGAACGTCGCGCCTCCCAAGGATTATGCCAAGTGGGACGCGCTGATCACGCAACTGGCGCGGCATCTCATCGAGCGCTACGGCATCGACGAAGTTTCGCAATGGTATTTCGAGGTGTGGAACGAGCCCAATCTTGATTTCTGGGCCGGCAAGCCGCCGCAGCCAACCTATTTCGAACTCTACGATCACACTGCGCGCGCGCTCAAGGCAGTCAGCTCGCGGCTGAAGGTTGGCGGTCCGGCGACCGCGCAAGCTGCATGGGCCGATGTTTTCATCCGTCATTGTTCCGACAACAAAGTGCCCGTAGATTTCGTTTCGACTCACGTCTACGGCAATGACAAGTCAGAAGACGTTTTCGGCACGCATGAAAATATTCCGCGCGAACGCATGGTATGCCGCGCCGTCGCCAAAGTTCACGATCAGATCAAGTCTTCTCCTCTGCCGAACCTGCCTTTGCTCTGGACCGAGTTCAATGCCAGCTACATGAATGAAACGGATGTGACCGATGCGCCTTACATGGGGCCGTGGCTGGCCGACACTATCCGTCAATGCGATGGACTGGTCAACGAAATGTCTTACTGGAGTTTTTCCGATGTCTTCGAAGAACAGGGCGTGGTCAAGCAACCGTTCTACGGCGGCTACGGATTAATTGCCGAAGATGGAATTCCCAAGCCCGCGTTCAATGCTTTTCTGCTGCTGCATAGGTTGGGCGATCAGCGATTGGCCGTTTCATCCGATGACGTTCTGGTGACGCGCCGTGCCGATGGCGTTCTCGTCATCGCTGCGTGGAATCTGACGGCTCCGGGATCGCAAGGTCCGGCCAAGGACATCGAACTACATTTCCAGCACGCGCAAGTTTCCAGCGTCGAACTCACGCGCGTTGATGGCGATCATGGTCATGCGAAGAAAACCTTTGAGGCGATGGGATCGCCCCGCTATCCGACCAAGGAGCAGATTGAAAAACTGCGAGCGGCCGCGAAGCTCTCGCACTCCGAAACGCACGCAGTAAAGAATGGATCGGTGACGCTCACGATCCCGGCGCAAGGACTGGTTTTGCTAGAAGCGAAGCCCCGCTGAACGCGGATCCCGAACCACCTGTACCCATTACCTTTGTGCATTGACTCCCTCGCCTATGGGATTTAACTTCGACATAGGCAGTATTTCGTCTTCCAGCGAGGATTCATTTTGGCGTATCGTCCAATCATCACTCTCACTACCGATTTTGGCCTTAACGATCATTTTGTCGGCGCCATGAAGGGCGTCATTCTCGACATCGCCCCCGATACGCAGATCGTCGATATCTCTCATGCGGTTCGCGCTTTCGACGTGCTCGACGGCGCATTAGCGATTTCTCAGGCCTACTCTTATTTCCCGACCGGAACCGTCCACGTCGTGGTCGTCGATCCCGGTGTGGGCACCACGCGGCGTCCGATTCTCGCTTCCAGCGACGGCTATCATTTCGTCGCGCCCGACAATGGCGTGCTCTCGATGGTCTACGCGCGCGAGGAACGCATCCACGTGCGGCATATCACTTCCGAGCATTATTTTCATCAGCCTGTAAGCAACACGTTTCATGGACGCGACGTGTTTGCCCCGGTCGCAGCCTATCTGGCCAAGCAGGTGGACTCGAACAAGTTTGGCGACGACATTGAAGACTACGTGCGCTTTGCCGCGCCCAAGCCGAAACCGGCCGGCGACAATCGGATCCGCGCGGTTGTGCTGAAAGTCGACCGCTTCGGCAACCTCATCACCAACGTGACACCCGAAGACATTCCCGCGCTCTTCACGGCGCAGCCGGGAGCTTTCAAGATTGTGGTTGGAAGCAAGGAAGTCACCAGCATTCACTCCAACTTCGCCGAAGGCGAGCCGGGAGAGGTGTTCGGCATTCTGGGCAGCATGGGATATCTGGAGATCGCCGCCAACCGCGCCGCCGCCGCACAACTCACGGGCGCCAGCAAAGGCAGCGAGGTCAGCATCATTCTGGGTGAGGCTGCCGCAGCGGGAGCGTAAAGCCAGGCCACTTCACCACAGAGACACAGAGGCACAGAGAGAAAAGGTCATTTGATTTTTGTTTCCCTCCGTTTCTGCTTGACTCCGTGGTGAAATCAGTCAGGAACTCTTCGGCTTGGGATGGACATATCGCTCCATCTCGCCCGTCCAGCGCAGAAACCGCCACAACTCACTCCGCTCCCGCCACACGAACTCCCAAAACTCCAGAAAGCCGATCTCTTTCATCTTCACGCCCGTGTAAGTCTCAATGCGCCACAAAAGGTAAGGACTGCGCCACGGCGCCAGCCGATGGCCTTTGGTCGCGTTCCACAGAAAGCGAAGCGTATAGCGCATGCACGCATGATAACGGGAAATTGCAAGAAGGTGTATGCAGCCCCCGGTTCATGCCTGGTGTTAGGTCGTAGGTCTTAGGCGTTCGCCCCTCGCCCTCCGCAACCCTCATTCGTGCCTGAACCCAAGACCTAAGACCTAACACCTAAGACCCAGGCAGTCCGACGCCCGCCCTTCCGTGCTAGAATCCAGTCTCCGCCTGAGACTTTCGCGCATGTCCGACGCCAGCAACCGCCAGAAATCAGAAGACCATTACTACGCCGCACTCGATCTCATGGCCGACGGTCATCTGGAACAAGCCGTTGCCGCCTACCGCGAAGCCCTCGCCGCCGATCCCACCTTCACCGAACCCATGCACGGCCTCGTGCGCGCCCTGCAGGCCCTGCAACGCTACGACGAAGCCATCGATGCCGCGAACAAGATCGCCGAAGTCGATCCCGACGATGTCCTCGCCCATACCAGCCTGTCAGTCCTATATATGAAGAAAGGCATGATCCCCGAAGCCGAAGCCGAGGGTGCGAAAGCCCGCGTCCTAGGATGGAAACAGCAGTTGAAGAAGGGCTAGCTCTCAGCTCTCAGCTCTCAGCTCTCAGCTTAGGCACGAGCCCGGAGGGCCCGGATGCTGCTGAGACCTCGTTTCCTTGACGGATACAGGCGCGCCGAATACTATCAACCGATCCATATGGAACCGGATTCTCTGATCGGTCAGTCCTTGTCGCATTTCAAGATTCTGAGCAAATTGGGCGCGGGTGGCATGGGTGTAGTGTACGAGGCGCAGGATTCCCAGCTTGGCCGGCGCGTGGCGTTGAAGTTCCTCCCTCCGGAAATGGCTCAGGACAACCAACTGCTGGAGCGCTTCCAGCGGGAGGCGCGTGCCGCTTCCTCTTTGAATCACCCGAACATTTGCACCATCCACACGATTGAGCAGCACGAACGCCGGCACTTCATTGTCATGGAGTTGCTGGAGGGTGAGACGCTGGCGCAGAAGATGAATCGGCAGCCCATGACAATCGATAAGCTGCTGCCCCTCGGATTACAGATCGCCGATGCCCTGGAATCGGCACACGCCAAGGGGATCGTACACCGCGACATCAAACCGGCGAACATTTTTCTCACCGAGCGCGGACAGGTTAAGATTCTGGATTTCGGTTTGGCAAAGATGAACCGTGGCGAGACGCCGGCTGCGTCCATGGAGCAGTCGGAGACACTGGTCAACGCGGAATTGACCTCGCCCGGCTCGGCTGTCGGCACGGTCTCATACATGTCTCCGGAGCAGGCCCGCGGCCAACTCGTGGACGCCCCAACTGATTTGTTTTCCACCGGTACAGTGCTCTACCAGATGGCTACGGGCACGCTGCCTTTCCAGGGAGACACTTCAGCGGTGGTTTTCGATGCCATCCTGAACCGCGATCCCCGGCCAGCAGGCGAGCTGAATCCTCTACTCCCGGCCGAGTTTGTGCATATTCTAGAGAAGACCTTGGAGAAAGACCGGAGCCTGCGTTGCCAGACGGCGACTGAGCTCAAAACCGATCTCAGCCGCCTCAAGCGCGATCTGGACTCGAGCGCGCGGCGCGCGAGAGAGAAGAACGATTCGGATTCCGGCACGCACAAAACAGCGAAAAAATCCGTTGCCGTTCTCTACTTCGAAAACATCAGTGGAGCCAAGGAAGACGAATACTTGCGGGATGGCATTACCGAAGATGTCATCACTGAACTCTCCAAGATTCGGGGGTTGAATATCTTTTCGCGGCCCACCGTTCTCGCCTTCCGCGACAAAACGGTGACGCCAGCGCAGATCGGCCAGCAACTGGGAGCAGCTTACGTGCTGACCGGGACTTTACGCCGCGCCGGCAGCCGTCTTCGCATCAGCGCTCAATTGGTGGATACGCACACCGATTTCCCGCTCTGGTCGGATCGCTTCGACCGCGAGATGAAAGACGTCTTCGAGATCCAGGATGAGATGGCTCGCAGGATCGCCGAGGCGCTGCGCGTGACGCTCTCTCCGGAGGAGCTTGAAGCATTGGCCGTCAAGCCCACAGAAAGTCTGCAAGCCTACGATCTTTATCTGCGTGGCAAGCGGTACGCGCGACGTCAGACCCGCCAGGATCTGGAATTCGCACTGCAGATGTTCGAGAATGCGGTGGCCATCGATCCCAGCTTTGCCCTGGCCTACGCTGCCAGCGCCAATGCATGTGCTATGTTCTTTTGCAACTTCAGCCGCGATCAAATCTGGGTGGAACGCGCGCGCGAAGCCTCCGGCAAAGCTGTGGCCCTGCGCTGGGACCTGCCCGAAGTGCAGGTCAGTCAGGCCTGGGTCCTATATGCCGCCTCTTTGCATGACGAAGCCGTGCGCATGTTGAAAAAGGCGATTGAACGCAAGCGCGACTGCGAAGGCGCTCATTACCTGCTTTGCCGTGCCTTGTTCGCTGCGGGACGCTACCAGGAAGTCGTGGACGTCGCAGAAGTTGCCATTGAAGCCAGCGGGGAGGACTACAACGTTTATGTGCCGATCCTCAATTGTCTTGGGGCTATGGGAAAAGAGGAAGCCGTGCGCAACCTGCGTCAGCGAAAAATGGCCGCCCTCGAAAACCACCTGAAGCAGGTACCCGAAGACGCACGTGCGCGAATCCTCCTCGGTTCGGACTATGCATATCTGGACCGGGCCGACGATGCGCTGCGCGAACTCAACCTGGCGGTTACCTTGCGCGCGAATGAAGCCTCGATTCTTTACAACGCCGCGTGCCTCTACTGCAAACTCAGGAAAAAGGCGGAAGCGATCGATACTTTACGCAAGTCCTGGGAGGCCGGGTTCAAGGATGCAGAGTGGGCGCGACGCGATCCGGATCTTGTCCTCCTTCATGACGACCCAGAGTTTGATCGCCTTTATCCGGCCAAGTCGGCTTCCTAAATTATTCTTTGTGTACGGCGGACGCTAGCGGATCTGAGGTGGTGCTGATGGCTGATAGCTGACCTACAGCCCGTACTTCTTCATCAAGTGTCTAAACGAGCGGTAAGAGATACCGAGGACATCGGCGGCTTTGGTCTGCACGCCGCCGCTCTGATTGAGCGCGCTTTGCAAGAGCGAGCGCTCAATCCCCGCCACGTAATTTTCCATGCCCACACCTACGGGCAGCGTAAGTTCGCCGCCGATCGAGGGCAGTGCGCCGCCATCCGCAGAAGCAGCTGCAGCACGGGCTTTCGGGCGCTCGGCAGGAAGCTCGACGTGAAGTTCTTCCGTAGTTTCCAGAGCCACCGCGCGTTCGACGGTGTTCTCCAGCTGGCGAACGTTGCCGGGCCACTCGTATTCGCACAGCGACGCAAATGACGGGGCATGCACGCGCAGAATTCCGCGTCCTGCGGCGGCGGCATATTTTTTCAGGAAGTGATTGACCAGCAGAGGAATGTCTTCTCGCCGCTCGCGCAGCGGCGGCACGCGGACGGGAATCACACTCAGGCGGTAATAAAGGTCTTCGCGAAACAGATTCTCGGCCACGGCCTTATCCAGTTCGCGGTTGGTCGCGGCAATCACGCGGACATCAATCGAAATCTCGCTGGTCGAGCCCACCGGGCGCACCGTGCGCTCCTGCAGCACGCGCAGCAGCTTGACCTGCATGGCCAGCGTCATCTCGCTGATTTCGTCCAGAAAAATCGTTCCGCCATCGGCCACTTCAAACAGCCCCCGCTTGTTCTGATTGGCGCCGGTAAACGCGCCCTTCAGGTAGCCGAACAATTCGCTTTCAAGAAGAGTTTCCGGAAACGCTCCGCAGTTGACCGAGACAAAAGCTTCGGTCGCGCGCGGCGAGCACACGTGCACGGCGCGAGCGACAAGCTCTTTTCCTGTGCCGCTTTCGCCCTGGATCAGCACGGTGCTGGCGGTCGAGGCCACAGTGCGCACGGTCTGTTTCAGTTTCTCCATCGCCCCACTGGAGCCGATGATGTTGTCGAGCGAATTGCGCGTGGCTGCGTCGCGGCGCAGCGCAAAGTTCTGCCGGCTTAGTGCCAGCTTTTCCAGCGCGCGGTTCAGCGCCAGCTTGATCTCATCCACCAGCCCCGGATTCTTGCGAATGTAATCCGATGCACCACCGGCCTTCACCGCTTCCACAGCAGCTTCGTAATCGTCGACAGCCGTGATAAGAATGACGGCCGAATCCGGCGAAACTCCGTGCGCATGGCGCAGCACTTCGATGCCGTCCACGTTGGGCATCTTGATGTCGGTGATGATGACGTCATAGAGCGCGCCGTCGATCTTGTTCTTCGCCGCCTGCCCCGACTGCACAGTCTCGACGCGATGTCCTTCGCGCCGCAGGGAGATGTCGAGCATTTCGCAGATCGAGCGCTCGTCGTCGCAGACCAGAATGTTAGCCATGCAGTCTCCCTCCTGCCGCTGCAGCCATGAACGGCGAATTGTGCGTACGAACCGACGTAAACTCTACGCTGGATTCCGCGCGCTCGGCATCCATGCGCCGCAATCGCAGGATGAAGGTTGTTCCCTGCCCCGGCTTCGATCGTGCCCCGATTTTTCCCTCGTGCGCCTGCACGATCTGGTAGACCAGCGCCAGTCCCAGGCCGGTGCCGCCTTCAAAGTTTGACTGGAAGGGCTCAAAAATTTTTTCTACCTGCTGCGGTGTCATGCCCATGCCGGTATCGGCAATCGAGATCTGGCAGTCATCTTTCTGAAAGTCCACAGCCACCGTCAGCGTTCCGCCGTTTTTCATGGCCCGGATGGCATTCTCGCAAACGTTCCAGAAAACCTGTTTGAGGCGGTCGCCATCGGCGAGAACTAAAGCCTCCTCGACATGGAAGCGACGGTCGATTGCGATGCCGGTTTTCTCCGCCGACAGTCGGTGTGCGAGAAGCGTGAGCGTGTCTTCGAGAAGCGGAATCACATCCACCTTGTCGAAGTGATACTGCTTGGTGCGCGAGTAGGCCAGAAAATCGGTGATGATCGCGTTCAGCCGCTGCGATTCGCGAGTCACAATGTCGAGCAGGCGGCGATGGTCCTCGTTCATCTCCGGCACATTCGACAGCATGTTCACCGAGCCGGCAATCGAAGTTAGCGGATTGCGAATTTCATGGGCAATCGCGGCCGCCAGCCGTCCCACCGCAGCGAGTAGATCCTGAACGCGCACTTCCCGCTCCAGTCGCCGGATTTCGGTGAGATCGTCAAAGGCATAAACGAATCCCAGCGCCGTGCGCTCCGGCAGGTTCAACGCCGATACGCGCACGCGAAAGGTCTTGCGGAATTTTGAAGAGGTGTCCAGCCGTATCTCGGCGTGGGAATGCGGCGATTCGATTCCTGGCAGCGGATCAAGAAACAGGCTCTGCACCGGCTTTCCCGACAACTCCTGCGTGTCGCGTTCCAGCATGCGCTGTGCAGCGGCGTTGATCAGCGTAATGCGGCCGTCGAGTCCGGTCGTAATCAAGCCGCTACTGATCGAGTGAATGATGTTTTCGTGCAGTGCCTGCAGGCTTTCCAGCGCGCCGCTCGCGTCTTTCAACTGCGTTCCCACCTGGCGCAGTTTTGCGGTCAGCAGTCCGGCCAGATAAGCCACTGCCAGAAAGGCGAACAGGTTTACGAAAATAATCGCCTGCAGCGCCTTCACCCCGGGATGGGTCGTGCAATAAGACGGCACGACGCCGTAGTAGTTCAACTCCAGCACGGTGCCGTACAGGATGAATGCGAATGCCGCCACCAGGTGGGCCCAGATCCGCGGCAACAGCACGCTGGCCACGATGATGACCAGCGGGTAAAGAAAATTGAGCGAACTGTCCCATCCGCCGGTTTCATGCACGACCAGAGAGACCAGCAGCAGATCGGTCAGAACCTGTAGCGAAGCCTGAATCTGATGCTCCTGCCACACCGAGAGCAGCAGAACATAAAAGAAGGAAAGGCTATACCAGAAAAGAATCGTGCTCAGAAACAACCGCATGGGCAGCGGCGCGGGACTAAACTGCGCCACGGCCAGCTCAATGCCCAGCAGTAGTGTCAGGATCAAAATCCGGACCTTGACCAGCCATGTCAGCCAATTGCGCTCGTCGAACGTCGTCTGCATCGCGGTCTCGGTCGTAGGTCTCGGGTCGTAGGTCTTAGGTATGCTGTATGTTGAGGCGCGAAGCTCCAGGGTCTTAGGCCTAAGACCTAAGACCCAAGACCCCGTCTCTTTTCTATCCAGCCAGTTTGGCGATCATGGCAAACAGCGGCATATACAGCGAAATGACGATGCCGCCGATCATGACGCCCAAAATGCCGATAATGACCGGCTCCAGCATGGCCAGCATGTCTTTGGTTGCCGCGTCAACTTCTTCTTCGTAGAAGTCGGCAATCTTCTGCAGCATCGAATCCATGGCGCCTGTGGCTTCGCCCACGCCGATCATCTGCACTACCATGTTGGGAAACACACCGCATTCGCGCAGCGGATCGACGATGGTGCGGCCTTCTTCAATCGCCTTGCGCACTTTCATCAGCGCTTCCTCCAGCACCGCGTTGCCTGAAGTTCTGGCCGTAATGCCCAGTCCTTCAAGAATCGGCACGCCGGAGGTGATCAGGGTTCCCAGTGTTCGCGTAAAGCGGCCGACCGCAATCTTGCGAAGCAGGCTTCCGATAATCGGGATGAACAACAGGGTCTTATCGAAGTAATAGCGGCCGGTCGGGTTCTTGCGAATCTGCTTCAAGCCGAAGAACAGGCCAAACCCGACCACGCCGAAGATCCACCAGAAAGTCTGCACAAACGCGCGCAGGCCCACAACGATGCGCGTGGGCAATGGCAGGTTGACGCCCAACCCGGCAAACAGGTTGGCGAAAATCGGCACCACCCACTTCAGCAGCGCGCCGACGATGATGAATGCCATACCCACGACAGCCACCGGATAGATCAATGCCGACTTCACGGCGGCCTTCAGGCGCACCGCCTTTTCAACGTAGGTCGCAAGCCGCTGCAAAATGATGTCGAGAATACCGCCAGTTTCACCGGCCTCGATCATGTTCGTCGTCAAGTCGTCGAACACGTTGGGGTACTGGCGCATGGCATTGGCCAGCGTCGCGCCGCCTTCCACCGTCGTCCGCACGCCGGTCAGTGTCTTCTGAAACGACGGATTCTCCTGGTTCGCCGCCAGAATTTCCAGACACTGCACCAGCGGCAGGCCGGCATCGATCATGACCGAAAACTGGCGGAAGAAGACCGCGATGTCCTTGACCTTCACCTTGCTCGATCCGAAGGTAGGCATGGAGAATTCCTTGCCTTTTTCGCGGATTGAGCCTGGCGTGATGCGCTCGCGCCGCAGCGCTTGCGCCAGCGATTGCTTGTTGGGGGCCATCCGCTCGCCGGAAATCTTCTGTCCCGAAGCGTCCTTGCCGGAAAATGTAAACACTGGCATGGTTTTCGTCTCTCCTCAGTTGCGTGCCTGCATCCTTATTGCTCGTTCCATTCCGCCCGTCTCCTAGTGCTTGGAGGGAGCGGCACCGCGTGCCATCGTCGTGCCCGCCGTCGTCGGACGGGTCAACAGGCTGGCGCCGCGGTTGATCATTTCCTGCAACTCGTCCACGTTGCTGGACCGAGCCATGGCGACCTCCAGCGAGATCTGCTTCTGGAAATAGCACGTGGCCAGCGCCTGGTTGAACGTCTGCATCCCGAACTTTTCCTGCCCAGACTGCATGGCGGAATAAATCTGGTGAATCTTGTCTTCGCGGATGAGGTTGCGCACGGCGGCGTTGGGCACCAGGATTTCCATGATCATGGCGCGGCCTTTGCCGTCGATGCGCGGCAGCAGCGATTGACACATGATGCCTTCCAGCACCAGCGAAAGCTGGGCGCGGATCTGCGGCTGCTGGTGCGCGGGGAAGACGTCGATAATACGGTTGATGGTCGAAGTCGCCGAGTTGGTGTGCAGCGTGCCGAACGTCAAGTGGCCGGTTTCGGCGATACGCAGCGCCGATTCGATGGTCTCCAGATCGCGCATTTCGCCGATCAGCACCACATCCGGATCTTCTCGAAGCGCGGCCCGCAGCGCGTCGGTGAAGCTCTTAGTATCGGCGTGCAATTCGCGCTGGTTCACCACGCAGTTCTTATTCATGTGCACGAATTCGATAGGGTCTTCGATGGTCAGAATGTGGTCGTGGCGCTCGCTGTTGATCTTGTCGATCATCGACGCCAACGTGGTCGCCTTTACCGAGCCGGTTGGTACGGTCACCAGCACCAGTCCGTTCGCAAACTCATTGAGCCGGTCCTCGCGCCGCTGTACCTCACTCGGATCGCGCTGCGCTTCAATCGTCTTGAACTCGTCGACACTCATTCGCCTGTTGCGCGGAGCCGGATATGGGTCAATAACGGCTAGGAGTCGGTGGACCGCTCGCCACGACCGGTCGTACCAGTCATCGCCATCGGCAGCAAATTGGCGAATCCCCAGCAGCGACCGAGCATTGTCGCTCAGGCGATGTTCGATGACGTGGGCGATGTTGGTCACGAACAGAGGCGAACCTTCAAGAGCGAGC
>VFSW01003798.1_pt1 | contig 22628 bp, 14 predicted proteins | sample 5358111 | NCBI WGS metagenome assembly VFSW01 (sample SAMN11554181, study PRJNA540505) | mine drainage metagenome | isolation source: sediment from site ElyBrook_90M | place: USA: Ely Copper Mine, Vershire, VT | collected 2017 | reverse complement strand
CCTTCGGGGAGAAGAACCGAGAATCCCCTGCCTTCTAGGCAGGGGGAGTGTTCAATGAATCCGGCTTGGCTTGACGCGAATAGCCTGGGAATATCGGCTGGCCATCGAGGCTGCCGTCAAGCCGAGATCTTTGATATGCTGGGCATACTTTTGGACATAGGCGGGCAAAGTCACGGTGACGTCGGGATCGTCGATGAGTTCCGCCACGCCTTCGATGGTAATGACATCTTCCCCGTCTTTCGTATCATCCAGTGCCAAAAAGACACGGTTGTCATGGCGGATGTTGCGGATCTTTTGGTTGTCAGGAATGCTGAAGATGAGGATTTCAGCACCATCCCACAGGAACCAGACGGCCACGCTGTGGGGCCGCCCGTCGGGCCGCACGGAGGAGAGCCAGATCATCACATCGTGACGCAGCCGCTCGTCGATGTGAGCCTGTTTCTTATCATTCAGATCGAGCATCGAAAGTTCCTCTCACTTCAATAATTCGTTGATGGCGTCGAGCACGGCGGGGTCCGCGCGACCTTGCGAACGCGCGATTTCGACGGCGCGGCGCCCTAGCAAGCGATAGATCGCGTCGGCGTCTGCGCCTAACCCCAAGGTGTCGAGCGTTGCCAGGTGCCGTCGCACCGTCTCGACATCGCCACGCGCGATCGGGCCGGTCAGCGCGCCGGGCAGGCCGATGCCAGCAAGATTCGCCTGTGTGCTGGCGATGAGCGGCGGCAGCGCCGGCAGCGCCAGATCGCCATCCAGGCCGGCGGCGCTCCACACGGCGGATGCGAGATCCACGAGCGCAACCAGCGCGTTGCTCGCCAGCGACGCCGCCAGGTGATAGGCCGGCCGCGCCCCGGCGGGCACGATCAGCGCACGCCCGCCGAGTCGCTTTGCCAGTTCCGACAGGCCGGGCAACATCTCTGGCGGGCCGTCGATGCCCAGCACATGCCCCGCGAGCGGATTCACGGGCGCACCCCCATCGCTCGCGCGTGACAACGATGCCAGTGGATGAAAGGCCCCGGCCAGGGCGGGCGCGACGGCATCGGTGATGACGCTGGCCGGCTGCGATCCTGAGAGATGCGCGACCCATTGCCCCACGCGCCACGTCAATTGCTCCGCGACCATGACCAGGGTGCCGTCGGGCACAGCCAGCCACACGAGATTCGCTCGCTCGGCGAGTCTGGCGGGCGACGTGATCAGATCAGCGGGCACGCTTGCGGCGGCGCGCTCCGGATGCCAGGTGCCTACGCCGATGAAATCGATGTCACAAGCCAGCGCGGCGCGCGCGAGAGCGACGCCAGCGGCGCCGGCGCCGATGACGCCGACAGGCGTGGGCCAGGCTGGCGCGGATTCAGAGGTATTCACGCAGCACACGGCTCATCTGGGGGTGGCGCAGCTTGCGAATCGCGCGCTCCTCGATTTGGCGCACGCGCTCGCGGGTCACTTTCAAGCGCTTGCCGACTTCTTCGAGGGTGTGATCGTGGTCGTCCACCAGCCCGAAGCGCAACATGATCACTTCGCGCTCGCGCGGGTTGAGGCTGCTCAAGACGCGCCGCACCTCCTGGCGCAACAGGTCGCGCTCGATTTCTTCGTTGGGGTTGATCGTGTGCTCGTCGGGCACGATGTCGCCCATCGTGTTCTCATCTTCGTCCGATAGCGGCGCGTCGAGCGAATAGATTTTTTCAGCCCACACGGTCAGCTCGCGCACGCGATCCGCCGTGAGCTGGAGAGCGCTGGCGACTTCTTGCGTGGTCGGCTCGCGGCCCACGTCTTGATAGAGCTGGCGGGTCATGCGCCTGACACGCATGACTTCTTCCATGATGTAGACAGGCAGCCGCACTGCGCGGGCGCCCTCGAGCAGCGCGCGTGAAATCGCCTGCTTGATCCACCAGTGGGCATACGTCGAGAAGCGGAATCCCTTGTCGGGGTCAAACTTGCTCACGGCACGGATCAACCCGATGTTGCCTTCACTGATCAGGTCTTCGAGATCCATCCCCTGGCCGACATACCGTTTGGCGACATGCACCACCAGGCGCAAATTGGCCTCGATGAGCGCGTTGCGCGCCTGACGATCGTCGCGCTTGACCCTGCGTGCCAGCACCAGCTCGTCGGCGGCTGAGAGCAGCGGAATGCGGGCGATCTCGCGTATGTACAGGCGCAAGCTGTCACTTTGCGTGAGCTGAGCGATGTCGGCATCGACTACGTCGATCGTTTCGACTTCGACTTCGACTTCAGCGGCTTGCTCGGCCAAAAAAACGTCTTCTTGATCTTCCATACGCGTATCTCCGTGCTCTGAGGACCCATCTGCCGCAGTATAGCACGCCTTTTCAACCATGGGCAAGTGTCGCCGCCCGCCCCGCAGCCGGTGTGACGCGACATCCGTTGGAACTCAACCGCTTCCACCATTGTATCTTACTAGCCAGAATTTTGTCGGGAAGCGTCAATCATCGATCATTCGCGGTTGTGGAGGGGTCGTCTAGCGTGAACTGGCGCAGTTGCCTGTCGAATGCCGCCACCTCAGCGGCCAGGCTGGTCATAGCCTCGGCGATGAGCCGCACGCCGTCGCGGGTCGTCCCGGTGATTTGCGAGATGTCAGCCATATAGGATTCCAGCGCCGCCGTCACGCCGGCCTCTTCGGTCGCCAGCTCATAAATAGTGCCGCTCAGCTTCATGATCTCGTCGGATTGCTCGTCGATGACCACCAGCGCGGCGCCGGCGGCGCTCATATATTCGCTCTGCTCCACGACGCGCTCGGTGCCCTCGGCGATGGCTGTCACGACCTGGCCGGCTTGCGCCTGAATGGCGTTGATGCGCGCTCCAAGCTGGCGCATAGCGTCAATCGTGTTGTTGGCGATCATGGTGATCTCGTTGGCGATGGCGGCGACGCCGCGTCCGCGATCCCCGGCCCGGCCCGCCTCAATAGTCGCGTTGATGGCCAGCGCGTTCAGCCGATCGGTAAACGATGCGGAATTGCGCGCGATGCCCTCAATCTCTTGCAGGCTCTCGGCCAGCCGCTTCATGCGCTGGGTGATGAGCAGCGTCGAATCGCGCACACGCAGCATGCCGGCGACGGCTTCTTCCAGCGCCTGACGCCCGGTGGCGCTGACTTCGCGCGCGGCGGTCGCGGCGGCTGAGGCGTCGCCGCTCTGATCGGCGATCGCGCGCATCGCAGCGGCGATATTGGTGATCGAGGTTGAAACCCGCGCGATCAGATTCGCTTGAATCGCCGCGTCGCTCATCGAGCTATTCGCCAGCGCGCCGACCACAACAGCGCGCTCGCTGACGAGCTGGCTGCTGCCACGCGCTTGCACCAGCGTCGCGTTGATATGCGCCAGCATCTCATTGAAGATGTCGGCGATCGCGCCCAAAAATGTTGCCGCCACCGGCGCCCGCGTCGTGAAATCGCCCTTGCTGGCCTGATCCATCTGGAGCACGATCTCAGTGGCCCCGCTCTCGATGGATTGCTGAAGCTGCGTGGCGCGGCGCATGGCCCAGGCGTCGGTCAGCGTGGCAGCCAGCGCCATGGCCACGGTCGCGACGATCTCGCAAGTCAGTGCGCGTTCTTTGCCGCGCCAGATCGCTGGGTCGATCGGCCCGTCGAGCGTGATCAGACCGACCGGCACGGCACCCTGGCCCACACGCAGCAGCGCTAGCAGCGTGTCTTGCGCGGTCAGCGCTTCGCCTTTCGCCTGGCTGGCTGACTGCGCTTCCCGTTGGCGTGTGATATCCGTGACCAGCCCCAGGTGATCCGCGCGCAGGTGAAACACGAGATCCGCGACTGCCGCGTCCGTGGGAGGCGCAAACGCCAGCAATTGGCCCCAGCTCAAACGATAGGTGCTGAGCCGATCGAGATCGTCGGCGGCGATCCCCTCGCTTGCCGCCAGCGTGAGAAAGGCGGGGTCCTCGGAGGGCAGCCAGATCGTCACAGCGGAGAAGCCCGCGATGCCGGAGATCGCCGACGCGACGGCGCGCGCTAGCTCAACCGGGTCGGCGGATGGCCGCAGAGCGAGGGATAATTGCGCCAAAGCCCGCCAGCGCGCGCTCGCGCCCGTCTCCCCATCATCGCCGCGCCCGCCGCGCCACCTCGACACCATGCCGCGTTCCCCCTGGCGTCATGCCTCACGCTTCCAGCGCATCCTTTCGACGCACGCCACGATCCATCACCCAGGTTTGAATTATATCTCATGTTTGAATGCGCGGTCGATACTGGATGGCTTCGGCCAGATGCGCGGGGCCGATGACCTCGACAGCGGCGAGATCGGCGATGGTGCGCGCCAGCTTGAGCGTGCGGTGATACGCGCGGGCTGAAAGCTGCAATTGTTGCGCGGCGGCCTTGAGCAAGCTCTGGGCCGCCGGCTCGAGCGCGCAATACGTCCGGACCTCAGACGGTCCCATGTCGGCGTTGCAGGTGAGCGGCGTGCCAGCGAAGCGCGCGATCTGGCGCGAGCGGGCGGCGATGACGCGAGCGCGCACGACCTCCGAGCGCTCAGGCTCGCCCTGCCCGGCCAGCTTTTCATAATCCACGCGCGGCACCTCGACGTGGATGTCGATGCGGTCCAGCAGCGGGCCTGAGAGGCGCTTTTGATAGCGCGAGATGGTCGCGGGCGAGCAGACACATTCGCGTGCCGGGTCTGAATAAAAGCCGCAGGGGCACGGATTCATCGCGGCGATGAGCATGAAATTGGCGGGAAAGGTCACACTGCCCTGGGCGCGCGAGATCGTCACCATTTTGTCTTCGAGTGGCTGGCGCAAGACTTCGAGCACGTTTTGGCCAAATTCGGGCAACTCGTCGAGAAAGAGCACGCCGCGATGCGCCAGGCTGATCTCGCCGGGTCGCGGCCAGCGCCCGCCGCCGACCAGACCCGCGTGGCTGGTGGTGTGGTGCGGCGCGCGAAAGGGTCGCTGGCGCATGAGCGGCCCCTGGCCGTTGTTGCCCAACAAGCCGCTTACGGAATAAATCTGCGTGACCTCGAGCGCCTCGGTGGAAGCCATCGGCGGCAAGATCGACGGCGACGCCCGCGCGATCAGCGTCTTGCCGGACCCCGGCGGCCCGCTCATCAGCATGTTGTGACCACCGCTCGCGGCGACCTCTAACGCTCGCTTGACGTGCTCTTGCCCGCGCACGTCGGCCAGATTGACTGGATAGGCCAGCGGCTCGATCGCGGCCAGCGCGTCAGGCGGCGCGATATACGGCTCGATGCGACGCTCGTCGCGCAGGTGCGCCACCAGCTGCGCCAGATGATCGACGGGGATCACTGTCACCTCAGCAATCAGCGACGCTTCGAGTGCGTCAGCCGCCGGAACGAAGACGGTCGTCAGCCCCGCGTCGCGCGCGACGGCCACCATGGGCAAGATGCCCGACGTATGGCGCACTGAGCCGTCCAGGCTCAGCTCACCCAAAAAGAGGCATTCTCCGGCGCTCGTCACCAGTTGCTCCGATGCCAACAAGATGCCGACGGCGATCGGCAGATCATAGGCCGGGCCTTCTTTGCGCAGGTCGGCGGGAGCCAGATTCACCGTGATGCGCCGCAGCGGAAAGACGCAGCCACAATTCTTGATCGCCGTGCGCACGCGCTCTTTTGCCTCTTGCACGGCGGTGTCGGGCAAGCCAACGATGGTGAAGGCCGGCAATCCCTGGCTGATATCTACTTCGACCTCGACGAGTGCCCCATCCAGACCGATGATAGCGCAAGTCAGCACTTTTCCCAGCATAGCTATTTCCTCCGGCGACGAGATGCCGTGTTCTGTTGAGTATGCGCTCTACTATAAACGAGCGGACGGGGCGTGTCGAGGGAGTTAGCCATCTAGTACCCAAAATCCTAGGCACACGGGAACAAAGATACTCAGATAGCCTTGCTTGATATCCCACCATATCGGTGATAGAATGGGGACATGAAAGATACACGCATCTCCATTCGCTTTCCCAATGATGTGCTAGTAGCGCTGCAGCGGCTAGCGAAACAGCATGACCGATCCTTCAACGGCGAAGTGGTGTGGGCAGCGCGCCAGTTCATTCATCAGTGTCAGACAAGGGGAAGTCATGGCGACGATCATCAAGGCCCACAAGATCCGCCTGAATCCCACTCCTGAGCAGGGTGAGTACCTCAAGCGTGCCTGCGGTATTCGTCGCTTCTGCTACAACTGGGGCTTGGCTGAGTGGAAGCGCCAGTATGAGGCCGGCGAAAACCCATCAGCTATGAAGCTGAAAGAACAGTTCAACGCCGTCCGCCAGACACACTTCCCCTGGACGTATGATGTGTCAAAGAGCGTGGTGGAGGGTGCCTTCTTTGATCTGGGGGAGGCGTTCAAAAACTTCTTTGCTGGCCGTTCTGACTATCCCCGCTTCAAGAAAAAGGGGAAATCTCACGAATCCTGCTACTTTGCTAATGATCGCTTTACGCTTGGCGTGTTTTGGGTCGAGCCGCAAGTCTTGGGTGAGTTCGTGGCGAAACAGCGCCAGATGAAAGCGACCACCAAGCAGAAGCATTACCTGGACCGCATCAACATGGCGGAACGGCTGCGCTTTGCTGGCAAGATTCTGGGCGCGACGGTCAGCACGACGGCGGGTCATTGGTATATGAGCATCCAGGTTGAGCTAACCCGTGCCAAGCAGGAGAACACTGGCCCGATCCTGGGGGTGGACGTGGGCATTAAGGAATCAGCCATTGTGAGTGATGGGCGGCGGTTTGAGAACCAAAAACCGTTGACCACACAGCTCACGAAGCTCAAACGCCTCAGTCGCCAGCTCAGTAAGAAGCAGTATGACCCTGAGACCAAGACCAGCAGCAAGAATCGGGACAAAGCGCAGCTGAAGGTGGCGCGTCTGCATGACGAGATCGCTTGTATTCGCGAGGATGCGCACCACAAACTCACGACGGCCATTGCTCGGACGTGTAGCGTGGTAGGTCTGGAAGATCTGCACGTCAAGGGCTTGATGCAGAATCGCAAGCTCGCACGCGCGATGGCCGATGCAGGTTTAGGGAAGTTGCACACCCTGTTTGAGCAGAAGATGGCAGGCGTCAATGGCAGAGCCATCTTTGTGAGTCGGTTCTATCCCTCAACCAAGACGTGCTCAGGGTGTGGGCATGTCAAGAAACGGATGCCGCTCAAGTACAGAACCTATATCTGTCTCCAGTGTGGATTGCACATTGATCGGGACTTGAACGCGGCGATCAATTTGGAGCGGGAAGCCCGGCGATTATTCGCCCTTGGAGCCTAGCGCTCCCGTCTTCGGTATTGGCTCAGACGAGACGCAAAAGACGCCTGTGGACAACGGTAAGACCAACCAGGGTAGCTGATCTCAAGGCTCCTGGGGCACGGCGGATGAAGCAGGAACAACGGCAAGCGTGTACTTTTGTATACGTTTAATGGAGCAGCTAGCCCGTTTGGCATCAATATGACAGTTCTCAGACGGCGCGGAACTCGTGACAACTCCTTGTCTGTAAGGCTGATTTTGCCCTTGACATGATTCTAAGGGCATGCCATACTCTCTCAGAGAAGCCTGAAGCAAGCGCGAAACGCCCCATGCTTGGGCCTCATCACCTCTTTGAAATCCCGCTCGAACACAGGGGGATCTGTTGCCGCAGCCAGCCGGCTCTGAGGCGCGCATACGCTCCATCGGTGCTAGGTCCGTTGCGTAGTCGATTTCGATGGCGATTGATGCGTTTGATCACTGTGTGCGCGGGAAGGGAACGATCAGGTGACGTGGCGACAACATGTGGGGGGCTTCGACAACCCGATCAACCCCGAATATGAGCAAGAAGCACGGCTGGTCGAACAGTCGCGTGCCGGTTCAGAGCGCGCCTTTTCCGCCCTCCTCGCGCGCTATCAGCAACCCGTCTTTCGCCTGATCTTTTTCCTCGTCGGCGACGAAGATGAGGCCCGCGATCTCACCCGCGTCGCCCTCAAGCACGCCTTGCACCGCATGCCGCGCGTGCCCGCCGGCTATAGCATTCGCCCCTGGCTGTTGCGCGTGGCGTCCCTCGTCGCTCTTGACGCCGTGCGCGCCCGCAGCGATTCGCCTGAGTCGCTGGTGGCGTCGCTACAATTGCCCGCGCCCGCCGGACCGCCGACGATGGTGGATGCGACTCCGATGCCAGGTCAAACCGGGCCGTTCAGCGATTCCGTCGAGATGCTCGCCCAAAGCCCTGAGACCGCCATCGCCGACGCCTGGGATCGCTTGCCCGTTTCGATCGAGCGCGAGCTGGTGCGGCGCCTCTTGGCCGTCATGCCTGAGGGTGACTCGGAGCTGTTGGCGCTGGGCGTAGTCGGCCAGGTGCCCACGCGCGACCTCGCGGCGATGGCGGGCACGAGCCAGCGCAGCATTCGCCGGCGCATCGCCCGCGCGCTGATCTTATTCCAGAGCCACTATCAGATGGTGCGCACCGAGGCGCTGCCCGCCGCCCCCGTGACGAAAGAGCTGCCCGCCGCCGTGGTGAGCGGTGTCAGACCTCTAGCCGCCGTGCAGCGCGGCTTCGCCGGCGCCACTGGCCGCTTGCGGCGCGGATTCGACGAGATTCGTCAGGGGCTTGGCTCGGTCGAGGCTCAAGAGCGACTGCAAACGCTCCGTCATGGCGACGTGCCCAGCGCCAATATGGTGGGGCGCGAGCTAGAGCCGGCGACACGCCCCATCGAGCATGGCGACGATTGGCCTACGGTGATCCTCCAGCCGCCCGCGTCTGATGTCGCGCCTACGATGATCGACTCCGATGTCACCTACTCGCCAGGTCCGGCGCCTGAGAGTGAGCCTGGAGTGCTGGCCCACGCCTTCGAGCCGCCAGACTGGGGGCATCCGGTCCCACTGATGCCCGATCTGCCGGAATCTGTAGCGATCAGTGAGGCGATCGCCGCCGCCGACACGATGACGCTGCCGCTCGAATCGCTGCCCTCTGAACCGGAGGAAACGATGCCGGCGGCGGAGGTCGCGGCAGCCGAAACGTCCGAAGTGGTCGTGCCGCTCAGCCCCGTCGAGCCAGCCCTCACCGTGCAGCGCGTGCTGCCACGCTATGGGCCGCCCACCGCTGACGATCCAGATGATGACTCTTTGACCGCGCTGGAACACGCGCCTGAGCGCGCATCACTGGCGGAATCTGAGCCACAGGTGGAGGGCGAGCTTGAGCCGGACGAGACCGTCACGCTGCCCGCCACCCCGCTCGTGGATATCGCGGCCAACGAAACACTCGTGCTGGCCGGGCCGCTGGCCACCGATGATGAGTCTGTGCCGGCTGGTGTCGAGCAGCCCGCGCCTGATGAGATGATGACTGTGCCCGTGCCAGCTTTCGACCCTGATGTCACGCTCGTCCGCCTCGCCCACGATCCGCCAGCCTTTGCCGCCAGCGATGAAACACTTCTCCGCTCGCCGGGCGGAATGAATGCGCTGGCTGGCGAGGATGCCACCCTCGTCAGCGCACGGCTCGATCCATCGCTTGAGCCAGAGCCGCAGTCTCTTGAGACGCCGCCCGAGCCGGAGGTCGGCGACGCTTCGCCGGCTGTCGCGCGACCAGACGGCGCACTCGCGCCCGGCGAGCGTGACGATCACCTGGCTGACACGCAAGAAATGCCGGTGATCGTGGAAGCAGCGGATGTCGTCACGGCTGTGGCGGATAACAGCGCGAGCGATCCTGAGCCAGATCTGGCCATTCCGTCTGAACCGGAGGGTGAAAAGATCCGGGCGGGCGTGTGGGTTGACCCTGGGGATCTAGGCGACCTCGCCGCGCTGGCGCGCCCCCCGGCTCTCGACGAGGAAAACGAGCCGCTGACGCCCTTCGCTCCCCCAGAAGGAGGATTCGTGTTGGTGGCGGCAGCGCCGCCAGGTCAGCCAGCGCCGACCTACGACGCGCTTCCCGATGTCACCGCTATCGCTGGCGAGTCGAGCGACGCGATTGACCCCGCCGATCTGGTCGGCATCGTCGATGTGTCGGCCCCTCCGCCAGCGGATGTAACCGGCCCCGCCGCGCCAGTCGCGCCTGATGTCGAGTGGCCCGCGACGCCAGAACAACCTGAGATCCAAAATCCGCCGCGTCAAGTAACACGTCCGATGCCACGCCTCGATCGCTCGGTGGTCGATCCGCCGCGCGAGTGGTGAGCCTCGATCGAGCATGTATCGCATCTCGAACAGCTTTTCTCAGGGAGAACGCACGTTGAAGAACACTTTGCGACAGGTCGGGCGAGTGCATTGTCCGATCGAGCCTGAGACGCTGTTGGCGCAAATTCAGGGCGAGCTGCCGGTGGATGAGCTGCGCGACGTGCAGCGGCACATTCAGACCTGCGAGCGGTGCAGTCTGCGAATGGCCCAATTGCGCGAAGCCTACGATCAGGTGGCTGTCCTGGCCGACGTGCCCGACGTACCCCCCGCCAGCATTCGCGAAGCCGTAATGCGCGAGTCGCAGGGGCACATGCGGGCGGTGCGCCTGACACATGGCCTCAATTTCTCGGTGCGCGCCGTGCTGTTGAGCGTCGTGGGTCTGTTCGCACTGGTCATTTTGATCATCGTGGCCGTCGCGGGTCCTTTGCTGCGATCCCGCATTCTAGCGGTGCCACGCTCGTCGAATACGCTTAGCGGGCTGGCTCCGGTGGGTGCGGGCCTGTTTTATGCCGAGACGGTCAAGCTCATCCCGATCACGGTCAACGGCACCGAGTGGGATGTCGGCGAAATCGTCGCTGTCAGTGAGCACACCGGCCAGGTGGTGAAATCGCTGCCCGCGTCGTCGCGCTCGCCCTTCTTCCCGGCGCTGGGGATCGGTTCGGGCGCAAACATTCGCCCCGCGCTCAGCGCCAACGGCCAGACGCTCGTCGAGGCCGCGATCGCCGGCGATGGGCACACGCCTTCAGCTATCGCCGCCATCGATACGAGCAGCGGGCAAGTGCGCTACATCGCGCAGCTGGCCGTGCCCGCTGGTATCGATGCCCAGGCGATGCCTGTCATCCATGACATGTGGATCACGCCCGACAACCAGACGGTGATCGTGCTGACCAATCTGTCGATCGGCGGTCATCTGGTGCCGCGCTTGTTGCAATTCGATCTGGCGACAGGTAAGCAGCGCTCCGGCTTCGTGCCGCCCGCCGACACTGACTCGGCGCAGCCAACGCTGGGCGACGGCCCCACGGTGCTCTCGCCTGACGGCACCGAGCTGTATAATGTTATGCCTTCCACGAACGCCGCAGGGCAGGCCGGTATCACGCTGACGTTCCTAAATATCCCCGCGAGCCGCGTGGATGCGACGCTCTTCTTTCCTGGCGATTTCAGTGACGACGCCCTGGCAGTGTCGCTCGATGGCTCACAGCTCTTTTTCGTGAACGGCGCGACGACCACCATCTATTTCATCTCGACCAAAGCCCGCGCCGTGCTATACACGCTGCCGCTGGCCGGATCATCGCCAGGGGCGGCGCAAGGTACAGCCATAGCTGGCAATGGCGGCGATTACGGTGCGATCTCTCTGGCCGTCACGCCCAACACCGGGTGCCTGTTCATCTCGCTCGACAAGCGCAGCGCCAACAATCAGAGCTATAACCTCTGGTCGGTGAGCATCGATCAGGAATCGTTCCTCTCCGTTACGCAGTTCGACCTGCCGGTGGGCCAGATTGCGTCGTCGAGCGACGGCAGCGGTGTCCTGATATTGCGGCCTGACGGCACCGTTCAATCGATAGCGGCGGTGCATCCCGCGCTGCCCACGCCGTGGCTGGTGCTGGATCACGGCGCGCGGGTCATTCAGCTGATTGGCGGCGCTGCCTTGCCGGCGCGGCCAGCGCCAACGGCTGTGCCGTCTCTTTCACCCCCCAGCACCCCCACATCCTCATGAACCCCAGCGGCAAAATCTCATATCCAGAGCAAGCAGCACAGTGCGAGCACACAGCAGGCACAATCGCAAAATTATGGTAAAGAATGGTCGCGCGCGAGTCTCAGCAATGGCATAGTCATGGTGCGAGCCCGGCAAATAGTGCCCTGGCTGTCTCATTTTGCCCCCCCAGGACGTTGTATATTATAGGAGAAGCATGCATACTTGCAAGCGCTCGGTTATCGTCGCCCCGGCGCATCAGCAGGCCTCCTCATTCCGCGCCGAATCATGAGATGATAGGATTGGACGAGCCATGACACCAGTCGATGGGACAGACACCTCAGAGATCGAAACCGTGCCCGCGCCAGCTGAATCACGGGTCATCGTGTCAACCGTGCGCGAAGTTCCTTCCACCGAGATCGCGCCACACCAGATGAGCGGTGAGCGGCAATTGCCAGCCGCGCTGCGTGTCGCCACCGATGTTGGCTACTCTCTCATCAGCTTCATCGTCATTCTCATGGTCGCCGCGTCGATCATCACACTTCTGGCGTGGTTCGGCTTCGACATAACGCATATCAACACCCACTCCGTTCCGCCAGGCGTCACCGACCAGAGCACCTACATCCGCGATCAGGTCATCAACGCCGTGGCCAACCTGCTGGCAAATCTGGTGCTCGTGCTGGTGCTGCTCGAAGTGGTTACGCAGATCGTCGGCTTTTTCCGCACGCGCAAAGCATCCGCGCGCCCGTTGCTCTTGATTCCGCTCTTTGTGGTGACGCGTGGCATCATCCTGTTGGCCAATCAGCTCATTACCACGCCGGCTTCGGGCACCAATTACCAGCCGCTGATCGAGTCGCTGGCTGAGATGGGCGCGTTGGCGCTGGTGGGCCTCTTTTTGAGCTTCGCGATCTCGGCCCTGCGCGAGAATCCGGGGCGCAATCGCGCGTCCTGAGCGTCACTCACGCCGCCGAGAGGAGCCTGTGTTCCCAATATGCGCGACCTTGCCCCCGGCTTTAAGGTGCGCCGACCCACGCGCGACGATGCGCCGGCTATTAGCGCGCTGATCAGCGCCCGCAACCTTGCTGAATATGGCAAAGACACCGATCCACGCAGCCCCGAGCAGATTCTGGCTGGGTGGGAAAAGCACGACCCAGCGGCCAATACCTGGGTGATTGACGGCCCTGAGCGCCTGGTGGCTGCCTATGCCTACGTCAACGATCGCGATCCGAGCAGTCTGTGGTCGATAATCTACGTCTCGCCAGATCATGCGGGGCGCGGCATTGGCTCCACGCTGCTGCGTCTGGTGATCGAGCGCGGGCACGATCTGGCGGCAACATGCCCGGCTGAGCGCCGCGTCACGCTGAGCCAGGGCGTCAACCCCGCCAATGATGCCGCTGTGCGGTTGTTGACCGCGCTCGGATTCACACACGAAGTGACCTTCTGGATGATGAGCATCGAACTCGACGCGCCTCCGCCCAATCCCGCCTGGCCAGAGGGCGTGACGGTGCGCACGGTGCACGACGAGGACGACCTGCGGCTGTGCTATGCGGTTCAGCAAGAGGCCTTTCAAGACCATTGGGGGTTCGAGCCGGTCAGCTTCGAAGAGTGGCGCTCAGCGATGCATATCGAAAAATTCGAGCGCGATCTGATCTGGATGGCGGTCGCGGGCGATGAAGTGGCCGGCGTTGCCTTTGGCATGATCGGGGAGAATGGCGACGGTTGGGTCAGCAAGATCTCCGTGCGACGGGCGTGGCGGCGACGCGGGCTGGGCAATGGACTGCTGGCGGCGGCGTTTCAGTCGCTTTACGCGCGCGGCGCGCGGCGCGTCGAGCTGGGTGTGGACGGCGACAGCCCCACCAGCGCGCAACGCATTTATCTGCGCGCTGGCATGCGGCACGAGATGAGCTTCGGGATCTATTCAACGGTGCTACATCCGGGCACGGCACAGCTAGAGGCTTGAGCACACCCATCGCGCCAGCGCGGCTCCACGGCGGAGATCCGTCCCTCATGAAATCGTCCCCGGACAGGTACGCAAGCGAACCTGATTTTTGCGGTACAATGAAGACAACACCCACACGCGAATGGCGCTGTGGGCCATCAACTGGTCAGCCGCAGAAACGAGGAACGCCCATGCACGAATCTCTTGCCTGGACACGCGAACAGATCTTGCGGGCGCTGGCATCGTTGCAGCCGCAGCTCACCGCGCTGGACTGGAGCCACGGACTCACCCGCGACGATCTGCGCGCGACACTTCCCGATCTGCCCCAGGCGCTCTATCTGCACATGCCAGCATCCAAGCGATTCAGCGATTCGCGCCAGCTCGCGCAGGTCATTATCGACGAGATGCAGCTCGCCGACGCCGAAGCGGTCGAAGTCTCTGCCGAGAATGAGGCGCTCGCGCTGGGCGGGCCTCCCGCCTGGGGAGCCGATCCTCTGCTGGGGGGCACGCGGCAAGAGAGCGGCAGCGCCACCGATACCCAAGGACTGGACCAGACGAACGATCAGCCTTCGGGAGATTGAGGCCGGGCGTTAGGCGCCGGCGGGCGGGCGCCACTGATGCACGCGCAAGCGCAGCCGCCACATCTCGCGAAAGGCCTTGACGACGACCGCGGGATTCGCCCCGGTCGCCGAGCCGTGGGTGCGCGCAAAGTGCCGCACGGGCAACTGCACCATTGGCACGCGCATGCGCTGTAATTTGAGCAGCAGCTCGGTGTTGACCATCGCGCCTTGCGCCGTCACGCCACAGGCGCGATAGAGCTGTGCCGGGATGAGCTTGAACGCGCAGTCGATGTCGCGAATGCCGCGCAATCCCAGCACCAGGCCCACCAATTGCTTCCATCCCCACGCGTTGAGCCGGCGCACCAGCGGATCGCGTCGCTGCTGGCGATAGCCGAGCACGACAGTCCCCGGTTGCTGCTCTCCGACATGCAGCAGCTTGGCGATGTCGCTGATCGTGAATTGGCCGTCGCTGTCCATGAAAAAGAACAAGTCGCCACGCGCCGCCGCGAACCCCGCCAGCAGCGCCCCGCCATAGCCTTTGTTGGGCCGGTTGTGCACCACCACTACACGGGCGTCGCGCGCGGCCAGCTCGTCGGCGATGGTCCCCGTGCGGTCGCGGCTGCCGTCATCGACCACGATCACCTCGGCGTTGGGGCAAAAGCGCCGCACCGCGCGCAGGCAATCGTGCGTCGTCTGCGCGATAGCCAGCTCTTCGTTATACGCCGGCAGCACGATCGAGAGCCGACGCCAGCTGATGACTTCACTCGTGTCATTCTCTTGCTGGCGCGAGGCGACATCGAAGATGCGCTCGACTTCCAGCTCGAGCGCGGAGTCGGGCGAGGGCGCTATGCCCAGGTGCCCGCGCAGCACGTGATAGTCCGCGACCAGCGTGCGATACAGATCCCAGACCTGGGCGGGGGAGGGTGTCGAATCAGAGACCGGCGCCCAGCGGGTGCGTGTCGTGCCGATGCGTGGATCCGTTTCGTGCGAAGGCGCGATGCCCAGATCGCGCATCGCCAGGGGCAGCAAGATATAATCTACCAGCGTGTCAAGGCGATCAGCCGCCAACCAGACGTTGAGGTTGCTCAGAGCCGTCACGCCCCCGCGCACGCTAATCCAAAACGTGCTGTCGATGTCGTTGGGGCGCGCGGGAAGATCGAGCGAGCGCAGCACGGGCAGGCGCGCCGTGACGAGTGGTCCGGCGCCGGTGGCCGGCGAGAGGCTCACACCGCCGCCAGCCAGCGACACGGCGGGCGATACCGCTGGCGCCCGCACGAAAAGCGCGACAACGATGAGCGCCACGACCATCCATGCGATGACGGCCATCACATGCCCGCCATAGGTGAGCCACAGAGGCGTGAGCCGCGCGCCCAGCCATTGAGGCCCCGGCGGGCCGGCGATCGGCTGAAAGGCGACCTGCGCCGCCAGCACCAACGCCCAGAGCAGAGCAACCGGCGCTTTGAGTCGATCGGCGATCGCGCGCAGGCCGATCGCCGCATACAGAATGACGAAGGGCCAGCCGAGGATGCTCAGCCGCTGGCTGTCGCCCGACACCGTGTAGGAATAGACGATGACGATGAGCGCCGCGCCCAGCGCCCACACCGAGAAGCGTCCTCTGGGCCAAGCCCTCAGCGCCAGCGCACCCAGCGCCGCCGCGAAAAGCGCCCCATAGGCGCCCCACGTGCTGGACCCGAACGTGTCATACAGACCTTTGAGCTTGCCTTGCTTGAAATGAGAGGGGATGTAGTGCCGCCACACACTCAGCGCCGAGAGTGGCGCGATCGGGTGCAGCACCGCGTGCAGCACCACCGTCACAATCGCCGGGCCGACGATCAGCGCCATGATCAGCGCCCACCCGCGCCGGGGAATGCGCCGCGCCACCGGGGCGACGCGCAGCGACAACACGCTCTTGAGCGCCGCTGGCAGAGGCCGCAGATAGGGCAGAGCAATCTGAATGACGCCGACGCCGATCGCCAGATAAACGTTCTCCTTGCAGAGTGCCCCCACAGTCGCCACTGCCGCCGCCGTCACATAGCGCTGGCGTTGCACCGCCAGCAGGATGCCGGCGATGAAGCATTGCGCCACCGGGTCCACCAAAAAGTAATCGCGCAGGTTATACGCGACAGCCCACGTCAGCGTCACGAAGGCCAGCGAGCCGCATGCGGCTTCCAGCCGGCTTAGGCCCGCGCCGCGCACCAGATAAAAGATCAGCAGCGTCGAAAGCGACAGGCCCAGGCAGGTGATGGCGAAAAAGCTCGCCCGAAACGGCACGCCCGCCAGGCTCAAGATGTGCACCATGCCGGGGACCAGGATGCGATAGAGAAATGGCGAATCATAGACGTAGGAAGGATTGCCGTTGGGCAGCGCCATATTGACATAGCGATAATAGTCGCCCAGATCGTAGGCCGGGTGTTGCGGATTCGGAAACACGATCTGGCCGGTATTCACCACCCAGTACGCAATAAGCGCCAGCGCGGCAAGCGGCGCGACCAGGTGGAGCGCGTCGACGATCGCGGAGCGCCAGCGCGGCTGGCTGATGAGCGTTTCCGCTCGCTGGATTGGCGCGTGATGCGCGGAGGACAAAGCGCCGGTTTGCGCCATAGAATTGGGTGCTCCTCTATCCTACGTCCTCTCGAGAGGTATCCTGAAAATCTGAAGAGGAGCATGGAGCGGCACGACAAAATCGCGCCGTGCGCAGCCGAGCCGGCACGCCACTGCTCGTGCTCCGAGACGAGCATCATTATGCCATAGGCGGGCTGTGCTGTCTAGCGTATTGGCGGTCATACGCAGAGCATTTGCCAAGTTCTCTGTGAGAGGCACGAGACACGAAAGAAACACGATATTTCGTGTGTTTCCTTCTTTTTCGTGGTCTTCGTGTTCCATCCTTGGCGGCCTGGCAATTGCCCTACGATCGCACGTCGCGACTCGTGGCATCCGTCTCAATAGACCGGCGGCGGCTCCCACTCGTGCAGGCGCAAGCGCAAGCGCATCAGTTCCTGAAAGGCCTTGACGATGACTTTGAGATTCGCGCCGGTGGCCGTGCCGTGGGTGCGCGCAAAGTGCTCGACGGGAGTTTGCTCGATCGGCACCTGCATGCGTTGCAGCTTGACCAATAGCTCGGTGTTGACCATCGCCCCCTGAGCGCGCACGTCGCAGGCGCGAAAGAGCCGCGCCGGAAACATCTTGAACGCGCAGTCGATGTCGCGTATACCGTGCAGGTCGAGCGTCAGCCCCACCAGTTGCTTCCATCCCCAGGCGTTGAGCCGGCGCACCAGCGGATCGCGCCGGTGCGCGCGATAGCCCAGCGCGACTGTGCCAGGTTTCTGTGCGCAGATCGTCAGCAGTGTGGCGATCTGGTCGATGTTGAACTGGCCGTCGCTGTCCATGAAAAAGAGCAAGTCGCCACGCGCCGCCGCGAACCCCGCCAGCAGCGCCCCGCCGTAGCCTTTGTTGGGCTGGTTGTGCACCACCACCACACGGGCGTCGCGCGCGGCCAGCTCGTCGGCGATGGCCCCTGTGCGGTCGCGGCTGCCGTCATCGACGACGATCACCTCGGCGTTGGGGCAAAAGCGCCGCACCGCGCGCAGGCAATCGCCCGTCGTCTGTGCGATGACCAGCTCTTCATTGTACGCCGGCAGCACGATCGAGACGGACTTCCAGGTGATGACCGTGCTGAAATCTTCACTCATCTGGCGTAGGCCGATCTCGAGCGCCGCAGCCGCCTCGCGCTCGACATCGGGTAAGGGCGAGCGCGCCACGCCTAGCCGCTCGCGCAGATCGCGATAGTCCGCGATCGCCGTCTGATAGGCATGCCAGAGCGCCGGCAATTCATTCGACGCCGGTTGCCAGCGTTGCACCGCCTCGATAAGGCGCGGGTCGGCCAGCCCGTCGAGCGACACCGTTTGAGGAGCGATGTCGAGCGAGCGCGCCGAGAGCATCAAAAGCGGCTCCGCCACGAGATCGCGCAGCCGCAGCCGCGCCAGCCAGACGCAACGGTCCGCCAGTGCCACCATCCCTCCGCGCATGCCCAGCCAAAATGCGCTGTCGATGTCGCCCGGCAGCGTATTGACCGGCACGGGGCGCGTGACCAGCACTTTACCCGTCGCTCTCTCCGCAGCCACGCCGTCAGTGGTGAGGGCGTCTTGACTGACGCTCGTCAGACCGCCTGCCCCAGCCAGAGCCAGCGCCGAGGTCGGGGCCATCTGGCGCAGCAACGACAGCAAGATCAGCACGCCAACCAGCGCAGAGACGAGCAACATCTCGTTAATGGCATAGGTTAGATCCATCGTGCGCAAAGTGCCGCTGAGCAGTTTTACGCCGGTCGATTCGAGTGACGGCTCGAAGATGAATTGCGACGCCAGCACCAGCGCCCATAACACCGCGACGGGCACTTTGAGCCGTTCGGCGATCGTCCTGAGAGCGATTGCGGCGTAGAGGATGACGAAGGGCCAGCCGACGACGCTCAAGCGCTGATTGTCGCCCGACACCGTGTAAGAGTACGCGATGATCAGCAGCGTCGCGACGAGTGCCCAGATCGAGAAGCGCCCGCGCGGCCACGATCGCAGCGCGAAGGCGCCCAGAGCGGTGACGAAGAGCGCGCCGAACGTATAAAACGTCGCGACAAGCAGCAATGTCTCAAGCCCGCGCAGCTTGCCGACGTGCTTGAAGTGCATCGGAATGTACGCTTGCCAGGTGCCGATGATCGACGGCGGATCGATCGGATGCTGGATGAAATGAATGACCGAGGTCGCGATGAGCGGCAAGCCGACCAGCGGAAGCAGCGTGAGCCAGGTGCGCGGCGGAATCTGGCGCACGACACCAGCGACGCGCAAGCGCAGCAATTCGCCCAGGGTGCGCGACAGCGGGCGCACGTGCGGCATCAGCAGCTGGATGACACCGACAGCGATCGCCAGATAGACGCGCTCGTTGCAGATCACGCCGATCGTCGCCAGCGCGATGGCCAGCGGGAACTTATCGCGCTGCACCGCCAGCAAGATGCCGATGATGAAGCATTGCGTCGCGGCGTCCACCAGGAAGTAATCGTGAATGTTGTAGGCCACCGCCCATTGCAGCGTCACGAAGGCCAGCGCGCCGAACGTCGCCTCGAGCCGGCTCAGCCCCGCGCCGCGCACCAGATAAAACAGCAACACGGCCGAGAGCGCCAGGCTGAGGATGGTGATGGTAAAGAAGCTCACGCGAAAGGGGACGCCGGCTAGAATTAACCCGTGGACGATCAGCGGCACCAGAATGCGGTAGAGGAACGGCGACTCGTGTGACCAAAACGTAGCGGCGTTGGGCAGGGCCATGTTGACATAGCGATACAGGTCGCCGTGCCCGAAGGCGGGATTCGCGTGGTTGGTCAGATAATCGAGCGTGCCGCCAGCAACGACGCGCAGAGTGATGAGCGCCAACAACGCCAACGGCGCGATAAGACACGAGACATCGACAAGCGCGGTGCGCCAGCGTGGCTGGCCAGCGAGGGTCGTCGCCTGCTCGATCTCGGTGCGTCGGGGCGGGGCCAAAACAGCCGTTTGCGCCATGAATGCCTGCTCCTCTATATGGTTCCAGTGAGACACATTATGCCATAGACCGGTGGGCCTGTCTAGCGCTCACCTGAATGGGAGGTCGAAATCATCAGTGATTCCCAAGATCGACAGTTCGAAATAGAGAAGCTCAATCTTGAGGGGGACTATTGGGTAATGAAGCAGGCTGTGGAAAGGAGGTGAACAGCGCCGACAGCGGCGTCGGCGCGGGGTTCGCCGTAATCAGCGCGAGCGTGGATGATGTGACCGAGGCGGCATACATCGCTCTGATGAGATTCGCCATGAAGTTGACAATCGCCTGGTTGCCATAGATGCCGCCTGAGTGCGGCAGACCTGTGAAGCCATCCAGCCCATAGCTCCACCAGATCGAGCCGGCGTCGAAAACAAGCGCTCCCGACGGCGCGTAATAGTACGCTGAATTGGCAACCAGCCACTTACCATAACATTTCACCCATGAGCTTGAGATGACCTGGAGATCTGGCGGCGTCAGACCGTTATTGCTGATGCCGTCGAATTCATAGCCGAGCAAGCCGCCGGAGATATGCTCGCCCGGCGCCAGGCCTGTCCCTCGTAAGAGGGGCGGCATGGAGTTCTGCGCCGCGACCCAATCGGGATAATACGCCGTCACTTTGCCGTTGATCTTGGTGACAGCGGTGAAATCCCCCTCATACATCAATCCTAATAATTCATTTTGAGGGCGGTGCAGCAGCGGATCGGCCCAACGGGCCGTGAGCAGCTCAGGATGTGTTTTATACAGCGGATCGACGGTTGGCGAAATCTGCCCGTCGATCACTTTATAGCAGACCTCCGTCCGATAAGGATGACCTTGCGAGTCTGGTTCCAGACGCACCTGCCAATAGCTGTCGTTGCCACCCAAAAACGCCAGGCTGATGCCTTGATTTCGGGCGGCCTCGAGCGCGTCGCGGGTTTTCAACGACCAGTATTCGTCATGGCCCATAGCGATATAGATACGATGGCGCAAGATGGTTGCGGGGCGCGCCGTCGTGTCAACCGAGGTCGTATAGGTGACATCCAGCCCCGAACGCTCCATCCAGTGGACGATGAGCACATCCCAGAGCAAAAAGTCACCCGCGCCACGACCGGTCAGATATGGCCGGTCATACGACACTTCATTCGCCCGCCAGACGGCGTGCGGCCCGGATCCTAACGGCGTGACCGCCTTATAGAGGCTGTATCCGCCCCATTGGTTATAGGCCTGATACGTATTGACCGGCACGTTCGCCAGCACGACGCTGGTGGACTGATCGTTACGCACGACAAAAACAATGTACGATCCGGCGGTACTTCCGACAGTCAGCTTGATCAGATAGACACCCGACAGCCAGGTCGCGCCGACCGGCAAAATGAACGAGGGATGCCAATTCGCTTCGACGCGATGAGTTTTGGGATTGATCACGCAGGTGGGACAATCATGAATTGAGGGATAGAGATAATAGCCTTGCGCCTGGGCGGGCAAGCCGTGAGCGGAATAATACAGGCGGCCGCCGGTGCCGTGATACCAGCCCATCCGATAGATATCGAGATTATACGTCGCGGGCTTCATCGTGCTGACGAACAGCGTCAGCGGCTGGCCCGGCTCGACTGACGCCTGATCGGCGTACCCTTGAATGAAGTTCGAATCGATCGTGGATGGTAGCTCCCACGCCGTCGTGCCAGATTTTTGATTTTCCATCGCGATTGCCGAATGCGCGTCGAGCAGCGGCACATAAAACGCCAAATTTTTCGCGCCAGCGATCGTAGCGGTGTTGAAGAGCAGTGAGGCGCTCAGGAGAGCCAGGGAAGCTATCACGCCAAACAGGGCGCTGAGCGCTGTATAACGGCGCTGTGACAATGGCTTAAGCAGGCTTTTCATCGAATCCTCTGTTCTTGTTGCGAAACGAAGCCGATGTACCACACCTACTTTGTTTTGTGCTCATCTATTGTATCTCACAAACATTCTGAAATGGGACACTTTTTTGGGGGAATGATGCGAAATTGGTTGCGACAGGTCGCCGAATCCACTCGCATGGCCACAGAGCGAAACTCGCGCTCATCCGCCGCCACACGCACAGCGCCCGATGTGACCAGAGAGAACGGGAGATTACGCCTGGGGTGGGCGCTCGCCAAAGATCCCGCGCCCGATGCGCACGATGGTCGCGCCTTCGAGGATCGCGACAGTGAAGTCATCCGTCATGCCCATCGACAGTTCGCGCCAGGTCGGGCTGATCGTCCCCAGCGCCTCATCGCGCAGCCTGCGCAGGCGCGCGAAAACGGGCCGCGCGTCGTCGGGATTCGTCACCATCGGCGCCACCGTCATGAAGCCCTCGCCACGCAGATGCGCCATCCCCGCCACAGCCCCCGCCAGGGCCAGCGCACGATCGGGCGCGACGCCGTGTTTGGTCACCTCGTCGGCGACATTCACTTCGATCAGCACGGGCATCACGATGCTTCGCGCCGCCGCCGCACGATCGATCGCCTCGGCCAGCTCGACGCTTTCGACACTCTGGATGCGTGAGAACAAGCCAACAGCGGAGCTTACCTTGTTGCGCTGCAACGCGCCAATCAACTCCCAGCGCAAGAGTGGCGCGAGAGCACGCAGGTCGCGCGCTTTCGCTCGCGCTTCTTGCACGCGATTTTCGCCGCACACCTTGACACCGTGCTCATACGCCAGCTGCACCAGCGCGATTGGCACGGTCTTGGTGACGGCGATTAACGACACGTCCTCAGGCGAGCGGGCCGCGTGCTCGGCGGCGACGGCGATCTGGCGGCGCACGCGGCGCAGGCTCGCCACCCCCGCCTCAGGGTCGATGGTTTCGTC
>VFSW01003797.1_pt1 | contig 22629 bp, 21 predicted proteins | sample 5358111 | NCBI WGS metagenome assembly VFSW01 (sample SAMN11554181, study PRJNA540505) | mine drainage metagenome | isolation source: sediment from site ElyBrook_90M | place: USA: Ely Copper Mine, Vershire, VT | collected 2017 | reverse complement strand
GCAAAACCAAGAACGACTCTCATTGGTTCTGGACCACTAATTGGGATCCCCGCAGTCTTGGACACGTCCAATCCAGGACAACTTGTCCAACTCCCTCTCCGCCTTTAACTCGGTCGCGAGTTGGGTGGTGATGTCGTCGAACACCACGACGGATCCGAAAACACCATCTTGATGGAGTGGCGAGGAACTATACGATACCGGTAGGCGGGTTCCATTGCGACGTATGAAAACATCTCGCGCGACGCGAACCACCTCCCCCTTCACCGCAGTGTTAACGATGGGACACTTCTCAATTGGGAACTCGGACCCGTCGAGTCGCTCGAAGTGAATAACCTCGTGTATTTTCGAACCGAGAAGTTCTTTGTCTGACCAGCCGAGCATCCTCTGCGCAGCATCATTTAGATAGGTAGTACGTCCGTTGTGGTCGGCCGCAAAGATCCCCTCGGCGATGCTGTTCGACAGGCCGATGACGAAGTCTTGGGACTCCAAGAGCGCTTCTTCCCGCTGCGTCGCTCGGACGCGCTCTTCGTGTTGAGCAGTGATGTCGTGTGCGACGAAGTAGATAATGTCGTCGGCCGCGGTTGCACTCCACCGAAACCATCGATAGGTGCCGCTACTCGTGCGATAGCGATTCTCGAACTCGCTGACGTTCGCCGTGCCGGGCACCGTCAAGTTTGCTGCGCATTGGAGGGTCAGCGCCAAATCATCAGGATGGACGAAGGAGGTGTACGGCTCCGCCATCAACGTTTCGATAGTCCAACCCAAGGTCTTGGCCCAAGCCGCATTGAGCACCGTAAAGTAGCCGTCGAACGTCGCCGTGCCGAGCATGTCGATCGATAAATCAACGAGGCGCTCGGAGGTTAACTCTGGGATATGCTCCCGGCTCACGATAGTCCCTTCCCAGTGTCTGGAGGACTCGCAAAGTCGAAGTGGATTGCTAGCGCAGGCGCTACTACCACTCTACCGGGGAGACTCAATTCCCAATCGAAGGTAGGAATCTTGTTGAATCGAGTCCAGTGAAATTAGTTAATAACGCCTGACGACGAACGTGATCCGTGTCGGGATCACCACGTAATACAATTGGCGAACGGTGGCTTCGAAGTCGTCTTAAGGTGGAGTTGCTATGAAACCTGGCCGTCCTGCGAACGAGACTGAGCGATTGCTAGAGTTGCGCTCGCTTGGGTTGTTGGATAGTGCCGCCGAAGAGCGTTTCGACCGAATTACTCGACTCGCCCAACGTTTGTTTGGAGTATCTACAGCGTTGGTCACGCTCGTGGACGAGGACCGTCAGTGGTTTAAGTCTCGCATTGGCATTGAGTTGACCGAGACACCGCGCGACATCTCGTTCTGCGGACACGCCATCTTGAGCGATGAAGTGATGATGGTTCCAGATGCCACCAAAGATGACCGATTCTCGGATAACCCCTTCGTGGTCGGGAGCCCCGACATACGTTTCTATGCGGGTTGTCCGATTGCCGGGCCCGGTGGCACAACCCTCGGTACCTTGTGCCTCATTGATCAGCGCCCAAGAGAATTGACCCCAGAGGAACTCGATTCACTTCGCGATTTGGCCGAGATGGTAGAGAACGAAATTGCGACGAGCAGAATGGCAGTGACCGATTCTCTTACTGGCCTCGGTAACCGGCGAGGATTTGAGATGGCCGCCGCCATCGTGCTCGAAATCAACCGCAGGGTCTTAACTGACTCCGCTCTCCTCTTTCTTGACCTCGATGACTTTAAGTCGATCAATGACCAATTTTCTCACGCCGAGGGTGATCGAGCACTTCGCGATTTTGCGGACGTTTTAAGAGGAGCGTTTCGTGTGTCGGACGTCATCGCTCGGTTGGGTGGTGACGAATTCGTTGTGCTTCTCTCGGGGTCGGGCGAGCACGAAGCAGCAGTTGATCGGTTACGAAGGGCTCTTGACGAAAGTAACAATAACGGCGAACGCCCCTATCGACTCGAGACGAGCATTGGTGTCGCCATTTCCAAATGGTCGGAGAAAGAGACGTTGGAATCACTCATGATTCGATCGGACGAATCAATGTATCGAGAGAAGCGCAAAAGGCACTCTTGATTGTTGATCCGAGTTGGTCACGGTGAGATGGTGTGAATGACACCGGTAGGAGCACGGCTCCGCTGGCGTCGGGCCGCTCGATGAGCAGGTCAATCTCGTTCGAGGGCATGGGTTGGGCAAAATAGAAGCCCTGACACGCGTCGCAATCTATCTCGGAGAGAAACTGGTGTTCCTCGAGTGTCTCGACTCCTTCTGCCACCACTTTCATTCCTAGGGTGCGGCTGAGCGAGATAATCGAGGCGACGATGGCTTGGCTCGGGTGACCCTGGTCGAGTCGTCCGATGAAAGTCTGGTCAATTTTGAGAACATCCGCGGGGAACCGGTCGAGGTAGTTGAGCGAGGAGTATCCGGTGCCGAAGTCGTCTAGGGACAGGTTCACGCCGAGCTGCTTCAGATCGTCGAGGACGAGGAGCGCTCGCGCACTGTCGTGAATCATCACGCTCTCGGTGACCTCCAGGGTGAGGAGTGCGGGGTCGATACCGGAAGTCGAACATCCGAGAGTCGCCTTGACGGAGTCGACGAAGTCCGGTTCCATCAGCTGGTGGGGCGAGACGTTCACCGATACCCCGAGTGGTGCGGCGGCATCGACAGCCGACCAGCGACGACGGTCGATGCACGCCTGAGCGAGGACCCACGCGCCGACGGCCCCTATGAGTCCGGCTTCTTCGGCCAGGGGAATCAGTACGGAGGGCGAGATTGGACCGTAGATCGGGTGAGTCCAACGTAGGAGGGCTTCGAATCCGATGATGCGCCGATCTGACGTTTTGACGATGGGCTGGTAGTCAACGTGTAGTTCCTGGTTCCTCACCGCGGTGTGCAGGTCGAACTTCAGGGTGGTGCGTCGCTCGGACTCCGCTTGCTCGTGTACGTCGATAATTTGGTGACGCCCTCGCCCTTTGGATTTAGCCTGGTACATGGCCATATCGGCCCGGTGAAGTATCTCTTCGGCACTCTCGCCGTGATCGGCAACGGCAATTCCCACACTGGCGGTCATGTCCACGAGACCGCACGACAGTTCGAACGGCGAGCCCAGCGCACTCGAGATGCGTTGGGCGATTACGTCAACTTGCGACGGATCATCGAGGTCCTCGCACACCATGACGAACTCGTCGCCGGAGAGACGCCCTAGTACGTCACTCGAACGAAGCAGGTTGCCTAGACGTTTGGCCACCGCAATCAGCAGTTCGTCGCCGATGCGATGACTGTACGTATCATTAATGCTCTTGAATTGGTCGAGGTCCGCGAACAGGACCGCCGGCAAAACATCGGATTTGGTGGCCCGCATGAGGGCGAACTCGAGTAACTCCACGAGGAGTACTCGGTTCGGCAGTCCCGTAAGAGCATCGTGCAGCGAACTGAAGTGCGAACGCGCAGAGGTTTCTGAGAGTTCGGCTCGAGCCTGTGCATTGAGCAGGTAGGCAGCAGCGACGTCCGCGAGTGTCTGGGCCGCCTCCATCGCGTCTTTCTCAAGGGGACCGGGCTCCTCACGGTACAGGTCCAGTGCGCCGAGACGACTGGACCCGTTGCGCAACGGGAACGTGAAAACCGCCCTCAGCCCAGCATCGAGTGCACGCGGGGTGAAAGCCGGGAAACGACCCTCCTCGGAGAGGTCGGCGACGCAGACCGCTTCCCCCGAGTCGTACGCGAGTAGGCAGGGACCCTCGCCCACCTCGGCCTGTAGTTGTTCGTAGAGCAACGCCGAGTCGTCCGATGCGGCGATGTAGTGGGGCTCAGCACTGGGTGTGATAAGAGTCACCCCCGCACCGGTAATCGGCAGAATCTCCACTATCCGCTCCACCAGCCGGTCGAGGATGCGCTGAATGGGAAAGTCCGTCACCATCGTGCGAGCGAACTCGCTCAGCACACCTGAAAGCTTCTCCTCATTCGGCACAGGACCCCCCAACCACACACGTAAATGTCCACGGGGTCCGAGTGGCGAACTGAAACTAACAGCCGCTCTAAGCATACCTGCACCTGGTTCCCACCTGTCGTAGGTCGAATTAGGGCCCCCGCACACTCCGGGAACCTTGGCCGGGATAGAACTGAGGGTGATGAATACTTCCGGGGACCTCTCACCTCACCACCGACAGTTGCTCGACGCGCCTTACCCTCGCTTCAGTGAGACCGAAATGGGACGGCGCGCCCTCGTCGCCGAGAATCTCCGTCTAGCCCACGACGTCGACCACCTTCTCGCGTACTCCAGTTCCGGGGTGGGGGGAGCGGTCACGTGGTGGACGCAGTGGCCCGTCACCCGCGAAGCGGCCCTGGTGCTCGCGCCCGAGGGGGAGGGTTCGCTACTCATCCAGTTCTTCAATCACGTTCCTCTCGCCACTCGTCTCAGTGAAGGCGTAGTGGTCCAATGGGTCGGACCCGATACCGGCGTGGGAATCAGCGAGGAGATTCGTCGCCGAGGTGCTCGGCGGGTAGGGGTCATCGGACCTCTCCCGTGGAACATCGCGACTCGTCTGGTCGGCGAGGGAGTCGAACTCGTCGATCTCACCGGGGCCTACGTGAAGGAGCGCCTCGTCAAGTCTGACGAGGAGATCTCCTGGATGTCGCTCGCCGCCCACCTCGGGGACCGGGCCGTCAGTGTGTTGGAGACGCGGGTTCTCGGGGAGAACGAGCGCGGACTCGGGGCCCGGGTCGAGGCCACCTTTCTCCCCCTCGGGGGAGTCAACGGCCTGCACTACTTCGCTGTCAACCCGATGGAGAATCCGACCTACGCGGTACCGCGCCAACACCCCTCCACACGACGGGTGGAGTCGGGTGACGTTATATCCACCGAGATCACGGTGAACTTCTTCGACTACGGGGCCCAGATTCTGCGAACTTTTTCGGTGGAGGCCCCGCTCAATCCTCTCTTCAAGGATCTCCACGACGTCGCCGAGGAAGCCTTCGCCCGACTGAGCACGCTCCTCCGACCGGGAACTCCGGTCTCCCGTCTCGTTGAGGCCTCCTCAGTCATCGAAGAGGCGGGCTTCACCACCATCGACGATCTCGTCCACGGGTACGGTGGCGGGTACCTACCCCCGATCCTCGGATCGCGGAGTCGACCGCACGCGGCGTTGCCCGATTTCACTCTGAAAGCGGGAATGACACTCGTCGTACAACCGAACGTCGTGACGCGAGACGGTCGCGCCGGTGTTCAGACCGGCGAGTGCTTACTGGTGGGAGAGGACGGACCGATTCGCCTCCACCAGTACCCCGAAGGGGCGCAACTCATGACGACGGCCTAAGACTTTTCGTCGACCAGTGCTTCGAGTTGACCCGGATCGCGAAAGTGCACCGCGGAGATTCCCAGCCGGCGCGCGGTCTCCACGTTGTCCTCCCGGTCATCGATGAAGGTGACCTCGTCGGGAGAGGCATTCATGAGACCGAGGCACTCGTGAAAGATGGCGTCGTTAGGCTTCACGAGGCCGAGCCGGCCGCTGAAGATACGCGGCTCGAATGCCTCTAACCACCCGAACTGGTCGAAGACGTCCCCGAAGGGGGCGGGGGCGTTAGAGAGAAGAGCCAACCGGTACCCAACCTGGCGGGCCCGGTCCACGTAGTCGAGAGTCGCCTGGTTGGGGTGGCTCCACATGGCGATATCTGCCCGGTGAATCTCGTCGACGCGTTCCTCGGAGACCTCGATCCCAAGGACTCGGTGCCAGTAGTGGAGTGTCGAAACGGTACCCCGGTCGTACTCCAGACGTTCGGCCCAGTAACGAGGCCAGAGCTCGTGAGGGGCCATCACGTCGGAGAGAGCCCGTTCGAAGTCGTCCCTCTCCTCCAGACTCGGGGCGAGACACAACACCTCTCCGTAGTCAAAAAGGAGCCAAGGGGTGAGGGGAGTGAAAGACACCCCGCTCATCGTAGGAGTATTGGCGGGTAAAAAGTGACTGTCGGTAGGTTGAGAGTGTGAACGTACTGCTCATCCCCGGACTCTGGTTGGACGCTGCGGTGTGGGAGGACGTGACGAGACCTCTCCGAGCGGTGGGTCATCACGTGGTCGCGGTCTCGTTACCCGGACAAGGTGACGATAATCCTGACGCTACCTTGGACGATCAGATTGGGGCTATCACGGCGGAGATGGACGCCGTGGAGGGCCCCTGGGTGCTCGTGGGTCATTCGGCCGGTTCCAAATTGGGGTGGCTGAGCCTCGATTGTCGCGTGCAGTCGGTTCTTCGACTGATTTGCGTGGGGGGTTTTCCTGGGGGTGCTGATCAGCCCTACTTCGGTGATCTCGAGCCACAGAACGGGTGGGTTACCTTTCCCGGCTGGGAGGTCTTCGAAGGGCCCGATACCGAGGACCTCGACGAGACGCAGCGAGCGCGCTTCGTGGCGATGAGCCATCCGGTCTCGGCGCGAGTCACCGAAAAGGTGATGGTCTTTCACGACCCCCGGCGCTACCGGATACCGGTCACCGTGATCTGTCCGGAGTTCACGTCGGCCCAAGCACGAGAGTGGGTGGACGCGGGTTACTTGCCCGAAGTGGAGGCGTTACGAGACGTAACTTTTGTCGACCTCGACTCCGGTCACTGGCCCATGCTGAGTTGCCCGGATCGGCTCACCGAGTTGCTGAGCCGCATCCTCCTCGAGACTGAATCTGACGAAGAACCAGACCTCGGGTAGGACCCGCACCACTGTGAGCTCAATCTCACGAGTCAGGGTGCGGCGGGGTTTCGACTGAGTTCTTGTCTGAGAATTCTGTGTAAGAGATTCTTAACAATGATCCGAGTTCGCCAAACCGTCACTCGACGAACGATTCCCGAACACTTGCCACTGGTGAACTTCAGGCCATGACAACTTCCCGTGAAACCGTTTCCGTCGGTACTCCGATTATTCGACCTTCGCGCTGGTCGCGGCGATTTACTCCGGTGGTAGCCGGAGCCCTCGCCCTCGCCCTCGCGCCCGCTGGCGTGGCCCTCGCATCGTCGGGCCACGCGGGTAGTCGTGCTAGCTCGACTCCGCTCTACTTCCTCTCGTCCGAGGGCTACGACTCGGCGATGTGCACCGCGTTCCAGAAGGCCACCGGCATTACCTGCAAGCTCTCTGACAACTCCACCGGACCGACCCTGGCTCTCATCCAGGCGACGAAGGGTAACCCCCAGTGGGGCGTTGCGTGGACCGACGGCGCGGCTCCCTACGCCGCCCTCGACCAGGAAGGCCTGCTCCTTCGTCACTTCGAACCCACGACGGGTCACTTGACTGCGCTCGGTAAGAAGTTGGTGCCCGCCGACGGTAGTTACATTCCTACCGGTCTCACCGTCTCGGGGGCCTTCATGTACAACTCGAAGATCGTGAAGAACCCTCCCCGCACGTGGGCCGCGTTGCTCTCGCCGCAGTGGCGGGGCCAGGTGGAGATGAACAACCCGGCCGTGGACGGTCCTACGTACCCCATGCTGGCCGGACTCTTCCAGTCCCTCGGTGGCGTGGCTCAGGGTGAGAAGTTCATGGAGAAGTTGAAGGCCAACGGTCTCAAGGTCTCGTCGAACAACGCCTTTCCCGACCTCCAGGCCGGCAAGGTGAAGATTGTGCTCGGACAGAACACCGACGGAATCGGCGCCTTCGACCAGGGGCAAAGCCTTGGTGTCGTCTACCCCAAGCCTTCCCCCGAACTGCCGAGCACCCTCGCCATCGACGGCAAGGCCTCGAAGGCTGAGATCGCGGTGGCGAAGAAGTTCGCTGACTTCGTCTACAGCCCCGCGGGCCAGGCGGTGATGCGGACCGGTGACCCCTCGGGTGACTCCAACTTCTTCCCGATTATTTCCGGAACCGCTCCGCGCCCCCACGTGCCGGCAGTCTCGAGTGTGCCGTTCATCTTCTACAACCCCTACACCTGGGGTGCGTTGGAGCCGAGCATCAACACCTGGTTCTCCACCCACATCGCGTAGTGGCCAACGTCGGACTTCGCGAAGTTGGCACGAGTCCGCGTGGGGTCGGGTGGGCGTTGATCGAGCGAGTGCTCGGTCGCGTCGCCCGACCCCTCTTGTGGGTGGTGCTGGCGCTCGTTGCCGTGGTACCTACGGTCAGCTTCCTCTCTCTCGCCGTCTCGCCTCGCCTCTTCTCTCAAGGAGCGAGTTGGTTTACGTTCGCGCCCTTTAGCCAGGCGTTCACGGGATTTGAGATGACGGGCATCCGCAACAGCCTCATGTTCGCGACGGCCGCGGGATTGATTGCCGCGACGATCGCGGGCGGGCTCGCCATGATCGTTCAGCGTACGGACCTGTGGTTGGCCCGACTGATTCCCGGGGCGCTCTGGACGCTACTCCTCGTGCCGACCTACATCGCGGCGGTCGGCTGGGAGGAGGTCCTCTCGCCCAGTGGAGCCCTCGCTCGGATGGGGCTCGTCACACCGGCGCTCAGTAGTGCTCTGCTCGGACCGGGTGGAATCATCTTCGTACTCGCGATGAGTGGAGTACCGTTCGCCTACTTCGCCTTGGCCCCCGCGCTCTACGCGATGGGTCGTCGTTACGAGGACGCCGCACGGATTCATGGCGCTGGTATCGGTCGCACGTTTCGCACCGTGGCCCCGATTATCTTGCCCGCTATCACGTCGGCCGTCGTAATCGTGTTCGCCGAAGCGCTCGGAGATTTTGGTGTCGCGAGCACGATTGCCGCCAACGACAACATTCCGGTCGCCACCACGAACATCATGGCGGCCATCGCCACGTTTCCGACGAACTTTCCCCAAGCCGCCGCCGTCAGTTGGTTTCTGGTGCTCACTATCGGAACCGTGCTCGCGTTCCAGAGCCGAGTGTTGAGGAGTCGACACAACGCCGTACTCTCCGGACGGTCCCGTTTCGTCAGTAAGTCTCACCCCACGGGGATCCGTCGGCTTCTTCTCTCGTTGGCGGTGCTCGTGTTCTTCGCACTCACCATCGGGGTCCCGGCTCTCGGATCGGTATTCTCGACCCTTCTGCCGCCGGGGTCAGGACTCAACCTCTCCCACTTGACCTTCTCGGCCTACACCTCCCTGTTTCACCAGGGGTTGAGTGGTCCGCTCCTCGTGTCACTTCGAATGTCGCTTATCAACGCGACGTTGACGGTGGTGTTGGCGACGGCGGTGGCGAAGGTCATTACGAGTCGGCGCCCGGGTCTCTTCGGGCGTTTGAGTGACGTGGTTCTCATCGCCTCGGTCGCTCTTCCGGGACTGGTGGTGGCGGCGGGATTTCTCTTCATTTTTAACCTTCCGATCTTCTCGCGCCTCGGGATCAATCTCTACGGGACCATGACGTTGCTCGGGATGGGGTATCTCGCTATCGCCCTACCCTCCAATTCGCGAGTACTCGTGGGTCCGGTCGCCCAGTTAGATAGTTCACTCATGGAAGCCGGTCGACTCCACGGAGCCTCCGCTCCCTCCGCCTTTCGGCGCTGTGTTCTACCCCTTCTCGCCCGACCACTGCTGTGGGCGTGGTTGCTGGCGTTCGCGGCGACCTTCTCCGAACTACCCACGTCGGAGATGCTCGCCCCCATTGGCGTAAGGACGATGGCGACCGCGATTTTGACGTCCTTCCAGAACACCAATCTCGCCGCCGCGACTGCCCTGTCGGTGATTCAGATGTTGGTGGTGCTGGCCGTCATCGGGATTGCTCAAGTCGGATTTCGACTCCTCGCCCCTGCCGGATGGCGTCACCTCGGTGGTCGCAGTCAGCGCTAGTTAACCCGTCGGATTGGGATGTCGCTCTCACGAGTGGCGTTGGTCGCGGTAGCGGCGAATTGCGACGAGCGACCAGATCGTCTCTACGACGCCGAAGGGCCACGCCCCGGAGAGAAAGCCGTAGAGACCCGAGAGTAGACACCCCAGAGCGAACAGGGCGACGAAACGAGGTCCCCGGTGCTCTAGGGCGTACATCGTCATCATGAATCCGAGCGAAATCACCCCAAAGACGGTGACGATGCTCACGCATTTACCCTAGTAGCGAGTGTTCGCCCCCGAGGGGGCGCGACGACGTAGGTTAGACACGGCGCCAGTGTCGTCGCCCTGGTGGAGGGACCCGGCGCGCCCGAAGGGAGTTTGCCGTGGACAGTCTGAGAGGGTTGCAAGAACTAGGTCCAGTCGCCGTGGTCCGCGCGGAGGCGCTCATGGATCAGGCGGCCCGAGAGCGAACCGGTCGGGAGCGTCGCGGGAGGGCCCGACTCGCCCGTCTGGTCGATGACCCCGACTCACTCGGTCTCGTGATCTCTCTCACCGACGACGTCGTCCGTACTCGATCGGCGCGCGCGGCGGCACAGAGTCTTACCGAAGCGCTCTCGCGCGGCGGTCGCCGCGGATTTTCACTCCTCGACTGGTGGGGGCTGCGCGGACTCGAACAACTGGCCCGAGTAGCTCCCCGTCTCGTGCAACGACTCGTTCTCTGGCGACTCAGGTCGCTCACCCGAGAGGTCATCGGATCGACCGAGTCGCGACAGTTGCGAGCCCTCGTGGAGACTCGGAGGAAGGAACAGATTCGCCTCAACGTGAACGTGCTTGGAGAAGCCGTCCTCGGACCAGACGAGGCCGATCGACGACTCGTCCGGGTTCTCGAAATGATGACGCGACCGTACGTGGACTACGTCTCGGTCAAACTCTCGGCCGTGGTGGCTCACCTCGACTACTACGACCGGGTTGGTTCGACGACCCGATTGGCCGAGGCGTTGCGACGAATTCTCGACGTCGCTCTCGAACACTCAGTGTTCGTCAACGTCGACATGGAGGAGTTTCGGGACCTACGGGTGACTGTGGAGGCCTTCGGTGCGGTCATCCTCGAGCCCCGGTACCTCGGACTCTCGGTGGGTGTCGTGGTCCAGGCCTATCTTCCCGAGTCCCGAGAGGTCCTGGACTACCTCGCAGAACGAGCGCACGCGCGCAGCTCTCTGGGGGGTGCACCCTTAAAGGTTCGACTCGTCAAGGGGGCCAACCTCGCCATGGAGAGGGTGGAGGCCCGCCTGACGGGAGCGCATCCGCCGACCTACCGAACCAAGGCTGACGTCGACGCGAGTTACCTCGATCTGGTGGGGCGAGCGCTGTCGCGGGGTCCCGAACTTCGGGTGGGGGTAGCGAGCCACAACCTCTACCACGTGGCCTTCGCTCTCGAAGCCGCCGCCCACCTCGGCGCGCTCGAGCGACTGGACCTAGAGATGCTCGAGGGAATGGCCCCGGCCGAGGCACGACTCCTCGCTCGACACTCCACCTGTCCCGTCATCACCTACGCTCCGGTGACTGATCTCGGAGATTTCGCGGCGGCCATTGCGTATTTGGTCCGTCGACTCGATGAGAACACCTCTCCCGATAACTACCTGACGGCGGCCTTCTTCGTGGATCCGGGGACCGCCCGGTCGGCCCCGACGCGCACTGCCCAGCGTGAGCGCTTCCTCAAGAGTCTCGCGGACACCAGCGCCCTCTCCCGGGAACGCCTTCGGACCCCCCTCGAACCACCCGTCGATGCTTTCGCCAACACCCCCGACGGTGACGTTACCGACCCCGTATTCGTCGACCACCTCCGTCGGTGTACGGACGCTCTCGACCTCGCCCGGGTCGCGGACACACTTCTCGAACCCGGTGACACACCGGGTGTCGATCCCTCGACGGGTCGAGTGGCCTATCACTATCGTCGCCCGAGCCCCGACGAGGTTGAGCGGATACTCGGCACGCTCCGCGAGGCCCAGCCCGGTTGGGCCGAACGGCGTCACGTCGAACGATCCGCTCTCCTCCTCGAGTTCGCCCGTCTGGCCGACCGGGAACGGGCCGAGACGATGGCGCTGATGGCTCACGATACCGGTAAGACGCCGGGGGAGAGCAACGCCGAAGTCTCCGAAGCCGCCGACTTCGCTCGGGAGTACGCGACCCACGACGACGGGTCTCGGGCGCTCGGAGTGGTGACCGTCGCGCCGCCCTGGAACTTCCCCTACGCCATCCCCGCAGGTGGAGTACTGGCCGCGCTGGCTGCGGGCAACACCGTTGTCTTAAAGCCGGCCCCCGAAGCCGTTCTGGTCGGCGCTCACCTGGTCGACCAACTCTGGCGGGCCGGTTTCCCGCGAGAGGTCGTCGTGTGTCTTCCGGTCGGAGACGACGACGTGGGACGGGCTCTCATTGAAAAAGCGGACGCGGTGGTTCTCACCGGCTCGCTCGCGAGCGCCGTGCGCTTTACCTCGTGGCGCCCCCGACTTCACCTACTCGCCGAGACCAGCGGAAAGAACGCCATCGTCGTCACCGCCCGAGCCGACGTCGACGCCGCGGCCCGCGATATCGCGGCGTCGGCCTTTGGACACTCCGGACAGAAGTGCTCGGCCGCCTCTCTCGCTCTCGTTACTCGAGACGTTGCGGGAGACCCCGCCTTTTGGCGACAACTACGCGACGCGGTGGAGTCCTTCGTCGTTGGACGCGCCTACGATCCGGGCTCTCACGTGGGTCCGGTTATTCATCCCCCGAACGGGGACCTCGAGCGCGCCCTTCGCCATCTCGAACCCGGGGAGAGTTGGTTTCTCGAACCCCGCGCGCTGAACGAGGCCCGAACTCTCTGGCGCCCCGGCGTCAAACGAGGGACCCGTCCGGGTTCGTGGAGTCACCTTACCGAGTGGTTCGGTCCAGTGCTGGCGGTCATCGAGGTGGACAATCTCGCCGACGCGGTCGAGGTGCAGAACGGTACTCGCTACGGGCTGACCGCCGGTCTGCACTCGCTCGACGCCGCCGAAATTGTGTACTGGCTGGAGCACGTTCGGGCCGGAAATCTCTACGTCAACCGAACCATTACGGGGGCGGTGGTGCATCGTCAACCCTTCGGAGGATGGCGCGCGTCGGCCCTCGGAGTGGGTCCGCAGGCGGGGCAACGGGGCTACGTCGGGGCCGTGAGTGAGGGAGAGGTACTTTCTGAACCCGAGGATATCGGGGCCCTTCGCGAGAGTGCCACCCGCTGGATGCGTGAGCTGGGTCGCGAGGCCCGCTCGAGCGACACCCTGGAGTTCGAGTGGAATCTTCACCGTTACGTGCCCTACGAGCGAGTGGTCGTACGACTCGACGAGCCCACCCCCCTCGTCGTGCACGCCCTCGAAACGCTGGCGGAGGTTCTCGACCTCACCCTCGAGATCTCCAGTGCTCGGGGCCTCACGAGTCGACTGTCCGTCGTGGTGGAAGAGGCGGATCGTCTCCTCGCTCGAGTGGGCGAGGACTGGCGAGTGCGTTGGCTGTCTCGCGAGGATCCACCCACGGCCTCACTCGCCGAACGGGGAATCGCTCTCGATTTACGACCCCTCGAACGGGAGGGATGTCGAGAGGCTCCGCGGTGGCTGCGGGGCCAGAGTCTCAGCATCACTCGACATCGTTACGGAAACGTGCACGCGGGTCCGCGCCTACGCGTCGTTGGTCGGCGAATCGAGGTGGAGAAGGTTTAGGCGGAGTTCCTCGACGAGCTCACGAACTCGACGATCGATGTCGTCTCTAATCACGCGTACCTCGGCGAGAGACTTACCCTTCGGGTCCTCTAGTTCCCAGTCGAGATAGCGCTTGCCGGGAAAGACCGGGCACGTGTCGCCACAGCCCATGGTGATGACGACGTCGGCCTCGCGGGCGAGTTCCGGACTCAATACGCGGGGTTGGCGCGTCGTCAGGTCAATGCCGAGTTCAGCCATGGACTCGGCGACGATGGGGTGTACCTCGTCAGCCGGGGCCGTACCCGCGGAGAGAACGTTGATCGCTCCGGCGCCGTGGCGTTCGAGGAGAGCGGCGGCCATCTGGGATCGTCCGGCGTTGTGGACGCAGACGAAGAGAACGGTAGGGGTGGTCACGGGAGTCCTTTCGTAGAAGCGGGGGAGTGAGCGGGGGTGAGACGGGCATCACCGAGGAGCCGTAAGAGACCGAGGGCCACCAGGAGACCGGCCCCTTGGGCCACCACGAACCCCGTCACCGAACCCGGAGCGATGCCCGCGAAACTTCGCGAGAGGGTGCGCGCCACGGTGACGGCGGGGTTCGCGAAACTCGTGGAGGAGGTGAAGAAGTAAGCGCCGGTGATATAGCCCCCGACGGCCAGAGCCCCGGCGAGAGTGGAGTGGCGCTCCGTACCGACGACGACGAGCAGGAGGCCGAGAGTCGCAACGAGCTCGCCGAGCCAGAGGTGACCACCGAAACGAGAGGTGGTGGAGAAGGTTATCGCTGGGTGGGCGAACATCAGGTTGGCGGTCACCGTCCCGAGTGCGGCCCCGATGAACTGGGCGAACAGGTAAGGACCGATTCTCTCTCGTTCGAGTCGACCTCTCGTCCATTGAAGGATGGTCACGAGCGGATTGAAGTGCGCCCCGGAGAGCGGAGCGAAGGTGAGGATGAGGGTGCCGAGTACGGCGCCCGTCGCGAGCGCGTTTTCGAGAAGCTCCAACCCGAGCGCACCCGGCGAGAGTCGAGTCGCGGCGATTCCCGAACCTACGACGGTGGCGAGGAGAAAGAAACTACCCACTCCCTCGGCGAGAGCGGCCCGGCCCGTGGGGGCGAGGGTCGAGGAGGTGTCGAGATCGGGTGGGGGTGTCATGGTTATATTGATAGTCGTCAATGCTTTGTCCCACACTATATCGATGAAGGTCTATGTATGTCGAGCCGTTCTCTCACGTTGATCGATACTCCGGCGTCCCGCCTCGACTGCTCACCCCAGCCCCGTCGGGTCCCCCTCGACGTGGCGCGTGCGGAGCACTGGGCCCACCTCTTCGCGCTCCTCGCCGATCCGGTGAGATTACGTCTCCTCAGTGCCCTGTGCGAAGCCCCCGAGCCAGTCTGCGCGTGTGACCTCGTTCAACCTTTGGAGCGATCCCAACCCACCGTCAGCCACCATTTAAAGGTCCTCACCGAGGCGGGAATGGTGAGCGGGGAACGGCGGGGACGCTGGATTCTCTACTCCTCCACTCACGCCGGTGAGCGGGCCTACGCCCTTGTACAGACTCTCGAACCTCTCGCCCTCGACCGGTGAGCCGGCCCACCTCGCCGGTGAGCCTCGCGGTGATCGCTCGAGAGTGGGGCCGTATCGGGGTGACCGGTTTCGGTGGTCCGCCCGTTCACATCGCTCTCTTGCGCAAACTGTGCGTGAACGAGCGACGCTGGCTCGCCCCGGCCGAGTTTGAAGACGCTCTCTCCGCGGTCAATCTTCTCCCCGGACCGGCCTCGACCCAGCTCGCGATCTACACCGCGTGGTCCGTCCGCGGCCTCGCCGGGGCTTTCGTCGCGGCCGGCGCCTTCATCCTGCCCGGCACTGTCTTAATTGTCGCCCTCGCCGCTCTCTTCTTGCAGGCCCATCCGCCGCGGGAGATCCTCGGCGTGGCGGCCGCCATGGGCGCGGTCGTTCCGGGCATTGCTCTCGAAGCGGCCCGGTCGCTGGCGGGACCGAGCTGGATGAGGGCACACTCGAGCGGGGGCTCACGGTGGCGTTGGGTGCTCTACTCACTCGCTGGGGCGACCGGGGCACTCCTGGCGGGCCCCTGGCTCGTGGTAGTGATTCTCGGGGCGGGGGCCGTCGAGATTGTGGCGCGAACGCCGCCGAGCGCCCGCGGACTCTTCACCCCCTTGGGCATCATCACGGGCCTCGGGACCGTCGGGGGTCTGGGGGCTCTCGTCTTCGAAGCGTTGAAGGTGGGGGCTTTTTCTTACGGTGGGGGATTCGTGATTATTCCCCTAATGCAGCACGACACGGTGGTCGTACATCACTGGATGACCGGGGTGCAGTTTACGAATGCCGTTGCACTGGGGCAGATCACTCCGGGGCCCGTCGTTCAGACCGTCGCCGTCGTCGGCTTCGCGGCTGCGGGGTACGTCGGGGCTCTCGTCGCCACGTTCGTCGCGTTCACTCCGTCGTTGCTCTTCGTCGTCGTGGGGGGTCGCTACTTTGCTCGATTACGCGCCAACGCCCGAGCTCAGCAGTTCCTTACGGGAGCGGGAGCATCCTCGATTGGGGCTATCGCCGGCTCCGCGGTTGCCCTGGCCACTCCGTTGCGCCATCTTTGGTTGGTTGGACTCGCCCTGCTCTCTCTCGTCTGGCTCGTGGGACTTCGCCGGTCAACGCTGAGCGCACTTCTCGGAGCCGCGGTGCTCGGCGGGTTAGGTGCCCTGTTCGGTCTTCCCCTTCCTCATTAGAGGATGCCCATGCCTAGAGTGGAGGAGGTAGGTGGAAGGTGGAGGTACTCGTGGACACCCGGATTTTTCGTTGGGTGAATCAACTGGCCGTCTCGACCCCGGCGTTGCACGCGAGTGCCGCCTGGTACGCAGTGTACGGAATAGGACTCTTCGCGCTCGTGCTCCTCGTAACGCTGTGGTGGGCCCGCGCGGGCTCACCGCGAGCGCTCGCGAGTGCCCTGTGGGCCGGCGTAGGAACGATCGTCGTCGTAGGGCTGAACCAGATCGTCGTCGCCGGAGTTCATCGACTACGTCCCTACTGGGCCCTCAGCCACGTCGAAGTACTCGTCGCTCGGACTCACGACTTCTCTTTCCCCTCCGATCACGCCGTGACCGCGGGCGCGGTGGCAGCGGGCGTGTGGCTCGTCGCGCGCCGTATGGGGAGCCTTCCGCTCCGGCGCTTAGCCCTCGTGACAATCCTCGCAGCTCTGCTCTTGGCGGCCGATCGGATCTACGTGGGCGTTCACTATCCGGGAGATGTCGTGGCCGGACTCGCCGAGGGTGCCCTCTTGATGGTGACGGGTGAATGGCTATCTCGGCGGCCCCTCGAAGATCTCGTCACGAACCTGCGACGGAGTCGACTGCGAGTTCTCGTGCAGAAGGCTTCCTAGGTTCGGACGCGGATGGCGATGTGTACCCGGTCGCCGAGACTGACCCCCTCGGCGGAGCGAACTGCGAGTTTGAGGGGAACTGCGTAGTCGTGACCTCGAGGAAAGAGGGAGGTGGTGAACGTCGTCGCACCGAGAACGACCTCGACGGGTATCGCACCCCACCCGTAGGTGAGGGCGGGAGAGATCTCGCGAAGAGCGAGACTCACGAAATCGGGAGTCATCACGAAGTGGTGGGGGGACGGCCCCCGCCATTCGACTATTTCTCCCACCCACGTCCACTCCACGAGGCGAGGCTAGCCCCCGTCCGAAGCGGACGAGGGCTAGCTCACGGTTAGAGAAGTACGAAATCCCCGTCGACGTGCACAACCTCGCGTCCGGCCCGAGCGAGCAAGGACGCCGCGATGGAGGACCGGTACCCCGACTGACAGTGAACCCACACGACTCCGTCGGGGATCTCGTCGAGGCGGGCGCTCAACTCGTGGAGTGGAATGTGTACGCTCCCCGCGAGGTGACCCGCGGCGTACTCTAGTCGACGTCGGACGTCGAGAACCACGGCGTCGGTGGGCCGAGTGGCGAGTTCGGCGAATTCGACTCGACGCAGGCTCACGAGATCGGCCCACTCGGCCGGGTCGCCCGGAACCATCGCCGCTACGCGGTCAATCCCGATGCGCACCAACTCGCGCTGGGCGGCGGCGACGTCGTCCGAGGTACCCCCGATCAGCGTCAGCGGGGTGCCCCAGGGAATCAGCCACCCGAGATAGGTGGCAAAACTTCCGTCGATTCCGATCGACAGACTCCCGGCGACGTGTCCGTGGGCAAAAGCTCGGCGGTGACGAAGGTCCACGACCCACTCACCGTCGTCGAGTCTCCGACGAACTTCGGAACTGTCCGCCCGACTCGGCAGTTCGAGTGAGACCGAGGGTGCGCCCACCAGATTGGTGGGGCCCATGTGGGCGTAGTAGGCGGGAAACGCATCGAGCCCGACGAGCAGCTCCTTCACGTACGTGTCCTCATCGAGGGTGAGGACGGGATTGTGACGGTGCTCGTGACCGAGAGTGGAGGAGAGTCCGTCAGACTGAGTTGCCGAGCAGAAACTTCCGAACCCGTGGGTAGGGAAAAGAGCGCTGTCGGCCGGCAACTCACTGACCAGTCGGTGGGCCGACGCGTACTGGTGACGGGCGAGTTCGTCGGCGTGTTCGACTCCGAGAAGGTCGGGACGCCCAGTGGACCCGTAGAGCAGGGAACCTCCGGTGAAGACTCCCACCACGTCGCCGTCAACTTCGGCCGCAAAGGCGAGGTGGGTGTAGGTGTGACCCGGGGTGGCCAGTACGCGTATCCGCCAGGCCCCGCTGATTTCAATCACGTCGCCGTCAGTCACCCCGAAGCGGGCGAAATCAACGGGATCGAGTGCGTTCACGACGTACGTAGCCCCCGTGGACTCAACCAGTACCGGTCCCCCACTCACGTAATCGTTGTGAATGTGGGTTTCGAGTACGTGAGTGACGGTAAGGTCCCGATCCTCGACGAGATCGAGAATGCGATCGAGATCACGCTGCGGGTCAATGACCACGGCGACCCGGCCGTCGTGAAGGATGTAGGAGCGGTCGCCCAGTCCCGGGGTGTCGAGGGTGATGATCTCGTACATCAGGCCGCGTTCTCGCGTACTCCACGCACGATCGGTAGCCCGGCCACACTCCAGGCGGAGGTTCCACCCTTCACGGAGAGAGCGTCGAAACCGGCGTCGGCGAGCAAGGCCGCTCCCGAACGGCTCCGATTGCCACTCGCGCAGATGACGTACACCGGCCGTGAACGGCTCAGAGTGCCGAGGCCCTGAGTGAGGCGACCTAGGGGAATCAAGCGAGCTCCGGGAACGTGACCGGCTTCGTACTCCGCGGGCTCTCGTACGTCAATCACCTGGGCGCCATCGGCCTGGACCGCGGCGAACTGATGGATGTCGACTTCACTCAACATGAGACCTCCTCGATGGATCATGGTTCTCAGTATACCCCTAGGGGTATCTATGTCAAGCGGAAATAATTCGGAGAGTGGTCCGTCCTCGGGCGCGGGCGGACTCGGTGCGCACGCACGCTGGATCTTCGGCACCGAGTCGACCGAACCGGGCGTGAGCCCGAGCTCGTGACCCGCCACAGAGCTGACGATCCTCGCACCGTCCACACTCTGCCTCCAGTTCCCCCCGACGAAGTCGAGTGAGTTCAGGGTGGTGACGATAAATGTCGGCGAGCGAGGTGTCGCGCACATTGCCCAACGAGACCGGCAGGAAACCGGACGCGTAGACCTCGCCGTTGTGACCCACGAAGATGATTCCTCGCCCGTCACCCGTTGCTAGGGAGTGGCTCGCCGTCGCCGGTCGGGGTGCGGCCGTGAGTTCACTCAGGCCACCGCGCAACTGTTGGTAGAACGCTGACTGGGCGGCTCGAGACTCGGCGCTGACGCGACCGGATCGTCGTTCGGCTTGGACCCGTCGGAAGAATGGTGCTTCGACGGTGCGGACCGTCATCCCCCGTTCGGTGACGTCTACTAGAAAGTGACACACGTCTTCAGCGACGTCGGGGGTGACCTCGTCGAGTTCGGCTCCGCGCCCGACGCCGATGAGGAAGAACACCTCCCAGGTACGAATGTCGTGGGTTTCGAGAAGTTGGGCGATGCGGGGAAGCTGCTCGACGTTCTTTCGCATCACGGTGGTGTTCACCTGTACGCGAAATCCCATCTCGTTCAGGGTGTCGAGGGCGGCGAGGGTGCGTTCGAAGTGTCCGGGCACCCCTCTTATTCCGTCGTGGGTTTCGGGGTTATCGCCATCGAGGGAGATGGAGACGGCCCGAATGCCCCGCTCGTAGAGTCCCGCGAGACGCTGACGGCTGAGTTCGTCGGTGACCGAAGGGGAGAGGGCGAAGCGTACGCCCCGTGCGCGGCCGTAGTCGATGAGATCCTCCAGGTCCCGTCGACGAAGGCAGTCACCCCCGGTCAAGATGACGATCGGTGCGGGGTGAGCCATGGCAGCGATCTCGTCGAGCAGGCGACCCCCTTCTTCGAAACTCAGTTCTCCCGGAGCGGGGCCCAACTGGGCCGACGCGCGACAGTGGCGACAGGCCAGTCCGCAGGCCTTGGTCGTCTCCCAGAAGACCAAGTGGGGGAGGTCGTCGTAACGGGCGAGATTGAACTGTACGGAGCGTTCGGACACGACTCCTCCTTCGGCAACTAATCCACATCCTCTGTGTTAGTTGACTCCAGGAGACGTGCTCTAGGGGCGAAAGTCCGCCCGGGGAACCCTGTCCTGGCGTGAATGGTGCATTTGCACCTAGTCGGAGGCGGGCCCGACTCTCTAGCCTGGCGTCCGTGGATGTTTTGGACTCAACGGGGGTAGGTATGCGTCACGTGGAGGTGTCTCTCGAGGCGCCCTACGAGCTTGCTCGCGTGGTGCGTCTCTTCCGTGGTCGTCCGGAGTTGTGGCTCGAAACAGTGATTGCCATGGCCTGCGGGCAGACCTACCCCTACGCCGTGGTGGTGGGTCCGCCGCGATTTATCGACCACGGCGCGGTCGCCGTAGAGGTGTCGTGGCGTCAACGGGCCACGGGAGGATCTTTTTCGTCCTTCACTGGTCGGGTGCACGTCTCACCGCGGGGATCGTTGAGCCTCGTCACCTTGATGGGAAGTGTGGAGGGGGGAACCTCCTCTAATGACGTGAACGACCTCGGCGCAATTCTGCGTTGGGTCGTGCGCTCCGCCGCCAGCGCGTGAGAACTCGGGACTGAGTCCTCGAAGATCCCCGGACTCGCGGAACTCCTCTCGACCTTGGGGGGCGGGTCGTTTTTTCTAGACTGGTAGACATCCGTGACGGTCACGACGAACGCTGAGTGATGGATGGACTCATGAGGTACCAGGTCGAGGTTCCTAGTCCGGACGGCTGGTCGCGTATCCGAGACATTCGCCTCGCCTCATTACGCGCGGACCCCGACGCCTTCGGGGCCTCGTACGAAGAACAGTCCCGGTGGACGGAGGGGGAGTGGCGCAGTTCGATGGTGACCCACACTTATCTTGTGGTGGGCTCCGAGGAGGGCGATTGTGCCGTGATGTTCATCCGACTCACCGACGAGGACCCCGACGCGACTTGTTGGGTCGGCGGTTGTTGGACTCGACCCAACGAGCGTGGTCACGGGCATTTGCGTCGTCTCTTCACCTACGTGGACGAGAATGCGCAGTCGCACGGGTGGCAACGTCAGGGGCTCGGCGTGTGGACTCATAATCACGGGGCCATTGGGGCGTACGAGCGCTTGGGATTCGAGCGCCGCGCCGGCGAGATTGAAAGCACCTCCCATCCCGGATGGTTCTACTACCGGTTGTATCGGGAGACTTTTCTGCGCTGAGATTGAGGCGTTCGGATCGTGGAGCAGACGATTCGGCGTTACGGTGGGTGTGGACCAATCCGGAGGAACTGATCATGAGAGCAGCGACGACTTTTTCCTACGCCGACCAAACGGTGCACCGCCTCGGCTTCGGGGCGATGCGGATCACTGGTCCGGGAGTGTGGGGGTATCCGGCTGATCGTGAGGGAGCCCTCGCAGTCTTGCGTCGTGCGGTGGAACTAGGCGTCGACTTCATTGATACGGCCGACGCGTACGGGCCCGAAGTCTCCGAGGAGTTGATCGCGCAAGCACTCCACCCGTACGGGTCGGTCACCATCGCCACGAAAGCGGGCCAACTGCGCACCGGGCCGGGACAGTGGATCCCGTGCGGGCGTCCCGAGTATCTCCGCCAGCAGTGCGAACTCTCCCTCCGTCGGCTTGGTCAGGACTCGCTTGACCTCTTCCAGCTACACCGCGTCGATCCGACGGTTCCCGCGGAGGACCAGTTCGGTCTCCTCCGGGACCTCCTCGAAGAGGGCAAGGTGCGAGCAGTTGGTCTCTCGGAGGTCTCCGTCGAGCAGATTCGCGTCGCTCAAGACATCGTGACGGTGTCGACGGTGCAGAATCTTTACAACGTGACCAACCGCCAGAGTGAGGATGTTCTCACCTACTGCGAGTCACGAGGGATCGGATTCATTCCTTGGTTCCCGATGGCTTCCGGGGAGCTCGCCCGACCGGGTGGAGTGCTCGATACTCTGGCGCTCCATCAAGGTGGGACGGTCGCCCAACTTTCCCTGGCGTGGCTCTTGCGACGCTCGCCGGTGGTGATCCCGATTCCGGGAACCTCTCGAATCGACCACCTCGAAGAGAATATGGGGGCGACGCAACTCGATCTCGACGACGAAACCTTCGACGCGTTAGACCATCTGCCCCACTGAACTCGAGGGTTCGAGGGAGTGAACCCTAGACCAGCCCGTCGCGGTAAGCGATGACGACGAGTTGAGTGCGGTCACGCGCTTGCAGTTTTGCCAGGACGCGGCTCACGTGAGTCTTCACGGTGGCGATACTCATGATCAGTTGCTCGGCGATCTCGGCGTTCGTCAGACCTTCGGCCACCGCGACGAGAACTTCGCGCTCACGTTCGGTCAGTACGCCAAAGGGATCTTCTCCCGCGGGAGCGGGTGCCATTCGGTTGAACTGGGCGATGACTCGTCGAGTCACACTCGGCGAGAGGAGAGCGTCGCCGCGGGCGACGACGCGAATCGCGTTCAGTAACTCCTCGGGGGGCGTGTCCTTCAACAGAAATCCACTCGCGCCGACTCGAAGTGCTTCGTACACGTACTCGTCGAGATCAAAGGTCGTCAGGATGATCACTCGAGAATCGGCGAGGGTTGGGTCGTCGACGACCCGGCGGGTGGCCTCGAGTCCGTCCATGACCGGCATTCGAATATCCATCAAGATGACGTGGGGGCG
>VFSW01003796.1_pt1 | contig 22630 bp, 38 predicted proteins | sample 5358111 | NCBI WGS metagenome assembly VFSW01 (sample SAMN11554181, study PRJNA540505) | mine drainage metagenome | isolation source: sediment from site ElyBrook_90M | place: USA: Ely Copper Mine, Vershire, VT | collected 2017 | reverse complement strand
TCGCATGGCGCCGCGCTTCCAACACCGGCTCGTTCGAGCTGGGGATGGAGCCCTTTGGCGCCGACGGAGGCCTGCTCGATTACTATTTCAAGGATTTCGAGGTAAAGGTCTACAAATACGAGACGCCTCCAGCCACCCTGCTGCGCATCGAACATGTGCAGGATCCGGCTTACGTGTATAGCTACGAACACAATTCGGAAGATAACGATGGCATCGCGCAGCGTAGTTTTTCGATTGAGGTGCGGCAACGCACAAAATACGACAAGATGTCTGCGATCCCAGCGCAGCTCGCCGTAACGAATCTTGCGCCGACGCTGACCACGCTGATAATCACACCGAGCTTTAACGATGCGGGGGTCTCCTATCCAAAACCAGCGGACCTAGACTGGAACGGCCTGCGGCTCTATATATCTACCGTCAGCGGGTTTACGCCCGGACCGGCAAATCTCGTCTACGACGGCATTGACGCGGCATTCACGGTAAAAGGATTGCTGGAAAGCACGACTTATTATTACGTCTATGCGCTGAGCGATTCATTCGGGTACGGTGGCAACTCCGCGCAAGGCTCATTCGTGACGCCAGCGAACACTGCGGCGACCACGGCTATTTGGTCCGGCATCACCGGAACTGGAAAGCCAGCCGACTACGCAACCAAGAACGTCGTAACGCACGCCGCTTCTGGCTCTCCGCCATCATCGCCAACGCAGGGAGATATATGGTTCCAGACTGACACACATGGAGATTACGAGTACAACGGATCGGCCTGGGTTCTGGTGAGTGACATCACGGCGAACAAACAAGCCGCAACGATCGCAAGCCAGGGCGCTCTAGCGACGCTCAATACGGTCGGGACTTCACAGATTACTGACGCTAACGTCACGACGGCAAAGATTGCCTCCAATGCCGTGACGCAGATTGTGAGCGCCTATACAGCCGGCAGCGTCGCAAACACCAACACCGGCAACACCAATATGCAATCGGTGAGCATAACCACCAGCGGTGGCCCTGTGTTTGTTTTGGCGACTTGGAACGCTGTGGTTGATACTGCCAACGACAATGCGAAAGGCTATATATATCGAGACACGACAAATCTTGCTAATAGCGTTTCACGATGCGCAACCAATGGTGTCGGGTATGCGCAGTCCGTTTCTATGAGCGAGACTCCCGCCGCCGGGACATACACTTATTATCTTTACGGTATGAATTCCAACGGCACCGGCAGTGGGTGGGTGCGCTCGTTGATTGTGTTGGAAATGAAACGATGAACTTTCTTGTGATTGATGCAACGGGCTTAATTTTGCGTAAAGGCTCATGCCCTGATTCGATGCTCGCGCAGCAGGCCCGGGCTGGCCAGACGGCTATTGAGGACACATGGGAAGGCACGTCTGACCTGGTACACAAGATCGTCAATAGCGAGCGCGTCGAGTTCACGCCGGAGCCCGCTTCTGCGCCTCCTATCGCAGCGCAGCGCGAAGCGGTCTATCCGCCTATCGGAGACCAGATAGACGCACTTTGGCACGCGATGGATGAAGGGCTTCTGCCGAAAGTGCCAGCGTTCTATGATCCGATCAAAGCAGTAAAGAGCAAGCTCCCGAAATGAAATCCTCAAGCGTCATCTTGGCCGCGGCGCCGCTGCTGGCCGGATGTGCGGCGCCAGACTGGCGGAGGCACCACGAATTTGAGCATTTGCTCGAAAAAAATCACGACAATCGCCCCACTTACAGGCCGGAGTAAACATGAGTCAATACAAGGCAGGCACCGTCGCCGTCACCAACGGCAGCAATGTCATTGTCGGCACTGGCACGCACTGGGTTGGAAACGTCGGCACAGGGCATGTATTCACGGTCGCCGGTTCCGGGGTGCCCTACATTTTGGCAGCACCTCCATCCGATGATACCCACGCGACGCTTGCATCCAACTATGGCGGTTCGAGCTCGAGTCTGCTCGCGTACGCGATCACGACGAGCTTCACGCCGAACCGCAATATTCCCTATCCTGAATTTCAGGACATCGATACGGCGACGACGCTGAAGCGCGCGATGCTCACGATCGATTCCATTCTCGGCGGCGCGGTCAACAGCATCGGGACGCCCGGGCTGATGGGCTTCGGCGTGGGGATCTGCCCGAATCTGCCATCCGGCTTCGTTGAGTTGCCGGGAAGTCTCGATATCAGCAGCGACACGTTCGGAAATTACCAATACTCCGACGGCTCCATCATGGTCTGGGTGCCGGCGTTCTATTACAAGTATGGGACTGGCGCGAACGGGCTGGCGATCAACGCGGTCAGCATTCTGCCATTTTCCGCCTACGCCGATGTGCCGACGGCCAACGCGGCGGGCTATGCGCTGCACCGCGCGTTCTACGATAATGGGGTGGTTCAGCCCGGATTTTTCGTGGACAAATATCTCGCTAGCAACAACGCCGGCGTAGCGAGCTCGATCAAGCTGGGGAATCCGCTCTCGAGCTCCGCCGCGCACAATCCGTTTTCCGGGCTGACCGGCGCTCCCGCCAATTTCTATTATGGCGCGATCGCCGCTGCGCGGACGCGCGGCGCGAATTTCTTCTGCAGCTCGCGCTTCATCTTCGCGGCCCTGGCGCTCCTCGCGCTCGCGCACGGTCAAGCGGCCACGGCCGCGACCTGGTGCGCCTGGTATGACGCCGGCGGCGTCACGAACTTTCCCAAGGGCTGCAACAACAACGCACTCGGTGATGCCCAGGACGCATCGCTGGCGTTCGTATCCGACGGCTATTCCAACGCAGTAAAAACCGGCTCGGCCAATCTGTTCGCGCGCACCACCCACAACGGCCAGAACAACGGCGTGTGCGATCTGAACGGCAATATGTGGGAGATCACCCCAGGGCTGACCTCGGACGCCACCAACCTCTATATCCTCAACGCTGCCGTGCAGATGAAAGCCGTGACGGCCGGCGATACGCTGGCGACGGATCTCTGGGGGGCTACGGGTCTTGCCGCGCTCTACGCGAGCCTGGGCACGACCTACGGCGCCTGCTGGGCGACGGGCGCCAACCGGACTGCCTATTACGGCAACGCCGCGCAGGTGCTCTCGGAGGCCACCAGCGGCAACGCCTGGAACTTCACCGGGCTCGGCGCCCCGCTCGCCGGCGGCGTGGGTGGCACGAACCTTTTCGGGTCCGACTATTTCCTCGATTACAAGCCGAACGAAATGTGCCCGCTCTCGGGCGGCGCCTGGAGCGGCTCCTCGGGCGCGGGAGTTTGGGCGTTGAATCTCAACGGTGTGCGGGGCAACTCCGGCGATGCCGTTGGGTTCCGCGCGGCCTTGTATCTCTGAGGCCCTGAGCGATAGCGATGGGGCTGCACGATGAAGCGCACCTGGACCAGAAATTCATGGAGTTCGCGAAGCTGATGAACATTCACTTGAATCACTTCCCGAAGCATGAAAAGTACGGCCTCGCGCTGGAGATCAGGCGCGCAGCTTATGACGTCTATGGCTTCATCGTCGAAGCGCAGAAGCGCTACCAGAAGAAGACAACGCTGACGAATCTGGACATCCGACACGAGCAGCTGCGGATGCTGGTGCGCCTCGCGCACACGCTGGGTTATTTCGAGTTCAAGGAAGGCAAGAAAGCAGAGAAATCACCGGCCGCGTTGGGCGAGCATCGGTATCTGGCGCTCTCGCGGCTGGTGGACGAACTGGGCAGGATGATCGGCGGCTGGATCGTCGCCGATCGTAAAGTGGTACGGGAAGCGTCTTGACATGTGCCCGATCGCGTCCGGCAACTGGAACAACTCCTCGAACGCGGGAGTGTGGGCGTTGAATCTCAACAATGTGCGAGGCAACTCCAACAATAACGTTGGGTTCCGCGCGGACTCGATACCTCGCAGGCTGCATTCTGGCCAGGGTGGGATCAAGGGAGACGCTTTCCGGCGCGTGATTAGCGCCATGATAATCACGGCGAAATCGGTGTGCCGGTGCTTTTCTGGTAGGGCGGCGCGCCGCTTCGAACGTCAAGCGGAATTCCGGACATGAAGCGCGTTGGCTTCCTCTACGAGCGCGCTTTCACGCCGGCGGCGCTGCTAACTGCATTTCACACCGCTGCCAGGCACAAACATGGCAAGCGTGCCTGTTTCAACTTTGAGAAACACCTGGCCGGCAATCTGGATGCCTTGCACCGCGAGCTGGCGGACGGCAGCTACAAGCCGCGGCCATACTACAGTTTCATGGTCTACGAGCCGAAGCCGCGGCGCATCTTCGCGCCAGCGTTCCGCGACCTGGTAGTACAGCATGCCATCTATGCCGCGGCCGGTCCGCTCTTCGAGCGCGGTTTCATCGATCAGTCATTCGCTTGTCGCATCGGTTTTGGCACGCACAAGGCCGCGGATTATGCCCAGGTGGCGTTGCAGGCCTGCCCGATCGGAAGCTACACGCTCAAGCTCGACATTCGCAAGTTCTTCTACCGAATCGACCGCTCGATCCTGCGCGGTCTGATCGAGCGCAAGATCAAGGATCGGCGCTTTGTCGACTTGATGATGCAGTTCGCGGACCACGGCGAGCCGGTAGGCATTCCCATCGGAAACCTACTTTCCCAACTCTATGCGCTGATCTACCTCAACCCGCTCGATCACTTCGTCAAGCGGGTGCTCGGCGTCAAGCGCTATTGCCGCTATGTGGACGACTTCGTGCTGTTTGGTTTGACGCGCGAGGCGCTCCTGATCTGCAAGGCGCGGATCGTGGAATTCATCGGCGCCCTGAAGCTGGAACTGTCGAAATCGACCCTGGCGCGGGTGACGCGCGGCATCAACTTCGTCGGTTATCGGAGCTGGGTCGGCGGCCGCTTTGTGCGCCGGCACAGTCTTTATACCTTCCGCCAGTCCATCAAGCGCGGACTCATGGAGAGCATGGTTTCCGTGCTCGGCCACGCGCGCCGCACCCATTCACTGCAGCACATGCTGCGCGTCACCAAGGAGCAGCACCATGCCCTCTATCGTCAGCTACCGAAAATATATCGACAGCCAGGTAACCCGCGAGCTGCAGCTGCCTGAAGACCCGACGACGCACCAGCGTCTTGGCACCGAGCTGGCGACTGTCGACGGCGTGACCTATGTCTGCCTGCCGGACGGCGCTACACTGCCCACGGAGCAGCCAAGCGAGATCGCGGCGAGCATTGCAGCGGTCACGCTCAGCGACGCCCTGAACGCCTCTATCCGGGCCGCCAGCCCGCATGTTCGGCTTATCAATGACCGCGTGCAGGCGGCGATCGCGGAACGCTACACCCATGCGGACGAACTGAAACTGCTGCGCACTGCGCCGAGCCCTGAAATGGTCGCTTACAACGCCTATGCCGAGGATTGCCGGCTGTGGGGGCGCGGCGAGAAAGCAAAGCTGGGGTTATGACCTGCCGATAAGCACCAACAACTTTGTGAACCTGACGCCCGCACATCGTGGGCGTTTTCTTTTGGAGACCATCGTGCCAGAAAAAGACCCCACCAGTTACGGGTTGCTGACCTACGCCTGGGTATGCGCTCTGTCCTGTCTCGGCGGCGCGACGTCGTTCGCTGCGAAGGTGCGTACTGGTAAGGCCCGCTGGTTCAACTTCACCGAACTGCTAGGCGAGCTGGTCACGTCGGCCTTCACGGGAATCCTCACCTTCTATCTGTGTCAGAACGCGAACTTCAACGGCCTCTTGACCGCGGCGCTCGTCGGTATCGCCGGTCACATGGGCAGCCGCGCGATCTTCGTGATGGAGCGGTTGTTCGAGCAGCGGATTTTAGGGCAGACGCCTCCCATCTATGCGCCACGCATCGAGCCTAGGCGCGGGGAATTGCAGCGCGGCGAACCGGGAGACGGACCATGATGCTCGACGAAAAGCTGTCGCCTAATTTCACGCTGCGGGAGTTTCTGCGATCTGAGACGGCCGCGCGCCAGGGCATCGACAACATGCCCAGCCCGGAGATTCTGCACGCGCTCGAGCGCAATGCGCACAACATGGAGGACGTGCGCCGGCTGCTGGGCGAGCCGCTGCAGGTGAGCAGCGGCTACCGGTGCCTTGAGCTCAACCGCGCGATCGGCAGCAAGGACACGAGCGCCCACGTCAAGGGCCTGGCCACCGATTTCGAGGCACCGAGCTACGGACCGCCGGTTGATGTCTGCCGCGCCATCTATGCGAGCGATATCGCCTTCGATCAGCTGATCTATGAACACACCTGGACGCACATCGGGTGGGCGGCCGCCGGTGCCACTCCGCGGCGCCAGGCGCTCACCTTGATGCCTGGGGGCACCTACGCGCTCGGGATCCTGCAAAGAGGCGCGGCATGATGTTCTGGCTCGGGTTCTTCGTGTTCGTGGTCGGTGTCGCGGCCACCATTGTTGCGGTGATCGCGGATCGGAGGCTTACCTTGAGCCAAAGCGAGGAATATGGCACGCCCCGCATCCTCGGTGGCATCGCGGTCGCAATCGCCGGCCTCGCTATCGTCGGGCTCTATTCGTTCTGGCGCCTGGGCGGTTCGTTGTTTCACTTTTTTGGAGATCTCGGATCATGAGCTTCGATTTTCTGGGCGCCATCAAAAATATCGCACCGATGATTGCAGGCACGCTCGGCACGCCGCTGGCTGGCCTGGCGGTCAAGGCGATCTGCGGCTTTATCCCGGACCCGGCCGCTGCCGCCGACCTGCAAGCGACGCAAGCCTCGGACCCTGCAAGCGCATTGGCCAAGCTGGGAAATATGTTCCAGCAGGGGATCATCGACACCGCCGCGCTCAAACAGGCTGAGATCAAGCATGTCGAGACCATGGCCGAGTTGGGCTACAAGAACGTGGCGGACCTGGCTGCGATCGACGCCAGCGATCGGGACAGCGCGCGCAAGCGTGAGATCGCGGTGAAGGACAATACCCCAGCCATGCTGGCGTGGCTGGTGATCTTCGCCACAGTGGCGGCCGGCGGCTCGATCATCGCCGGCATCTCGCCAGCAATGAAGGACCCTACGCAGTCCGTCATGCTGGGGACCGTCATCGGCTACCTGTTCAGCGAGGCGAAGCAGATCCTCGCCTACTACTTCGGCAGTTCGGTTGGCTCGAAAGACAAGGACTCCACGATCGCGGACATCGCGAAAGGGCCCTGACGGCCCGGACGACAGTTTTCAGCAGGGCGCAAGACTGTAAGACAAAACCCTGTATCCCGGCCGCGAGGCCATTTACAGGAGCAATACCATGGATGCAGTCGTAGCAAAGATGCAATGTCATGCCGTCGAGCACGTCGACCTAGCGCCGAATTACCAGCAGCACAAGGTGCGACTCGGCGCGATCTACGGCAAAGACGGCGAGAACAAGGATTTCGCCGATGCGACCCCGTCAGGTGAATGCTGGATGCAGATCAGCACGGGGCGCCCTGCGCTCGATTTTTTCAGACCCAACAAGCGCTATTATGTGACATTCACCGAAGCCCCGTCTGACGAGCTACTGGCCGCGGAAAGAGCCGGAGCGTAAGCGCCCTGGCGGGTGATGTGATGGGCCCCGATCGGCTTCGGCCGGTCGGGGCCTTTTTTGCGTTTACGGCTGTCTAATACTCGGTCAAATCAATCGAATTCTCGGGGCTTGTTCGGAGCGGTTCGCTTCGATTGATATTAGACAGCGAGCGCCGAAACCTTTTGGTGAACCAAGTGCATACGTCTGTATCGGCCGCATACTGCTGCATCACTGGCGTATGTTGATTTATAAGGCTTTTTTCAGCCATTGTCTAAAATAAACGCAATTTGTCTAATACTCGCCCGATTTCTTGAAGCTTGGACCGTCCACGACGGGCACCTCTTTATCGCGCAAATAGCGCGCGGTCATGGTCGGGGAAGTGTGGCCGAGCAGGGCGGTCGGATTGATGCCCTGGCGCTTGGCCTCGGTGCCCGACATGGCGCGCAAGTCGCGCAGATCTGCGTCCAGGACGCCGGCGGCCTCGCAGGCATCAACCCATTGATCATGCACGGTGCGATAGTCCACGGGCTTGCCGCCGCGGCCGTGCAGCAGGGTCATGGCGCGCAGGTTGGTGTCGAGCGTCTTGGCGCGATCGACGACGTGGCGCAGCTCTGGCGACCAGCGCACGATCAGCTGGGCCTTGGTTTTCCGCTGGCGGAAATAGATGCCCTCGTCGACCAGGTCGGCACGGCGCAGCTTGATGACATCGGTCACGCGCTGGCCGGTGAGCTGCAGCAAGTCCATGATCACCTGGAGTCGCGGGCCGGCCTTGGCATAGATCGCGTTATATTCGCCTGGCGCGATCAGGCGCTCACGCTTGGCCTCTTCCAGTCGCTTGATGCCGATGCACGGGTTTGTATCGACGAGCTGCTCCTCGACGGCGTAATTGAACACCAGACGCAACACGGTGAGCATTCGATTCGCCATGTTGGGCGTGCCGGCATAGGAGCGGCGCATTTTGGCGACGTGCTTTGGCATTACCTGGGCCGGTGAGAACTCCGCGAAGATCTCCTCGAGGCGTCGGCCTGCGCCTTCGTATTGGGCCTTGGTGGCCGCCGCGACCTTGCTGGTGATGTTCGGCATGGCTTCGCGGATCAGGGCCGCCACGGTGCCTCTAGCTTCGTCTGGCAGCGCTTCCGGGCCGCGTGCGTAGGCGACCAGGGCAGACCGCAGGTCGGCACCGAGGCGCGTCCACTTGCCAGCTTTAACGAGGTAGAACGCCCCGTGCTTCTGGTAGACGCAGGCGGGGAGGTGTCGATCTTTTTTGCGCGGGCGCATGATTAAGGTCGCTGCGGAAAATGACAACTGTACCATTCGGTCGGACGGAGTAGGGGATGTCGAGCGCATCGAGCACACGGCGCTGCGCCGGCCGGCGGACCTTTTGGGTAAGCTCGATGATCTCGGCTTCGGTGAGGATCACGCGGCTCTCCGGTAAGTCTTCGTCAGCTGCCTGTCGATCGAATGGCCGCGTCGGCGCAACAGATTGGCCAGGCGCGCGCGATCGGTGTGGCTGTGCGTTGCCTGGCGCAGCATCCCGAAGTAGCTGTTTGCGGTCTCGAACAGATCCGCGGCGTCACCGCCGGCGGTGCGGGTGATCGCCTCGTGGTAGGTGCGCCGGCGGATCGAGCGGCGCCAGGGCTTGATCACCTGGCCGACGAAGTCAACGCCGCGATCGACGGGCTGCAGGATGGTCTTCGCCGGATTGAGACGCGCGGCCAGGCGATCGGCGAGCAGCTGCTCGATCTCGGCCTTGGCCCGGTTCAGCCACTGCGGCGATTCGTGCAGCAGGATGAAGTCGTCGACGTAGCGCACGTAATGCCGGCACCCGAGCCGGTGCTTGACGACCTGGTCGAGCACGTCGAGGTAGACGTTCGCGAAGAACTGGCTGCTCAGATTGCCGATCGGCAGGCCGCGGTGCGCCGGCTGGCTGGCCAGGCGCTTATGCGGCGGGACCAGGTCGAGCAGCTTGGGCGATCCGCGCAGCTCAAAGTCCTGCCTCGGATCGTGGAACAGGAAGGTCTCGGCCAGCTGCAGCCACCAGGGCTCGGTGATGCGCGCGGCCAAGAGTTCCTGCAGGATGCGCTTGTCGATGCTGACGAAGAAGTTGGCCAGGTCGAGTTTGAGATACCACGCCGGCCGGCTCCAGTTCTGGGTGATGCTGCGGATCTTCGCCTCGAGGCGCTCTGCCGCGTAAAGCGTGCCGCGGCCGGGGATGCAGGCGCAGCTGTCGGCGATGAACCGGGCATAAAAGCGCGGCGCAATGCGGTTGTAGAACAGGTGGTGCACGATGCGGTCGCGGAAGTCGGCCGCCCAGACCTCGCGCGGTTTGGGCCGTGTGATGACGAAGCAGATCGAGCGCCCAGGGCGATAAGTGCCGTCGGTCAGCTCCTCCTGCAGGCGGCAGAGGTTGCGCTCGAGGTCCTGCTCGAAGGCCAGGGCGCTCGCGCTGTTGCGCTTGGTGCGGCGGCAGTCGAAATATGCCTGCACCAGGTCGGCGAAAGAAAAGTCAGCATGGTGGCGTCCGGGTTCATCTGCGGACGGCGCGAGCGCGGAGCTTGTTGTTGATGTTGTTGTTGTTCTGGTTGCCATTGTTGAAGTTCTGATACCAGGCATAGTCAGAATTGGCTGCGTGCTGCGTCCTGTCGTGCTATCTACGTCGCCCGGTCGATCGCTCGGCCGGGAAACTGCGCCGGACCGTTCCTGGCTGCTGCCGGCGGTCTCCGTGGTGCGCATGGCGGTGGCCTCGTGGGCCAGCGGCACAACCAGATTAAACATTCGCTCAGTCATGGTGGCCATGGCCGTCATGAAGCGGGCGAGAGTGCGGAACGGCGCCATCCACCAGCCTGCTTGCCCACGCTATTGGTGAGCTCGATCGCCTTGGCGTACTGGCCGGTCGAGATCAGCCGCTTGTCGCGCGAGAGCCGGAGCAACACCTCGGTGAGCTGCAATCGCTCGATCAGCTCGCTCAAATGCGGCGCCTTCTCATGCGCGACGTTGGCGCGGTAGATTAGCCCGGTGATCTCCATGCACTCATCGCGGAGCTTGGCGCCGATCAATACCTTGTAGTCGCGAGGCATGTTCTTGGCCAGATCCAGGATGGTGCCGAGGAGGTCGTAGGCGACCTTGTAAATCGGCAGGTTGGTGTGCAGTGCCATGCTGAGAAAGGACTGAATTACTTAATTTCTAATCTGCGGACGGCGCGAGCGCGGAGCTCGCTGTAGACGTTGCTGAGGCTCTGGTAGCCAGTGTCGAAGTTCTGATACCAGGCATAGCCAGAATCGGCTGCGTGCTGCTCACCGGACCAGTAGGCTTGCTCCTTGAATTGATCCTTGAGGTTCTGGAACAGCACGAGCTGGTCGATCCGCGACGGCAGCACGCAGCCTTGGTTCTCGGCCCAGGCGATCGCGTCTTTCCACTTCAGCTCCTCATCACCGGGCAGCAGCACGAGCGCTTTCACCCGGTTATCCAGCAGCGTCAGTCCGGCGTAGATGCCGCCTTCGTAGGCATCGCCGATGGCGGGCGTGTTGAACGATCCAAACGTATGCACTTGTCCGACGATTGCTTCGCTGGGCATGAGGCGCGTTGTTTCGGCGAGGTCCAGCACGACGCCGAGCGGAAGGGTGACGGTGACGGGCTGCTGCAGCTGCTCCGTGGTGAGATCGTTGCGCATGCGGGCTCCTGAAATGGTTGAATGGATGAAAGACTAAATGACTACTCTGCGGACGGCGCGAGCGCGGAGCTTGCTGAAGATGCTGCTGAGGTCCTGGCTGCCATCGTAGAAGTCCTGAAACCAGGCATAGTCAGAATCGGCTGCGCGCTGCTCATTGGACCAGTACCAGTCCGGCTTGAACTCGTCGGGCAACGTCCGGCGCAGCGTGGCGAGCTCGACGCGATCGGGCAGATCGCCGCCGGCCTTCTTCGCCCAAGCCATCTGCTTTTTCCAGGTGGCCTCGTCCTGGTCGCCGGGCAGCAGGATGATGTGGTGCAGGCCTTTCTCGGTGGTGACGATCCCGGCCCACTTTTCTCCGTCATGGAGCGGCGGTACCTGCGCCGCTGTGGACTCTGCCAAGACGAACCCCAACATCTGTCGCGTTTGGTCGGCGGTGAAAAGATTGGTGCCGATAGGCCACCAGTGCGTGCCGTAGCCATCAGGTTTCGTCGGCTTGAAGGAAACGCCGGCGTCAGGTGAAAAGTGTTCAGGTAACTGCCAGCGCAAAAATCGGTCGATCATTTCTTGGGTAACGTTCATGTAAATCTCCTCTATGATGTAAGGGCGGGGCCGCCTCGCCGTGGCTGGTGTCGGCGTTCCATTGATGGATTCATAACGCCGCGCGGACCCCTGGGGTATTCGGTCTATTTCTTCACCGCCTTTTTCTTCGCCGCCAGCTTCGCCTTGGCGGCCGCGGTGAGTTCAGCGCGGATCGAGGCGGCGTCGATGCCGAGGCGCGCCGCGGTAGCCAGGAGGTCCTTGTCGTCGCGCTCGCAATAGCTCGCGACCCAGCAGTCGCCGATCAGCGCCATGTCGATGAAGAGCGCGCCGAGGTCCGCGGGAGACAACGCCGGGATCTTGTCGGCGAAATCGTGGACGTAGTCGTGGCCCTTGGGTTTCTCGACGCCGTCGGCCGCGTTCCAGGCATCGACCAGGCGCTTGCGGTCATCGAACCCGAGGCGGCTGAAAAACTCGCTCGCGACCAGGACCGTGTCGTCGCGGTCAAATGTGCGGCTGCGACTCGCCACGCGAATGCCGGCGAGGATTTGCGTCCGGATTTCGGTCTCCAGGCGGTTCTTGCGCTCCTGGGCCTTGGCATCGCTGGTGGTGCCGCGATCGCGGCCGGAGTCGGCGCCGGTTTTGACGCCATTGGCCTTGAGCGCCGCATTCACGTCTTCGCGCTTGGCAATTTCGTGCAGCTTTCCGGTGTGCGGATCTTCGAGCAGGACGGTCGCGCAGGGCTGCTTTCCGATGGCTTTGCGGTAGCTCTGATATTTGTCGCCGATATAGTCGTCCTGCGCGAGATCGACATAACCGCCAGCCAGCTGCCGGCTGTGCTCTTGCGGCTTGATCTTCTTTGCCGCCGCGCCGCTGATGATGGTCTCGCCCTTGGCCTCGAGCTCGGCGCGCGTGCGTGCGCGTGCGGCATCTTCCTTGCGCTTGAGGCAGGACGGGTCGGTGCAGACATTTGGATTCTTGATTTCCGTGAACAGATCCTTCTGGTTGCCGGTGCGCTTGGGGCAGGTGGAACACGCGCCGGCCGACGGCAGGAGCTTGGCGTCGATCAACTCAAAGCCGCAGCCCTTGAGGTCTGCCATGTACTCGTCCTGGACGTGCGCCTGCACCTGGCGGAAGGTGGGCGGCCCGTCCTCATCGGCGTCCCAGTAGAACTCGCCCTTGCCGCTGATGTCCTTCAGGAGCTGCTGCTGCGCCGCGGCACCGGGAATGCGTGCGATGAGGAGCGCGACGGAGGCCTCGAATTCGCCCGCGTAGAACGCCTTGCGTGCCTCCGGGCAGAGATCGAGCAGCTTCAGGCGCGCGAATACCTGGCTGCGACTCTTGCCCACGCGCGCGGCGATCTGCTCGGCGCTCAATTGCTTGAGCTTGCGCAGCGCATCGTAGCCCTCGGCCTCCTCCATCTCGTGCAGGTCGACGCGCTGGAGGTTTTCGATCAGCTGCAGCTCGAGCGCCTGGTCGTCGCTGTACGGGCGCACCAGGGCCGGGACGGCGGTAAGGCCGGCGAGGCGCGCGGCGAGCCAGCGGCGCTCGCCCGCGATGAGCTCGAAGCCTTCGTCACAGGGCCGCAGGAGCAGCGGCTCAGCAACGCCGACCTGGCGGATGCTGGCGGCGAGCTGATCGAGCGCGTCCTTGGCGAAGTGCGCGCGGCGCATGCGCTGAATGTCGCTCCCTGAAGGCTTGATCTTGCCAATCGGGACCTCGAGGAACGTGGCGGGCGTTGTGATGGGCGCGATGGCGCCGGCGGTGGCGGGTGCGTTCATGGTCTCAAGCTCTGAAGTGTTCGCGCAGAACCCCGGCGAGGCTGCGCGTTTGGTCGTGGGAAAAGATCAGCGCTTTTGCATTGCGGATGATGACCAGGCGGTCATCGTCGGTGAGCGCCGGGGTAAATTCGCCGACGTTGCATTCCGGCTCGGCCGCCGCCAGCGGCGCCAGCGCCTTCGTCTGCAGCGGTTTCGACGCAACGCGCCTGGTGGCAGCGGCCCGTTTGGGCTTCTTTGCGGCTTTGGGCCGCATAGGCTTCTCCGCGCCTTCGGTGCCGAGCAACGCGAATTGCCGCTGACTGGTCGCCCCGCGTGCGATCAGTTGCCTCTCGACGAGCAGCTTGCCCAAGTGATAGGTCAGGGCGTCAGGGGCGACGCCGAGCGCACTTGCGAGCGCGGATTTCTTCATCCAGGCGCCAGGCTTGAACAGGGCGAGAATCGCATCCGGCGATATCGCCGCCGGTTCAGTTGTCTTGCGTGTACTCATTGTTTTCTCCTTGTGGTCGGACGGATACCAATCGGCCATGCCGCGCCGCTGGACGATTTGGCCGATATTGAACACGCCGCTCACTGCCAGCGCGCCTCCTGCAGGTCCTCGAGCAGCTCGTCGACGCGGGCATAGAGCGCGGCGAGCGGGCCGTCATTCAGCAGCCCGCGGTCATCTGCGGCCGGCGTGATGCCGCGGTAGGCGTCGCCTCCGCGCGTGAGGTAGCCCGGACGCTGGAGCAGCCATATCTGGCCCCCAGCATTACGAATCGCGTCGGCCTCCCCGTTCGAGACAATGTCGATCACGACCATGTCCATGCCGATGTTCGCACGCACAAATGCGCTGGGCACCGTGTTGTGTGCGCGGATGAAATCATGAAGTTGATGCAAATACTCGCCGACGGTCTTCTTGCCCACGCCAGGCGGTCCGACGAGTCCGATCAGGATCATCGCGCTGCCTTCGCCCATGCGAGCCGCCAGCTATAGTGCAGACGTGTGTAATAGCGCCAGGCGCGCAGGAAGCGCATCACAGCAGGCGCTCCGATCCCGATAGCGGTGGCTCGTCCGACTGCGCCAGGGCGAGCTCGGCGGCAAAGGACGGACGCGCCAGGCGCGCGAGCGTCTGCTCGATACGGCGGATACTGCGGGCCCGCGTCGCGGCGAGCAGCGCGCGCAGGACGATGAGCTCGGCCAGGTATTGGCGCGCCGCGGTGGGCGACTTACACTCGACGAGCATGCGCTCGAGCTGCTGCGTTTCGTCCACGGCGAGGAGCACTGGGCGCGCGCTCATGCGGCCTCCTCTTCGGCACTCTCGACCTGCACGGCGATTTTCTGCATGCCCGGCAGCAGGAATGGCGTAATGACAGTCTGGCCATTGCGCGTGATGACCAGGTGCAGATGCGACGCCACGGCCATCTTCGCCGCATCGCGCAGGAGCATTTCGTTCGGCAGAATGGTGGCGACGACAGTGCGTTGCGGCGTCATTTGTCGCGCCTCTTCGACTTCCGCGTCGTGGCATATTCGCAATCGAAATAGAGCCGGCCGGCGCGCACGTCGATGGTGATCATGGTGAGGTCGCCTTCGCTTTCGGGCGCGCGGCAGGCCGCGGCCGCCACGACCGGACGCGTCGCGGCCCGCTCGCGGTCATAGATCGAGAGGATCATCAGGCCTGCGACAACAGCGCCAACGAAGAGCGCGAACTTCATCCGAGCGTCCAGCCGAGGAGCTTTTTGCCGGCGATGGAACATGCGGGCTCGGGCAGGTCGTCTTCGGGCCCGTAGGTCGTTTCGATGTAATGCAGGCATTCGGCCAGGACGGCCTCGAGCGCGGCCAGGCGCGCCTGGTCGGCGTAGTGCTTAGCGAGACGCGCTTGGGCGTCTTTGATGAACGCCGAGCGCGGCGCAGCGCAGCGATCTGTCATCGCTCGTCCCCCTCAAGGCGGTAATTCGGGGTCCGATCATGGTTCTTCCCCTGGATGATGTGAAATACCATCTCATGCGTCATCACACGCTGGTAGGCGCCGTCGTTGAGATCCGGGCGTAGATACACGACGGCGTGATCCGGGTAACGCAGGGCGCATCCCTGCCCGTTCCACTCCGGGCCCTGCCCGCAAGCCATGTTCAAATCGGCGCGTTCGATGATGTCGATGCTTTTGGGGCGATAGTGAGGCATGTCGACCCATTCTCCGGGCGTGGCGCAGGCCGTGAGGAAGAGGAAGAGCAGTAAGGCAATGAGGCGTTGCACGCCGGCGAGGCGCTCCGAGGCGCGCCGCGCAATCGGGTCGAGCGTGAAGCACAGGGTCGCAAACGGGAGCCGCGCGAGGCGTGGACCGGCCTTGCGGATATCGATGTAACCGCCGGTGAGCGGCTCGATCGCGACGTAGACGCTGTCTTTCAGCGTATAGCGCGGGTGCTGCTCGATTTCTGCCACGGTACCTCCGTCATGATGACTGAGCTTTCGGGGCAGATTGTCCACCAACAGGCGCTACGTGTCAACTATTAGGGACAACTATTTTTTAGGCGAACGAAAACCTGGCGCCTTTCCTCACTCCAAGGGGGGGGCACGCCTAGCGAGTCGGTGAGCGCTTGGACGGGCTAAGAACGGACGATCGGCTGCTGCTGTTTCTTGCAGACGCGGCGTTGCGCCGCCTCTAATGCCATGCTTTTGTTGCTATTACGCGCACGTCAAATTTGCTGAACCCTCGCACGCGCCGCATCATGTCCCGGAACGGAAAATCGGATTTGGCGGGGATGTTATTGATGCTCGCGGGCCACGTGTCTGAAACGTCCAGAACGTCTCCGGACTTATCATAGATCGTTATCTTGATCTGGACTCCGGTCGCAGCGGAGCAATTATTCACCAAACGACCCGTGATGTAGAGGTAATCGCCGTCGACGCGACCTTTTATTTTGTCAATAGTGATGTCGGATGGCGTACAGGGCTGCGCCGACGCTATCGGAGCGACGGCGAGCGAGGCGGCGATCAGCAATGCGGCGCACGGTTTCATTTCACCGCTTTGCGCTAGCCGCCGGCTTGGGCCTGAATGGTTGCGCCCGCGACTCTTCGCCCGCGGCTGTCAAAAGCGCGTCGCCTGACTGGATCCATGAATCTCGCACTTTATCAGGCAACGCATCATAAAGGTCAAGGACGCGCTCGTACTCCATCGAAACTTCTTTCGGTTTTGACGGCGCTCCCTCCTTAAGCGCGAGCCAGCGGGCACTCATTTCAAGAACGTCAGAGAGCCGAAAAAGATACTCCGGCTCGAGCTTCTCCACCTGGCCGCTCATCCATTTGTGGATCGTCTGCCGTCGCAGCTTCATTTTGCCTGCCAGTTCAGCAGGTGACTTGATGCCTTTGGCGGCCATGCCGATGCGAATCCTGCCCGCTAGCGTCATATCGTCCTCGCCCTTTGCCTTGATTTTGATGGAATCCTTGGTCATTTGGAAACCACTATAAGGGCCGCGCAGTCCCGTGGGGTGCAGTCCCGTGGGGTTGACAGGTAGCCCACCATCGTGGACAATTGCCAGCACTGTGACCTACGACGAAGTGATTACATATTTTGGTACCGCGGCGGAAGCAGCGCGCCGTCTTGGCTACGATCATCGCCAGCGAGTACACAAGTGGCGCAGCCTGGATGTGATTCCCCGCGGTGAACAAGCGCTCATCGAAATTGTCACCGGAGGGGCTCTCACGGCCGATCTACCCGAGTCTCTCCGCAGGCAGGCCGCGTAATTAAGAAAATCGAAGTGCACCCATGAGCCTTCGCGGTAAAGAGGTCCGCCCATGATCGAGGAAACTCTGCACGAGCGTCTATCCATCATTGCCGAATATCGCGACCTCCAGCTGTCGGACCTGGCTGCGCGACTCCTCGAAAAAGCGATTGTTGGCGAGTGGCATGAGGTCAGCATATTGATCGAGCGTTCCGAGCGCCTCGGAAAGCGGTGGAAAGCTGTGGAAGGCGAGGGAAAATGACCACCCGCACTCCGTTGGCCCCGGTGAAATAGGACGCCCAGGTGAGTTCAGACGACTCCAGCGGCCGCGCAAATATAAATTTCACGGTTCATTCGTTCGATCATCAATCCTTCAATGCGTTTCTGGAGGGAAACAGTGAAAGCATCCAATTGGAGCTGAAACGATTGATCAAATCCGGCGAGGACCGGTACAGAGAGCTCGAACGCGACCAGTCCGAGAAATTCAGACATGCCCTCGAGCACCACGCCTGCGAAATGTGTCGTTCTTCCTGCGACGTGGAGGGCTGCGCGGATGGCTCGCTCTATTTCGGCCCGGTCCCGTGACGACTTGGACGGAAATTTAATGACATTGCCCATGGAGGCTCCTTTTGTGAAGACTGAAATGACCACGGGCTCCCATTCGAGATCATGGCCCTGCTCAGTGAGCTCTGCTACCAAGGACGCGACGACCGACGTTTCGCGCGAGTTCGGCAATCAGGCCCGCGAATGGCTCGCGTCCCTCACTTGGGACGGCGTCCCCCGCCTTGACTCCTGGCTTAATGCGTCGGGGTTGCCGGGGTGCCAGAATTGCGCACCAGACTGGTCGCAAGACGAATCATTTCTGCGCGAACTTCGCTCGGCGCTTGACGAGCAAACTGCGCTTCCATCCGCTCCAGATTTTGGGCCAGGATTTCTGCGTCCATTTGTCTGGCGGTCGCTGTTGCGAGTATCGCGAATGCTTGACCGTTGGCTAGCCGCAATTCGGCCTCGCGATGAGTGAACTCCGCGATCATCTGCTTGAAGAAATTGCAGCCTTTCAGTTGTTCTTCGAAATCGTCCATGGAGGCTCCTTTCGTGAAGATTGATCGGTTGGGGAATCGACAATCTAGCACGGCTGGAGCCTCTTCCTTTTCGGGAAGGGCATGAACCTGGCCCAGCTCATCGATCCCGAGCGCGCCCTACCGCGGGCTAAGAATCCCCTCGCATGCCCGAGGCGATCGTATTCGCTGCCTCCGCGATCTTCAGCGAAAGGCCTTCGATCGCGCCCATCTGGGTTGCGGCATTTCCGTTTCCGAGATCGCGCAGCTGCAAAGCGACCTTGTCCAGGGCGGTGGCAATCGCTGCAAATTTGGCTTCATGCACGGCAGCAAGGTGATTTATCGCGCGCGCAAGCGCGTCATCTTTGGAGGGCGTGGACATGAGCATCTCCCTGGGGCAAAAGGTATTAAGACGCGAACTGTACTCGGAAGTATACAGCGAGGCGAAGGTAATCGCGATCTGGCCGGAGGAGGGGCGTGCGCGGATCGATAGTGGCGAGATCTGCTCGCTTGATTCTCTGCTGCCGGCCGATCCGCCGCTGCGTCTCCCGAGCGCTGCGTAGTGAATCTGGCCCAGGCCATCGACCCCGAGCGCGCGTTGCGGCAGGAGGATCGCAAATCCCCGTTCGCGCCGGCGCCAACGGTGCGCACGCATTTGCAGGAGGCGGCGGCGGACGGGCGCCATGCGGCGACGAAGCTAGACCATCCGCACCGCCCGACGGCGGGTGATGGGACATCGCGCAGGGCGCTCCAGGCGCTGGTGGCATCGGCGATGCCGTTGTATTCGAAACAGCTCGCGCAGCTGCTGAATATCACCCGCGCAAAGGCGAGCATGGCCGTCACGCATCTGTATGACGCACAGTTCGTCCTGCGCGTGAACGACAAACGGCCCTATCAATACAAACCGACCGAGAAAGGCCGCCAAAAATGCACCTGACACGGCGATCGGCGATCCTGCTCCTGCGTCTTTCCGGTCCGCTGGCCGGCATCGGCATGTTTTTCCTATTCATTGCGCTGTTCTTCGTGCTTGGCTGTGTTGCGACCCTCACTTTCGCCGTCGTCGAATGGGGCGCCTGGCTGTTCCTTCTTCCTGGGCGCCTGCTGCAGTTTTTCGCGCGCCCCAGGCTGCCGCGAGGATAAAGTGAAATTGCCCGCTTACGGACGTGAACTGCTTGCCGCCCGCCAGGCCGGCGCGAGGCCGGCGCAACCGGTGGTCGTCACCGACAGTTGGGCGGTAGCGCAGCTTTATCGCGAGGCCGATCTTTTCGCGCTGGTCTGTTCGCCGCCGGCCGAGCCTTTTGATTTCGGATTGCTCTACGGCCTAGACGTCATGCTGATGCTGCGCGAGGACGATGTGCTCGGGATCGCCGAGCGCGTGGCGAGCGCGCAGCCGGAACGGCTTTCGGTCTTGTTGCGTGCCGATCTGCTCCCGGTACTTTCCAGCCTGTGGGATCGGCTGGATCGGGGCGATCCCAAGTTCAAGGCCGCGCACCGCGCGCTCGCTGAAATTGCGGCACTCGAGGCGGCGTGAACGCTCATGCCAAAACTCGTTGCCGACAACAAGGAATTTCCAGCACCCGAGGAGTTATGGCGAAAACGCTTCCTGCTGAACGAGCGCAACAAGCCGCGCGACTGCCGGGAAAACATTTTTCTCGTGTTGGAGAACCATCGGGAGTGGCAGGGCGTGATCGCTTACGATGAATTCGCCAATCGTGTCGTGAAGCTCAAGCCGCCGCCCTACGAGCGCGCGGAAATCGGCCCGTGGAGCGGGATCGACGATCTGCGCCTGGGTCAGTGGATGGCGCAAGCCGAGAACCTTGTCCTGCGGTCGACCACGACGCTGGTCGAGGCGGTGAGCTTTTCCGCAAGCAACCACGTCGTGCACCCGGTGCGCGCGTGGCTAGAAGGCCTCGTCTGGGACGGAACGCCGCGGCGCGATGATTGGCTGACCGATTGCCTCGGAGTGGAAAAGACCGAGTACGCAATGCGCGTCGGCCGCTATTTTCTAGGCAACCTGGTGGCGCGCATTTTTCAGCCAGGCTGCATCATGCGTTCTGTGCCCGTGCTCGAAGGCGCTCAGGAGCGCGGCAAGTCGACAGCATTGCGCATGCTGGTCGGCGACGACTGGTTTTCGGACACGCACTTTGACGTCGGCAGCAAGGATTCCTACCAGGCCGTGCAAGGGATCTGGCTGTATGAGATATCGGAAATGAGCTCGTTCAACAAGAGCGAGGCCGCGCGGGTCAAGGAATTCGTCTCCTCGGTCGCGGACAATTTCAGGCCGCCGTACGAACGGCGCAATGTGAAGGTGATGCGCCAGGTGTGTTTCGCCGGCACCACCAACGAAGCGATCTACCTGAAGGACTGGACCGGCAATACGCGATTTTGGCCGGTGCGAACGGGCGAGATCGATCTTGAGGCGATTGCCAGCCAGCGCGAGCAGCTTTTCGCCGAAGCGGTGCATTTTTACGGGAAAGGCGAACGCCGCCATCCGACGCGCGAAGAATCGAAAACCCTGTTCGAGCCGCAGCAGGAGGAGCGCGAGCTGCAGCATCCGTGGCAGCCGATGATCCAGATCTGGCTCGATGCCATGACTGCGAATCACGTCACCATCGGCGACATACTGACCGACTGCCTGAAATTCGAACGCTCCAAGCTGCTCGATTCCCACGGCGTCACCGTTGGCCGGATCATGTCGCGGCTTGGCTGGCCACGCAAGCGCGAGCCTGGTGGCGCGCGCGAATGGTTCTACGAGCGGCCGCCAAAAGCCGCTGTCCCGCCAATTTCCGACCAAGAGGACCCTTTTTGATGTTTCTCTGGGACACTGGGACGGCCTCTGGGACGGCGCAAGCCGATGAAAAAACAGAGGTAAGCACAATCCGTCCCAGTGTCCCAGAGGATTTCAGGAATTTGTTCGCGCGCGCGTACGCGCGCACACGCGAGAAAAGCTCTGGGACGTCTGGGACACTGGGACGGATAGGGGAGGTAGGCCATGGCGTCGATGCGTGAGCAGATGCCGGTGGTCACCGCCTGGATCGACGATCTGCGCCTGACGTTCGGAGCGTCGGATGTGACGGCGTGGATCCGCCAGGGCGGCGCCGACGGGACCTTCTACGCGCGCGAAAACGGCCACGAGGTAGGTGCGCCGATTCCCGCTCCGGCGAACGCAATTTCGGTGCGCGACATGGTAATCGCTCCTGCGCCTGATCCGGTCATCAAAAGGACGCGGCGATGAAGCCGACCGAGCTGCCGTCCTGGATGTGGCGCGATCCTGCTGAAGTCATCGAGCGCATCGAACTGCAGGCCGCGGCGAAGGCAAAACGCGAAGCCGAGCGCCGTCGAGCGCATGAAATTGGGTTGAGTCCGTGCACCGTGCTGACGATGCGCAGGCTCAGGATTCGGGAACTGGTGCGCGAAGTTCTGGAGGGGAGATGATTGATTACATCAACAAGCGCCTGAATGATTGGGCGCGGTGGCGCGTTTCTGATCGCGCGCTGTTGCGCCACATGCTTGGCGTCAAGAGCTGCTGGCCAGATATGAAGCGCGATGATTTCGATCAGAAATATGAGCGTCACGGCACGATCGTTCCGCTCGACGACCTGGAATGCTGCGATACCGACAAGGCGGTGTGCGCGCTGCCGGCTGATCTGCAGGCCGCGGTAGTCGAGTACTACACCCGTCGCGCCACCACGGCGGATGGCATTGCGAAGCGGCTTGGGTGCTCAAAGGTAACGCTCTTCGCGCGCATCGGCCGCGCGCATTGGCACATTCTTGGAAGCCTGAACGATCTGGCCGCTGGAGTGAAACCAGCGACCGAGCCGACGCTATCACAAAAACATCTTGACATCTGCCTTAACCAAAGTGTATAAAACCCGCTAAGCTGGTGTGAAGTTGTCACTGGCTGGCAAAGAACCCGAGGCAGCGCGAGCGTCTCGGGTTCTTTGTTTGTTGCACCGTCCCTTGTCCTCCTCCTCCTTCAAGGGAACTTCGGCCGCTCTGTGCGGCCTTTTTTATTCAGGACGCCATGCCGTCTGCTGCTCCGCGGCCTTGTCCATATCCTGGTTGCGGACTGCTGGTTGATGGAGGCGGACATTGCGCCAGGCACAAGGTGCAGCGTCAACGTGAGATCGATGCGAACCGGGCGTCATCGAACGAACGCGGTTACGACTCCAGGTGGCGTAAGGCGCGCGCGGCTTACCTGCGCAAGCATCCGCTGTGCAAGGCGCACCTCGATCGCGGCGAGATCGCTGCGGCCACCGACGTCGACCATATCAAGCCGCATCGTGGCGCCAAGGCATTGTTCTGGGACTCAAGCAACTGGCAGTCGCTGTGCCATGCCTGCCACTCGGAGAAGACGGCGCGAGAAGACGGCGGCTTCGGAAACGGCCGAGGCGTGGCGAGTGAACGCACCCAGGGGTAGGGCGGCTCAAATCCTCCCGTCACGATGC
>VFSW01003795.1_pt1 | contig 22633 bp, 24 predicted proteins | sample 5358111 | NCBI WGS metagenome assembly VFSW01 (sample SAMN11554181, study PRJNA540505) | mine drainage metagenome | isolation source: sediment from site ElyBrook_90M | place: USA: Ely Copper Mine, Vershire, VT | collected 2017 | reverse complement strand
GCCAATTCACCGGTCACCGACGTCACGTTTCATTGACCCCGATTTATCGTGCTTGGCCGTCCGCTGGCGCGGGCGGCCAAGGCTCGATGGTGATTGATGCCGCACAGCCACGATTTAGGGCGCTTTTGCCGATGCCGGTGTGGAGGCCATCGCCCCGACCAGTTTCAGCGCCGTTTGCAGCTGATAGTCGGTGGCGGCTACGCCGGGTTTCAGGGCGGGGAAGCCGGTTGGTGGGCGCGGATCGATGGTTTGCACCATCGGCGGCAACGTGATTTTGGGAGGCAGTTGCGGTGCTTTCAGGCCGGATGGGTTGTGAAAAGCGTTGGGCATATTGGCTTCGCGCACTTTCGGGAAATGATCCTTGGGGTTGCGGGTTTCGTGCACCACAATATCCGGGGTGACGCCGTAATCCTGCAAGGATTTGCCGGACGGCGTGTAATAGAGGGCGGTGGTCAGGCGCAACGCGCCGTGGCCGGGGATGCGGAAAATAGTTTGCACCGAGCCTTTGCCGAAGCTGCGCGTGCCCATGACCACGGCGCGGCGATTTTGCTGCAAGGCGGCGGTGACAATTTCGGCAGCGGAGGCGGTGCCGGCATTGATCAGCACGACCATGGGCTTGCCATGCAGAATATCGCCCGGATGCGCATACCACACCGCATCATCTTCCGAATGGCGTCCATGGGTCGAGACGATTTCGCCTGAATTGAGGAAATCATCGGCGACGGCGACGCCTTGATCGAGCAAGCCGCCGGGGTTGTTGCGCAAATCGAGCACGTAACCCGTGATCGGGTGGCCCTTGGCTTTGGCTTCCTTGTTAAGCTTGCGCACGGCGCGGCGGATATCGCGATTGGCGTTTTGGGCGAAGCTGGTCAGGCGCATATAGCCGATGGAACCATAGAGATGGCTATGCACGGCTTTGACATGGATGATCGCGCGGACCAGCGTGGCCGTAATCGGCTTTTCGATACCAGCGCGCTTGATTGTCAAGGTGATCGGCGAACCAACCTTGCCACGCATGTCATTGACCGCCTGATTGAGCGACAATCCGACCAGCGGCTTGTTGTTGATCGCGACGATCAAATCACCGGGCTTGATGCCGGCCTTCGCGGCGGGGGTGTCATCGATCGGGGTGATGACTTTGATGAAGCCGGAGGCTTCAGACACTTCAAGCCCCAAACCGCCGAACTGGCCTGAGGTTTCGGCCTGCATGTCCTTGTATTGGCGCTTATTCATGTAGCCGCTATGCGGATCGAGTGCCGCGAGCATGCCGTTGAGGGCACCATAGATCAGTTTGCGGGCGGGCTCGGGCGAAACGTAATCGGCGCGCACGCGCTCGAACACATCGCCGAACAGGCTGAGTTGTTGATCGGTCTTCGAACCGGGTGCCGAGTTGGCCAAGGCCGCGTGGAACGCAGGCGCGATGGTGCCAACGCCAATTCCGAGCACAAATCCGCAGGACACTAATAATCCAGCCTTACGCGTCATCCGTTTTCAATCCTTTGTCTATGTCAGCATCATGCGGGGGCTTGGCGCGGAAGTCCAGCCATCGCAATCTGGCTAGTGTCCCGATTCTGAAATCCGTTGGATTTCGGAATCAGAGTGGACACTAGAAAATTCAATGATTTAGTGGCCTGCTTATCCCTGAAATTCATCTCATGAATTTCAGGGGCAGGACACTAGTGTCCCACACCAAATCCCAACGCCGGGTTCACTGGCTTACCATCATGACGCAATTCTACATAGAGTTTCGGTGCAGCCGCGCCATGGTTGCCGTGTGCCGCCATGGCGGCAATGGGCTGACCGGGCACGATTTTTTGACCAACCTGCACCACAAATCGGTCAACGCCGGCGATCACAAAATCGTTGCCGCCCGCGCAAGAGAGGATCAGCAGCTTACCATAGGATTGGAATCGGCGGGCAAAGGCGACGCGCCCGGTGCAGGTGGCGCTCACCATGGCGGAGGGGGCGGTGGCGAATGTGTCGCCCAACGCAGGACCGGCCATGGTTTGCTCGCCGAATTGGCGGATCAACCGCCCAGCCACCGGTGCGCCGCGCAAATCGGTGGGGGCGCTGCTCTTGGGATGGTTGTTCGTGGGGGCAAATGGCTTGATCCGCGCGGCGGCGGCGCGGGCGGCGGCTTGGCGTTGCGCGGCTTGCAAGCGGGCGATGAGGCCGCCGAGCGATCGGGCGCGGGCGGCATCCGCCGCGGCGGCGCGTTGCGCACGCAATTGGATCGCACTGGCGGCGCGTTGTGCGGTCTGAGCGGCGGCGATGGCGGTTTGCAGCTGGTCACGCGCTGTGGTTTGGCGGGTCGTGGCGGCTTGTAGCGCGGTTTGCTGTGTGGCGATTTGCTGACGGAGTGCCTGATCCTGGGTTATCACAGCGCGCAAGGCTGCGGCGCGTTGATTGATCTCGCGGGTCAGGCCGCGCATCACCAAAGCACCTTGTACGGCGCTGCCCAGATCGCGGCCACTGCCGAGCAGGCTCGCTGTGGGGTGCAGCGCGAGGCGCAGCATCACGGGAATGAGCGGGCGGATCGATGCGGTGTCATGGGCGCGGGTCGCATCGGCTGTAATCATCGCTTGATCCAGGGTGGCGAGGCGGGCGGTGATGCGCGCTGTATGATCCTCGGTGGAGCGCAAGGTGGCGTTGAGGGTGATTTCCTGATGGACCAGCGCGTTGGCACGTTGCTGCGCGGCGGCTTCATCGCGGGCGGCGCGGGCGGCGCGTTGTTGATCGGCATGGGCATGCGCGAGGACGGCGGCGCGCTGCTGCTCGGCACGGCTGAGGCTCGGCTGGGCAGCATGAGCATGGCCTGCCAGGGCAGCGGCTAAAGCAGCGCCCAGCGCCAACCCCGTGATGAGGCGATGGTCAGGTCGCACGCGACGTTGGCGCATCGGCGTGAACCAGCAGGCTTTGGCCGGTCATTACGGCCGGTTGCGGCAAGCCGAGTAAGGCCAGCAGCGTGGGGGCAATATCGGCAAGCCGCCCGTCATGCAGCCCGGTGACGCCAAGGGCGCCTGCCAGCAGCACCGGCACTTGATTGAGCGTGTGGGCGGTGTGCGGGCCACCGGTTTCCGGGTCTTTCATCAATTCGCAATTGCCGTGATCGGCGGTGACCAGCAGCGCGCCGCCTTGCCCGGCGATGGCATCGGCGATGGCACCCAGGCCGGTATCGACGGCTTCGACCGCCTTGATCGCCGCTGCGAGATTGCCGGTATGGCCGACCATGTCGGGATTGGCGAAATTCAGCACAATCAGGTCAAACCGTCCCGATGCGATGGCGGCGACCAGTTTTTCGGTGAGTTCGGGGGCGGACATTTCGGGCTGCAAATCATAGGTCGCGACTTTGGGCGACGCGACCATGATCCGCTCTTCGCCGGGATATTCCTGCTCGGCGCCGCCATTGAGAAAATAGGTCACATGCGGGTATTTTTCGGTCTCGGCGGCGCGTAGCTGGGTCATCCCGGCGGCGGACACCACCGCGCCGAGCAATTGATCCATCGGCGGGGGCGAGAACAAGGCTGGCATATATCGGTCTAGCTCGGTCGAATAAGCGACCATGCCGAGGGTTGCCGCGAATATGCAGGATCGGGCGCGGTTGAAACCGTCAAAATCCGGATCGAGCAAAGCGGTGAGGATCTCGCGCACCCGATCAGCTCGAAAATTGGCGCAGAGCACGCCATCACCATCCTGCATCCCGGGATAATCGGCCATCGCGAACGGAGGCGCAAATTCGTCGGTCTGGCCAGCCGCATAGCTGGCCTGGATTGCGGCCTGAGCGGTCTCGGCCTTGGTGCCTTGGGCGGCAATGAGCAAATCGTAGGCGCGCTGCACCCGCTCCCAGCGATGATCGCGGTCCATCGCAAAATAGCGGCCACAGAGGGTGCCGATTTGCGCGGTTGGGGGTAGGGATGCTTGCAGCCAATCGAGGCAAGCCGCGCCGGATTGGGGTGGGGTATCGCGCCCGTCCATCAGCGCATGCACCCAAATTTTAATGCCCGCGGCCGCGATGATGGTGGCTATGGCGGCGATATGGCGCTGATGGGCATGCACGCCGCCGGGGGAAACAAGGCCGATCAAATGGCAAGCACCACCGCTTTGGCGCAAGCCCGCGATGAACGCACCGAGTGCTGGATTGCTTGCGAGTGATCCATCGGCAATGGCATTGTCGATGCGCGGCAATTCCTGCATCACCACGCGGCCCGCGCCGATATTGGTATGGCCAACCTCGGAGTTGCCCATTTGGCCGTCAGGCAAGCCGACATCAAGGCCGCAGGTGCGCAAATGGCCATGCGGCGATGTTGCCCAGAGCCGGTCGAAATGCGGGGTGCGCGCCAGGGCGACGGCGTTATCGGCGCTGTCTGAACGGCAGCCGAATCCATCCAGAATTGTTAACATGACGGGGCGCATGATGGTGTCTCCTTACCGGTAAATCGCCGCAGATTCTATTGGATTTTGTGGCTTTCCGGGCCATTCGCGGCCATGTGGCGGGCGCGCTCGCGCCAAAAGCGCGCAGCTTGCTGATCGCGCGGCACGAACAGACCTTGCTGGTACATGAGCGCCAGATTGCGGGCGGCAATGGCGTTGCCTTGCAGAACCGAGCGCGGCAGCCAGAAGAATGCTTGTTTCGGATCGGCCGTGACGCCTTGGCCGGTCATTAACAGATAGCCGAAAGAATTTTCCGCCTCGGGATTGCCGCGCTTGGCACCGATTTTCAGCCAATAGGCGGCGCGGGCGAGGTTTTGCGGTACGTATTTGCCCTGCTCGTATAAATTGCCGAGATTGAACGCGGCGGGCGCGTTCCCTTGGGCGATGGCACGCCGATACCAATTTTTGGCGGCTTTGATGTTCTGCGCCCGGCCAAAACCATATTGGCAAGTCACCCCATACCAGAATTGCGCGTCCGGATTACCGAGTTCGGCGCGCAGGCCGAGCACCAACCCATCGACCGGATTGCCGAACGCGGCGTTGCGGGCCTGATCTTTGGGCGCGCGGAGGGTGATGAAAGCAAGTGAAGCGACCAGCGCGACGATCGCGATCAGCACGAATCCGGCATAGCGTTTCATGGCCGACCGGCGCGGTGATAGGGGTGCCCCGCAAGAATGGATTGCGCACGGTATAGCTGTTCGGCCAGAATAACGCGTGCGAGCATGTGCGGCAGCGTCAGTCGGCCGAGCGAGAGCACCAGATCCGCGCGATCCAGAATGCTCTGCGCCAAGCCTTCCGCACCACCGATGATGAAGGCGCAATCGCGCCCAGCCTCGCGCCATTGGCCCATTTGGGTGGCGAGACCGAGTGTATCGGGTGCGACACCGCCACTATCGAGGGCGATGGCGTGGTGGGAGGGTTTGATGCGCCCCAGCAGAGCGGTGGCTTCGCGATTTTTGATTTCGGCAGGACTACCCACGCCATCGGCCAAGGCGATCAGTTCCAAACGCGGATTGATCCGCACGGCATAGCGGTTGAACAGGTCCGATTCCGGGCCTGCGCGGTCGCGACCGATGGCGAGCAGGCTCAATCGCATGGCGCGGCCCCAGGGTCAGACCGGCTCGTCGAGGTCGGCACCCCACATTTTTTCCAGGGCATACAGGGCGCGGGCGTCGGCCTTGAACAAATGCACCACTATGTCACCGGCATCGACGAGCACCCAGTCTGAACCGGAAGCACCTTCGGTTTGCACGCGTTTCACGCCGATTTCCGCGAGCTTATCGATCAGATGCGTGGCCATCGCCGCGATTTGGCGATCCGCGAGGCCCGTCGCGATGACCATGCGATCCGCGAAGCTGGCGCGGCCGGCCAAATCGAGCACCACAATTTCTTCGGCCTTGTCGTCATCGAGGCTGGCGACAATCACGGACTGCATTTGGGCGAGCCGATCCGGCGCGACTTTGCGGCTGGCGACTTTTTTCGGTGTGGTCGGCTTTTTCGGGCCAGCAATTACGGCCTTTTTGCGCGGCGTGCCGGGTGCCTTGGGCGCGGCATCGGCGGGCTTGGGGGGTTTGCGTGGCGCCCGCGTGCGCGGGGTTGCGGGCGCCGGCGGCGACGTGCGGGAGGGCGTTCGAGCGATGATCAGAACTCCTTGGGTGAGGCGGCCGAGCGAAGCCTCTGGCGCCGCGATCGTATCTGGGTTGCTGATAAAGGATTTTCACGAATCGGCAATAAGCTCCAGCGCGGCGCGGCACTGCGTGCGAGTAAAATCCCGGCACCGGGGCGCAGCCGGTCATGGCGCAGGCGCTGGGCGGCTTGGCTGGCCAGGGCGGTTCGGGTTGAGCCGGGGCGCGGCAGGACCGCGATGGGCATCAGGCGGGTGATGCGCTGCCAGCTTTTCCAGCTGGGCAATTGGCGCAAATTATCGGCCCCCATCAGCCAAACGAACCGGGCGTGGGGAAAGCGCTGGCGCAATGCCCGCAATGTGTCCGCGGTATAGCGGGTGCCAAGTTGCGCCTCGATATCGGTGGCGCGGAGATGGCGATTGGTGCAGAGGCGTTCAGCCGAGGCGAGGCGTTGGGCCAAGGGCGCCATGCCCACGCCGGATTTCAGCGGGTTGCCGGGCGAGACGAGCAGCCAGACTTGATCGAGCCGGAGCAGGCGCAAGGCTGCGCGGGCGATATGCGCGTGGCCCGCATGGGCTGGATTGAAGCTGCCGCCCAAGAGGCCAATGCGCATGCGCCTTTTATCGCCAAATCGAGTCAGGGGCGCACCTGGCCGGTGCCGGCAATTTGATAGCGATAGGTGACCAGTTGATCGAGCCCAACCGGCCCACGCGCATGCAACCGCCCCGTGGCGATGCCGATTTCAGCGCCGAAGCCGAATTCGCCGCCATCGCAAAACTGGGTCGAGGCATTCCACAGCCCGACGGCCGCGTCGATTCCGGCGAGAAATATCTCCGCCGTTGCACGGTCCTGCGTTACGATGGCTTCGGTGTGCGAGGAGCCATGGGCGGCGATATGGGCGAGGGCCTCCTGCACCCCATCGACCAGCTTGATCGATAGGATCGCATCCAGCCATTCGGTATGAAAATCAGCATCGGTTGCGGCAGGCAAATCCGGCAGGATCGCCCGCGCCCGCGCATCGGCACGAAACACGCAGCCCAAAGCAGCGAGATCCGCGATGAGCAGCGGCAGCAGGGCAGGGGCGATGGCGGCGTCTAGCAGCAAAGTTTCGGTGGCTCCGCAAACGCCGGGGCGGCGCATTTTCGCGTTGGCGAGAACAGCGCGGGCCATGGCGGGGTCGGCCTCGGCGTGGATATAAGTGTGGTTCAGCCCTTCAGCATGAGCGAGAACCGGCACGCGGGCCTCGCGTTGCACACGTTCGACTAGGCTTTTGCCGCCACGTGGAATGATCAGATCAATGAGGCCACTGGCACTGAGCATCGCCGCCACAAAGGCGCGATCAGCACTTGGCGCGATTTGGACCGCATCGCGCGGCAGGCCGGCTTCATCGAGCCCCGCTTGCATGGCCGCATGGATCGCGGTGGCGGAGCCAAGACTTTCCGAGCCGCCGCGGAGCAGCACGGCGTTGCCCGATTTCAGGCACAGGGCGGCAGCATCCGCGCCGACATTTGGGCGGCTTTCATAGATCATGCCGATAACGCCGATCGGTTGGGGTACGCGCCGGATGACCAACCCGTTGGGCCGCGGCCATTCGGCGAGGATTTTAGTGAGCGGATCAGGCAGGTCAGCCACCGCCGCGACGCCATCCGCCATCGCAGCGACACGCGCGGGCGTGAGGCGCAGCCGATCGCGGAACGCCTCGCTCGCCCGATGGCCGTGCGGGTCGAGATTCGCCAAATCTCGCGCATTTGCTTCGAGAATTGCAGGTGCGTGCGCACGCAGGGCAATCGCTGCGGCGCGCAACGCGTCGTTGCGTTGATCGGTGCTCGAGCGAGCCAGAAGCGCTCCGGCGCTGCGGGCGCGGGCGCCGAATATTTCGATGAGCGGGTCCGAAGCGGTGGCGTGATCCATAATCGGCTCAGGGTGCGCCGAGCTTGGGCGCAAATCAACTCCCTGCACGCAGCGGTCCGTCAAAATTCATTTGGTCATGGCGGGGGCGAAATCGTGCATAGCGCTGCTTGGCACCCTTCCGGCATGGGCGTGAAACGGCTATCTGAGACGCATGTCTCCCCGCGCGGTCGGACCGCTGCATCCTGAACCTGCGCCGACCCGGCGGTTGCGCTTGCGTGGTTTCACCGTGCAGGATCACGCGGCTTTTCATCGCCAGATCAATGATTGGGAAATATGCCGGCGCTTGCCGCAATCGCCCTATCCGTATCCCGAAGCGCTGGCGCGGGCTTGGATCGATGCGGCGATTACCGATCGCATCCAGGGCACAGCTTACGAGTTCGCGATGATAGAGGCAGCGCATGATCGGCTGATTGGCAGCGCCGGTCTGCGGCTGGCCAAGGGGGCTGACACGGCGAGCCTGGGTTATTGGACCGGGCGGGCGCACTGGCGCCAAGGTTTTGCCCGTGAGGCGTTGGAAAGCCTGATCGCCTGGGGATTTGCCGAATTGCCGATTAGCGCGATCACTGCGGATGTGGCTGAGGATAATCACGCCTCTTGTGCGCTGCTGGCGCGGCTGGGATTTCGCCAAACCGGCGCGGGGCAGGCGCAGTTTATCGGCAAGCCGAATGAACGGATCGCCGTGCTGCATTTTTCGCTCCTGCGCGATTTGAATGAGGGTTTTGCGGCGCCGGCGAATGCGGAGCGGGTTGAAAAGCCGGTGGTGCTGGTGGCGGCGTGTGCGCTGATCAATCAGGCGGGCGATATTTTGCTCGCCCGTCGTCCGCCGGGGAAGCGTTTGGCGGGGTTGTGGGAATTTCCCGGCGGCAAGCTGGTCGCCGGGGAAACGCCTGAGGCGGCTTTGGTGCGGGAATTGGCCGAGGAGCTTGGGATTGGTGTGAACATGGGCGATCTGGCGCCGTTTGTGTTTGCCTCGCATGCCTATGGCGATTTTCATCTGCTGATGCCACTTTATCTCTGCCGCCGTTGGCGCGGTGAGCCGGTCGGGCGCGAGGGTCAGGCGCTGGCCTGGGTGGCGCCGCACCGGCTTGATGAATATCCGCTGCCCCCGGCCGACCGTCCGCTTATCCCGATGCTGCGCGATTTCCTGTAAGGTTCTGACATGACTCAACATAATCCTACCGCCGCGATCCTGATTATTGGCAATGAAATTCTCTCCGGCCGCACCCAGGACATCAATGTGCAATTTCTGGCGCAGCGCTTGGCGGCCATCGGCCATCGGCTCGAAGAGGTGCGGGTGATCCCCGATATTTCGCTCCGTATTATCAGTGCGGTGAATGAATTACGGGCGGCCTATGACAATGTGTTTACCACCGGCGGGATTGGGCCGACCCATGATGATATTACCAGCGAATGCGTCGCGGCGGCATTTGGCGTGCCCTGGGAGCCGCATTCGCCAACGTTTGAAGCGATGCGCAAGCATTTGGGAGAGCGCTTCAACGAAGCACGTCAGCGCATGGCGACGATGCCGCGCGGTGCCGTGCCAATCCCCAATGCGATTTCGGTCGCGCCGGGTTTCTCAATGGCCAATGTGCATGTGATGGCGGGGGTGCCGCGCATCATGCAATCGATGTTTGTCGCTCTGGAACCGAGCCTATCGCGCGGCACGCCGATTGCGATGCGGGCGGTGCATGGGTTTGGGCTTCTGGAAGGCAGTATTGCGGCGGGGCTCGGGGCGATCCAGGCGCGGTTCGCGCAGATCGATCTGGGCTCCTATCCGTTTTACCGCGAGTCGGGTTCGGGCGTGGCGATGGTGGCCAAGGGGACCGATATTGCGGCCCTCGATGCGGCGATTGCCGAATGCAGCGCGTTGATCGTGGCGCAGGGGATTACGCCGATGCCGGGTGAGCCAAGTATCGCTTGATCGCGGGACGGCCGATGGGGCGGTGATCAGGCTTTTTTCGGCGGCAGAGCCAGCGCGAGCGAAAGCTCCTTGAGCCGGGCGGGGGCGATCTCGGCCGGGGCGCCCATCATCAAATCTTCGCCCTGCTGGTTGAGGGGGAAAGCGATGATTTCGCGCAGATTAGGTTCATCGGCGAGCAGCATCACCATGCGGTCAATGCCCGGCGCGGAACCGCCATGGGGTGGGGCGCCGTAGCGAAACGCATTAAGCATGCCACCAAACCGGGCCTCGACCTCATCGGCGCCGTACCCGGCGATTTCAAAAGCCCGGATCATGATTTCGGGTTTGTGATTGCGAATGGCACCGGAGGAGAGCTCGATGCCGTTGCATACGATGTCATATTGATAGGCTTTGATGGTCAACGGGTCTTGGCCGTTCAGCGCCTCGAGGCCGCCTTGCGGCATGGAGAACGGGTTATGCGAGAAGGCAATAGATTTGCTCTCCTCGTCATATTCATACATCGGAAAATCAACGATCCAGCAAAATTTAAAGCTATCGGGATCGATCAAGTCCAAATCAGTGCCGAGTTTGGTGCGCACGGCGCCAGCAAATTTGGCCGCATTGTCGCGCGGGCCAGCGGCAAAAAATACCGCATCACCTTGCTTGGCGCCGACCGCTTGGCGGATCGCTTCAGCGCGCTCGGCTTCGAGGTTTTTCGCAATCGGGCCTTTGGCGCCCTCGGCATCAAATTGGATATAGCCGAGACCGCCCGCCCCTTCGGCGCGCGCCCATTCGTTTAATTTATCGAAAAAGCTGCGCGGATTCGCAGCACAGCCGGGGGCCGGGATGGCGCGAACCACGCCGCCGGATGCCACGATTTTGGCAAACAGGCCGAAGGCGGAATCGCGAAATGGTTCGGTGACATCCGCAATGATCAACGGGTTGCGCAAATCGGGCTTGTCGGAGCCATATTTGAGCATCGCATCGTCATACGGGATGCGCGGAAACGGCCAATCGCTGACGGTTTTGCCGCCGGAGAATTCCTTGAACAAGCCACCCAAGACCGGCTCGATCATCGCGAATACGTCTTCTTGCGTCACGAAGCTCATCTCGAAATCGAGCTGATAAAATTCACCGGGAGCGCGGTCGGCGCGGCTCGCTTCATCGCGAAAGCAGGGCGCGATTTGGAAATAGCGGTCAAACCCGGCGACCATCAGCAATTGCTTGAATTGCTGCGGCGCTTGCGGCAGCGCGTAAAATTTGCCCGGATGCAGGCGGGCGGGGACTAGAAAATCGCGAGCCCCTTCGGGCGACGAGGCTGTGAGGATCGGGGTGGTGAATTCGGTGAAGCCGCGCGCGGTCATTTCGCGGCGCAGCCAAGCCACCACATTGGCGCGTAGCATGATGTTGCGATGGAGTTTTTCGCGGCGCAGATCGAGAAAACGATAGCGCAGCCGCAAATCCTCGGGGAATTGCGCATCTCCGGCGACCAAAATGGGGAGTTGCTCCGCCGCCGATTGCACCACCATGGCCTCGACCCGCAACTCAATGGCGCCGGTGGGCAGTTTGGGGTTCACCGTGCCTTCGGCGCGCAACACTACGGCGCCGGTGACGGTGATCACGCTCTCGACCCGCAGCGACTCGGCCTGCGCGAACAACGCCGAGCCTTGGGCAAACACGCATTGGGTTAACCCCGCATGATCGCGCACATCGATGAAGAGCAAACCGCCATGGTCGCGCTTGGCATGCACCCAGCCCGAAAGGCGAGCGGTAATCCCAGCATTTTCGCTCCGCAGAGCGCCGCAAGAATGGGTCCGATAATCATGCATGAGCGTCAGTCCTGATGAGGGTGGTCGCGCAAATGACGGGCCACCCTCTTTCCTGTCAAGCCAGCCCGTGCCACTGACCCAGAATGAAATCTCGCACCGCGTTTGCCACGCCCGTTTTGATCACAGAAACCGCGACCCTCGCCGCCTTGTGCGCGCGATTGGCGCAGCAGGATTTTGTCACGGTCGATACCGAGTTTATGCGCGAGCGCACCTATTTCCCTGAGCTTTGCGTGATCCAGCTCGGCGGCGAGAATGACGTCGCGGTGATCGATGCGCAAGCACCGGGGTTGGATTTGGCGCCTTTGGGCACGCTGCTCGCTAATCCAGCGGTTACCAAGGTATTTCACGCTTGCCGCCAGGATGTAGAAATTTTTCTGCTTAAATTTGGCGAGGTCCCGACACCGATTTTTGACACTCAAGTGGCAGCGATGGTGGCCGGATTCGGCGATCAGGTTGGGTATGATACGCTGGTATCGGCCTTGGCGGGTGGCGCGATTGATAAGGCGCATCGGTTTTCCGATTGGCAGGCACGGCCTTTGTCACCGGCGCAAATCAGCTATGCGGCGGCAGACGTGACGTGGCTGCGATTGGTGTATCAAGCGTTATGTGAGCGGCTCCATCGCGATGGTCGGCTCGCCTGGGTCGCCGAGGAGATGGGGCAGTTGGCGGAGCCGGGCACCTATCGCACCGAGCCTGAGGATGCGTGGCGGCGGTTGAAGCTGCGCGGCGCGAACCGGCGCCAGCTTGCTTTGGTGCAAGCCATCGCCGCGTGGCGCGAGCGTGAGGCGGCGCGAATCAATATTCCGCGCCAGCGCGTGATCAAGGATGAGCAAATCCCGGAATTAGCAGCGATTGCCCCGGCCAATGCCGATGATTTAACCCGCGTGCGGGGCCTAACCAAAGGGTTTGCGGAAGGTAAATCAGGTGTCTCGCTACTCGCGGTGATTGCTGAGGCGAAAACCATGCCCGATGGTGAATTGCCAAATCTGCCGAGCAACCATGACTCGGCGCGACCATCACCGGCTTTGGTGGCTTTGTTGAAAGTGCTGCTCGCCGAGCGGGCGAATGCGCATCATGTTGCGGCGCGGTTGATCGCATCCTCCGATGATATCGACCGCCTGGCGGGTGATGACAATGCCGATTTGCCTTGCCTGACCGGCTGGCGCGCCACCGTGTTCGGCGATGACGCGCTGCGGCTCAAATCGGGCAAAATCGCCCTCGTGGCGCGTGGCAAGCGGGTTGAGACCATCGCGATTTAGAGCAACATCCGATTGGATGGTCGCTTTAATACATATGCTGACCGCCATTGATCGACAGGGTTGAGCCGGTCACGAAATCAGCGTCATCAGCGGTGAGGAACAGCACGCCACGGGCGATGTCCTCGGCATGCCCCAATCGGCCAACCGGAATTCGTGCGATGATTTTTTCAAGCACGTCGGGTGGCACGGCGCGCACCATATCAGTATCGACATAACCAGGGGCGATGGCATTGACGGTGATGCCAAAGCGCGCCCCTTCTTGGGCGAGGGCTTTGGTAAAGCCGTGAATGCCGGATTTGGCTGCGGCATAATTAACCTGACCATATTGCCCGGCCTGGCCATTAATTGAGCCGATATTGACGATGCGGCCAAATTTTTTCGTGCGCATACCATCGAAGGTGGCTTTGCAAAGGTTGAAGCAGGAGCCTAAATTGGTGTCGATCACCTGATCCCACATATCGCGTGACATGCGCGACATGGTGCCATCGCGGGTGATGCCAGCATTATTGACCAGAATCTCGATCGGGCCGAGGCGGTTGGTAATTTGCTCGACGGCTTTCATGCAGGCGTCAAAATCGCCTGCGTCAAACTTGATCGCTTCGATTTTATGCGCTTCGGTGAAATTTTCGGCGGCAGTTTGATTGCCGGCATAGCTCGCCACCACGGTGCGGCCCGCGGCCTTCAGCGCGATGCTGATTGCTGCGCCAATACCGCGAGTTCCGCCGGTGACTAATGCGATTCTGGACATTTTTTCTTCCCTTTCGATAAAGCTCCCGGCTCATTGTGCGCCGGGCACTAACCTTGCGCCGATTTGGGATGAAAAGTCCATCACGTTGAGCATGATAATGTCGTCATTCGATCAAGGATTAGCTTGATCCGGGCTGAAGGCCGACAGCGCCAATCACGGCGCGCAAATGCCCGTCCGCCGCATCGAGGCGCGCTTGAGCCGCCTGCGCGGTCACGCCTAATCGTTGCATGATCACCGCAAGTTTGATCTGATCGCCGCAGGCCACGAGGGCGGCCTCGGCGGCTTCTGGTGAACAGCCCGCGAGGGTCGCGACAATCCCACGCGCGCGGGCGCGCAGCTTGGCGTTGGTGGGCCGCATGTCGACCATATATGGGCCATAGACCTTGCCGAGCCGGATCATTGCGGTGGTGGATAATGCGTTGAGCGCGATTTTTTGCGCAGTGCCAGCCGAAAGTCGGGTTGATCCGGTGAGAATTTCTGCGCCGCTATGCAAGATCACCACCATGTCCGCGACCGCCAGAATTTTACCATCTGGGTTATTGCTGATCGCAGCGGTCGCACAGCCAAGCGCGCGCGCCGCCGCGAGTCCTGCGCGGACAAATTCGGTATTGCCGGACGCGGCGATGCCGAGCACTAAATCATCGCGCGTGAGGTGATGCGCGTGCAGTGCCGCGATCGCGGCGGCGCCATCATCTTCGGCACCTTCGACAGCGCCAGTGACCGCCGCAGGGCCACCAGCCAGCACCGGGATCAATACGCCCGCAGGCAGGCCAAAGGTCGGCCCACATTCAACCGCATCGAGCACCGCGAGCCGCCCGGAGGTGCCAGCGCCCAAGGTGAATACCCGGTGACCCTGCGCAATCGTTGCGGCCATTTGGTCCGCGAGCCTCGCCATGCTGGGAATTGATGCGCTGAGCGCCTGCACACTTCGTTGTTCTTGGCGCAGCAACGCATCGATGATCTGATCGCTCGCAAGCGCATCGAGCGCTGCGGCGCTGGCGTGGACTTGCTCGGTCGGCGCGCAAGATCGACGCGACGTGCCTGGCTGCGGCGCTTGGCCTAGCACCGGGCGGCCTTTGATCCATGTTTCGCGGAGCAAAAAATCATCATCGAGCCAAATGAGATCGGCGCGCAGTCCGGGCGCGATGCGGCCTCGATCCAGCAAGCCCATGGCGGTTGCGGGTGTTTCGCTGGCCGCAGCCAGGGCGGCGGCGGGGGTGATACCGTGGGCGATCAACCGCCGCACACCCTGATCCAGCGTGATGATCGCCCCGGTGAGCGCGCCATCCGCGCGCCGCGCCGCACCATCGTGCACAAAGGCGGGTGTACCGCCGAATATTTGGGTGGCGCCTTCGGGCAAGCCCGCCAGACTGATCGAATCGGTCACCGCGATGGCGCGCGGCCCGGCTGCGGCGAAGCCAAGGCGCAGCGCCATTGCATCGACATGGATCAAATCGGTGATAAAGCAGGGCCATAGACGCGGATCGCTCAGCGCCACGCCGATCAAGCCGGGATCGCGATGATGCAGGCCGCGCATCGCGTTAAATACGTGCGTAACCAGCCTGGCGCCCGCATCGATGGCGCGCAAGCTGGTTGCGGCATCGGCGTCCGAATGACCGAGAGCGACCGCGCAGCCCGCCTGCGCCAAGCGGGTGATGGCGGCCAAGCCGCCCGGCAATTCGGGCGCCAGTGTGATCAGCCGCACGGCGCGCTGCACGGCACGATCCTGCAACAACCCATCGATGATGCCGGCCTCTGGCAAAGCAAGATCATCGAGCCGGTGCGCGCCACGCCGAAGCGGCGCGAGAAACGGCCCTTCCCAGTGCATACCAAGCGACGCGGCACCATCGGCCATTGGTGTGGCATCGGCCCATCGGGCCGTTGCCGCCAACAAATCAGGGATCGGTGCGGTGATGATGGTGGCAAGAAAGCTGGTCACGCCGCACGCGGCCAGCTTTTGGCAGAGATAAGCCATTTCGGCTGGGGTTGCGCAGGCGCAATCGACGCCGAACGCGCCATTCATGTGCAAATCGATCAGGCCGGGGGCGAGGATGCCGCGATCGAGCTTGATAACCGGGCGATCCGGCGGCGGGTGGTCATGCAGCGCGGTGATTAATCCATCGGCGATCTCGACCACGCCGGGCCCGGTTATCGATCCATCGCGGAGCAGGGCAGGGGCCGCGATCAGCATGGGCGTTCAGGTGACCAGCATCGGTCCGAGCGGGCGTCCAGCGAACAGATGCACGTGCAAATGGGGCACTTCTTGGTGGCTGTCCGGCCCCATATTCGAGAGTAATCGATAGCCGCTCGCCTCATAGCCGAGCATGCGCGCAACATGGCCGATCGCCCGGATCAAGCCGGTGATTTCTGCATCGCTGGCGGTGTCCGAAAAATCGGCAAACGAGACATATTTGCCTTTGGGGATCACCAGAATATGCACCGGCGCTTGCGGGTTGATATCATGGAAGGCCAGCGCCCATTCATCTTCGTACACTGTCCGGTTGGGGATTTCGCCGCGCAGGATTTTGGCAAAGATGTTGTTATCGTCATAGGGCGGCACACCGCTGACACCGCGCCGAAGAATTTGGTTACGACCCTCTGAATTCATGGTATTTTCCTCGTTTCTGCGATGGCGACCGGCACCCGCCGCGCCGCTTTTTCGGCAATACCGCTAATCCCTTCGCGCCGCCCAAGCTCGGCCCAAACATCATCGGGCCGCAAGCCGCAACCGACCCACATGACCATCATGTGATAGAGCACATCGGCACTTTCAGCGATTAGCGCGTCGCGATTACCCAACACCGCCTCGATCAGACATTCGACCGCCTCTTCGCCGAATTTTTGGGCGATTTTCGCGGGTCCGCGGGCGAGCAAACGGGCCGAATGGCTGATCAGCGGATCGGCCGATTTGCGCGACAACACAATCGACCAGAGCCGATCCAGCACCCGCGCATCAGGCGCGTCAGGGTTGAGCGGCGGCACGGGTGGCACGGTGACGGGGGGCTGAACCCGCGTTTTCGCCCTCTTGGTCTTGAGCAGCTTGGCCTTGACCGGCTTGGCCTTGACCGGCTTGGCTTTCGGCGCCTTGGCCTTGGGGGGCTTTGCCTTGGCTTTAATGGGCTTTGCCGGGAGCGTGATGGTGGATTTCTTGGCCATGTGTTTTTCTAATCCTGCCGCGCCGCGTCGGGCAAATGCGATGGCACCAAACGCACCGGCAGGCCTGCCGCCGCGAGTGCTGCCTTGACGTGCGCGATGGTGAATTGGCCAAAATGAAACACGCTCGCCGCGAGCAAGCCGGTGGCGCCCGCCTCTGCGCCTTCGATGAAATGGCTGAGCGCACCAACGCCGCCGGAAGCCACCACCGGCAAACGCACAGCAGCGCAGGCAGCGCGCAAGAGCGGCAAATCAAAGCCGCTGCCCGTCCCATCGCGATCCATCGAGGTCAGCAAAATTTCGCCAGCACCACGTGCTTCGACTTGGCGGCACCAGTCGATCGCGTCAATTCCGGTGGGGCGGCGGCCGCCATGGGTAAACACCTCCCAGCCATTTGCCGTCGCGCGCGCATCGATGGCGACTACAACACATTGGCTGCCAAATTTATGAGCCGCTTCGTTGATCAGATCCGGCCTGGCCAACGCCGCCGAATTCATGCTGCATTTATCCGCCCCCGCCAGCAATAGCCTGCGCATATCCTCGGTCGAGCGAATGCCACCCCCCACGGTAAGCGGCAGAAATACCCGGGCGGCGGTGCGTGAAACCACGTCCAAAATCGTGTCACGATTTTCGTGACTTGCAGTAATATCCAGAAAAGTCAGCTCATCAGCCCCGGCGGCATCATACAAGGCGGCTTGTTCCACCGGATCGCCCGCGTCGCGGAGCGAGACGAAATTGACCCCTTTGACCACCCGGCCATCTTTTACATCGAGGCAGGGAATAACCCGGAGTTTGAGCATCAGGCGGCCAGTTTCAGGGCAGCGATGGGATCGATCCGGCCATCATAAAGGGCTCGGCCAATGATAGCGCCCTCGATATTACGCGCCCGCATCGCGCAATCGCGCAGCAGCGCGATATCGCCAAGTCCCGCAACACCACCTGAAGCGATCACCGGGATTGTCACGCGCCGTGCCAAATCTTCGGTGGCCACCAAATTCAGACCCGATAACATGCCGTCACGGGCAATATCGGTATGGATGATCGCGCTAATGCCGACATCTTCTAATTGCTCCGCCAGATTTTCGGCGGTCATGCTGGAGGTTTCCGCCCAGCCTTCGGTCGCCACCATCCCATCGCGCGCATCGATGCCGACAATGATCTGGCCCGGAAATTGCCGCGCTGCCTCGCGCACCAGCGTTTGATTTTTAACCGCGACGCTGCCGAGGATCACCCGGGCGATTCCAAGGGAAAGCCAAGATTCGATCGCGGCGATATCGCGGATGCCGCCGCCCAGTTGCACCGGCACTTTCACGGCGGCGAGAATAGCGCGCACCGCAGCACCATTGACCGAAGCGCCCGCGAAGGCACCGTTCAAATCAACCACATGCAAAGCCGTAAATCCAGCCGCAACAAACTCGCTCGCTTGCGCAGCGGGGTCTTCGGCATAAATGGTTGCGCGCTGCATATCCCCGCGGGCGAGGCGCACGCAAACGCCGTCTTTCAGATCAATTGCCGGGTAGAGAGTCAACGCCATGGTTCAGCCTGTTTGCAGTAATTTATGATAAAAATGTCCACGCAGCGTTTGCCCTTCTGCGCGGGCATAGACGGGATGGGTGCCCCAGCGGATAAATCCGGCCGCCTCGTATAGCGCGATGGCGGCGGTCTGGGTTTCACGCACATCGAGATTGAGCACCTGAAACCCCAGGGCCCGTGCCCGTTCCTCAACCCGGCGGATCAGCAGGCGGGCCAAGCCATGGCCGCGCGCATAGGGTGCCACGAAATTATGGGCGAGGGTCGCGCCGAAGGCTTGCGCCTCATTGTTGCGCGGGGGGCGCACCAGCTGGGCGGCCCCGTAAATCACCCCATCCATCCGCCAGACAAATAATTCGCGTTCCGGAACCAACACGACCCCGCGAAAATATTGCTCTAGCGGCACCCGACCGGGTGGGCGAAGCCAGCCGAAGCCACCGCCATCAATGATCGCCGCATCGGCGGCCTCGCATAATGCCTGCATATCGTCATCGGCGATGGCGGTGAGGCGCTCAACCGCGAGACTATCGGGGGCCGGTAAATCGTTTTTCGGCTCGCGGAGCTTCGGCGTGCGGCTCATTGCGGCATCCTTTTTGGCGCTATTCCATCCCAGCGCAGAAAATTACGGAGAATCGTCAGGCCAACTTCCTGGCTTTTTTCGACATGAAACTGCGTGCCAGCGCGATTGCCGGTGGCCACCATCGCCACCACGTCACCACCATACTCGGTGCGGGCCAGCACCGTTGCGCGATCAGCACCGGTGAGGGCGTAGGAATGCACGAAATACGCGTGATCACCCGGCTGCAGATCAGCGAGCAGCGGATGCGCTCCGGCGATAAAATCGAGATTATTCCAACCCATATGCGGCATACGCAGCCCAGGAGCGTCGATCGGCGCGACATCCCCGGCCAACCACGCGAAACCTGGGGTGATTTCATGCTCCAGCCCGCGCATGGCCATGAGCTGCATGCCAACGCAAATACCGAGAAACGGGACGCCCTGATCGACCCGGTCCAGCATGGCCGCGCGCAAACCAGGGCGTGCGGCTAATCCCGCCGCGCAATCGGCAAACGCGCCCTGGCCGGGCAGCACGATGCGCTCGGCGCGCGCGACCACCGCCGGATCATCGGTGATCAGCACCTCGGCAGCACAAGCGGCACGCTCGGCGGCAATTTTCAAGCCGCGGGCGGCGGAGGCGAGATTGCCGCTGCCGTAATCGATCACGGCGCAAATCACAGCGATCCCTTGGTCGAGGGAATCGCGCCCGCGCTGCGCGGATCGGGCTCGATCGCTTGGCGTAATGCACGGGCGGCGGCCTTGAATGTGGCTTCGGCGACATGGTGGGCGTTGCTGCCTGCGCGCTGATAAAGGTGAAGCGCGAACGCGCCGTTGGCGCTGAGGGCGCGGAAAAACTCTTCAATCAGCTGGGTGTCCATGGTGCCGAGCATCGGTCGCTCGAAGGCGACCTCGAACACCAAAAAGCCACGTCCGGACAAATCAAGGGCCGCTTGCACGCAGGCTTCATCCATCGGCAGCAGCGATTGGCCAAAACGGGTGATGCCAGCCTTATCGCCCAAGGCCGTGCGCAGCGCTTGGCCGAGCACGATGCCGACATCCTCGATCGTGTGATGCGCATCAATATGCACATCGCCCGTCGCACGCACGGATAAATCGAGCATGGCGTGGCGACCAAAGGCGGTCAGCATATGGTCAAAAAAACCAATGCCGGTGGCGATGTCGGTGCGGCCACTGCCATCAAGATCGAGCGTGATCTCGATGGCGGTCTCAGCCGTCGTGCGGGATATCTGCGCAATGCGGTTCATCGCCGCTGACTAGCGGAAAAACCAGCCCGCGCCAACCGCTGGTTGCGATTAATGGTTGATCTGCTCCAGTGCGAGACCTTTGGTTGACGGCCCAAAGGAAATTGCCGTGATGCCAATGATCATCGCAATCCCAATAAACACCGCCACATAGGGCACGCCACCCGCTGTGAGCAACGAGCCGATGGCCAGACCTGCGAAGGCGGCGGCTAACCGGCTCCAGGAATAAACAAATCCAACCGCACGGGCCCGTATCCGGGTCGGGTACAGCTCCGCCTGATAATTATGAAACGCATAGGACATGACGTTGGCGGCTAAGGTGAACAGCACGCCCAGCACGATCAGCAAGGCGGGCGCGTTCGATATGGCGAACAGCGCCATAACCACGCCCATCATCGCAAGACTGCCCATAATTTGGGTTTTCCTCTCGATTCGGTCGGCAAATAATGTGCCAAACAGCGGGCCAAACGGGTTGGCGATGGCAATGATAAAGGCATATTCCAGGCTCGCCGTTACATGAATTCCACGATGGATCAGCAAGGTCGGCACCCAGGCGGCGAAGCCATAAAAGCCGATCACTTGGGCCATGTTGAATATCGAGAGCAGAATGGTCCGCTTCAGATATTGCGGTGCAAAAATTTCCGAGAGCGTGCCATTGCCGTCTTCCTCAATCACCGCAGGCGCGGGATCGGGCAGGTTTTGGCCAGTTTCCGCCAAGACTTTGCGCTCAATATCGGCGACGATGCGCTCGGCCTCATCAACGCGGCCGCGCCGCGCCAGCCAGCGCGGGCTTTCGGGGATGTTGCGCTGGATAAAAAACACCACCAGCGCCCCCAGCGAGCCGACCAGGATCACCACCCGCCAATAATCGAGGCCAAATGGCTTTGAGCCTTTAAGCGCGAAGGCCAGGAATGCGATCACAGGTACGACCAGATAGGTGATGAATTGATTGATCGAGAATGCGCGCCCGCGCTCGCGGCGGGGCATCAGTTCGGAAATAAACGTATCAATGGTGACTAATTCGACGCCGATGCCGACGCCGGCGATAAAGCGCCATAAATCAAGGCCAAAGCCGGTCGTTTGGAAGGCCATAATCGCCGTGCTGGCCGAATACCACAGCAGCGCCATGGTAAAAATTAACCGACGTCCGTAGCGATCCGCCACTTGGCCGAAGATCAGCACCCCAACCCAGAGGCCAAAGAAGGTGGCGAACACGAAGCTGCCGAAACCGGCGAGCCTGATTGCGCTGAGTGAGGCGAAAATACCGAGCGAGGCCGGCTTGAACAGGCCCGAGCCGATCATGCCCGGCGCAACATAGGCGGTGAAAAATAGATCATAAAACTCAAATAAACCGCCGAGCGAGATCAGGATGATGATGGTCCAAACCGTGCGCGAGGCGGGCAGGCGATCAAGCCGCGCCGCGATTTCCGCTGATTTTACCGCCGACATTGTGTTTCCCCCGATTTGTTGATTTATTGATTAGTTCTACACAAATCATCAGCAATCACGCAACTAAGCTTTCTGGTCCCTTGGTTTTCAGTCGTGCAGATCGCTCAACGACGTTGATTGAAGAAACGCACACCCCACAGCCCGGCCAGCATCCCCACCACGAAAATCGCCACGGGCCGTGGGTCCAGTACCAGCGCGACCAAAGCCGGGCCAGGGCAGAGACCGATCAATCCCCAGCCAATGCCAAATAAACCAGCGCCCACGAGCAATCGCAGCGTAATGCCGGCGGTCGCGAGGACTGGAAATTGCCGGTTGAACCATGGATGTTCCATTCGCCGCGCTAGGGCGAAGCCGACACTCGCGACCGCGACCCCACCGCCCATGACAAAGGCGAGGCTCGCGTCCCAATGCCGGGCAATATCCAAAAAATTCAGAACCTTCGCCGGGTCTGCCATGCGCGACACCATCAGCCCCACGCCGAACAACATGCCCGATACCAGACCCGCGAGAGAATTGCGCATCAGAACATTGCCCGCGTCAATAAAACCACAATCACGGCGACGGCCATAAAAGTGCCGGTTGCGGCAATCGAGCGGGTCGAGAATCGTGACAGGCCGCAAATCCCATGACCCGACGTGCATCCGCCGCCAAGCGCGCTGCCAACCCCGACCAGCACACCGCCCGCCAGCAGCAACGAAGGTGATCCCTGCAAATGCACGGTCGGCGCAATACCGAACAAACGCGCAGCCAAGGGCATAACGACCAGGCCCGCGAGAAAGGCAAGGCGCCAGTTCCGCTCGGCAGGCGCAAAAATATTACCAATAATGCCGCTAATTCCGGCGATTCGTCCGATGCTCAACCACAGCAACGCAGCGGATAAGCCGATCATCAAGCCACCGACGAGCGCGTATCCAGGGGTAAAGGCTGTTGGTGCGGGCGCGGGCAAAAATAATTGATGCATGGTGAACACTCATATAT
>VFSW01003794.1_pt1 | contig 22639 bp, 24 predicted proteins | sample 5358111 | NCBI WGS metagenome assembly VFSW01 (sample SAMN11554181, study PRJNA540505) | mine drainage metagenome | isolation source: sediment from site ElyBrook_90M | place: USA: Ely Copper Mine, Vershire, VT | collected 2017 | reverse complement strand
TATAGGATCGTTGGGCGGGCCAATCGTTCATCATTCCTGCCACTCTACCCGAGCCCCGGCCCTCCTGCATAGAAGGCACCCCCCATACCGCTTACGTTGCTCTCATGCTGCAAGACAATATAAGACAACGGGCAATCGTCAAGCGGCAGCCGATCAGGCCACGCCGCGCCCCGGCGGTTGCCGGAAAGATTTGTTGACACTCTGCCACGAATTGCCATGCTGGTCGCGCCGCGATTTCACGAGGCGCTCGTTGGAGGTGCTTTGGTTTTTCGGGTTTTCGCCGCGGGACGCGGAAGGGCGCGGCGGGGCGCCGCCTTTTTGGGAACGCTTGATGACGTTTGAGCCGGATAGGTGATTGTGGCGCCCTCGACTTTGGCAAAGGGAGTGAGGGTGTGAACCTGGCGGCGGGTGGCACTCATGATGTCCTCCACTCGAATTCCACGAACGCACAAGGCATCGGCGATGAGCGAACGGTGACAGCGCCACGGCACCGCTTCGGCGCACATCAATACAATGGCCTCCCGATTTGCAAGCTCGATCAATTCCGCGATGCCGCGCTCAAATTCCGGCGTTTGCATGTAATCCGCATAACCCCGAAAGGAGGCATTGCGCCACGCCCAGTTGGCGGAATCGCGTTTGGCGTGACGCAGACCGCCGAGTCCGGGCAGGTGAACGTAGCCAAATCCGGCTTTGGCCAACGAGGCGGGGAGCGAAGTTTTGTTGAATTGCGGGTTGTGGCGGGAGGCAGGCACCGTCCGCACATCCACAACGCATGTCGCGCCGTGCGCCTGAAGCAAGGCGATGAATTCCTCAAGCGCGCGCGTGGAATGGCCGATTGTCATTACCATTGGTCATTCAACATCGCCGAGGGACCGCGCTGGCGGATGTTTTCCTCCTCGTACATTTTCATTCGCGCCGAAAGAATTGCCGCGCGTCCAAGATAGCCAACAACGCGGGCCGGGTCGGCGCGCTCCACAACGGGCAGGCGGCCCACGTTTCGATCCAGCATTTTTGTGAGCGCCGCGTACAATGGCTCCTCGGGAAATGCAACGACGAGTTTTCCGCTGCCGGCCTGGGCCACTGTCATGCCTTCATCTCGCCCCTGGCGCAACGCCCGAACGATGTCGCCCCGAGTGATAATGCCGACGAGCCGATTCTCGTCGTCAACAATCAAAGTTCCCTGGCGGCGCGCCAGTTGGGCGTCACCGCGGGCGATGCGGTCGGAAAGTTCGGAAAGTTTCATGGACGCCGGGACGGTCGGCGCCTCCTGGTCCATTACATCGCGCACACGCGCCAGCTCGAAGGGGTCAATGCTGTATTCGCGCGTGATGTGGTGCCCGCGCCGGGCCAGCTTTTCTGTGAGAATGGAACGGCGCATGAGCAGGACGGTCACGCCAAGCGCCGCGACGGAACCAATGAGCAGGGCGGGAAAGAGATTGAAGTCCCGCGTCAATTCGACGGCGAAAACCATCGCGGTCAGCGGCGACCTCATCGTTCCGCCCATCATTGCCGCCATGCCAATGAGAGTCCAAAGACCCGTGTCGCCAATAGGAATGCACGAGCTTGCAAACGCGCCGAGCGCGCCGCCCATGATAAGCAACGGCGCAAGCACACCGCCGGAGGTTCCGGAGCCGAGCGCAATGGACCACACGAGCGCCTTGGCCACCAGCAGGCCGATGACAGCCGCCCCGATCAGTTCCCCGCGCAGCAAACTGTGAATGGTGTTATAACCAACGCCGAGCACACGCGGCTCAACGATTCCGCCGACGCCAATAAAGATCGCGCCGATGGCCGGCCACCACATCCAGTGAATGGGCAGTTTTTGAAAAACATCTTCGCAGGCGTACACGAGCATCGTCAACAAACCGGAGGCGAAGCCGGCGACAACCCCCAGGCCGGCGGCAACCGCCAATTCCCCGCTCGTAAGCGGCGCATGGGCGATGACAGGAAAGATCGGCCCCACGCCGAGCAAGGGCACGCGCAACACAGAGGCGACAATCGAAGCCACCGCCACGGGAATAAAACTGCGCGGTTTCCATTCGAACAATAACAGTTCAACCGCCAGCAACACCGCCGCCACCGGCGTCGCGAACACCGCGGACATTCCCGCCGCCGCGCCGGCAACCACCCGCGTTTGGCGCCCCGCGGCGCTACGATTGATGTGTGGGGCGACGAGGGACCCGACCGCGCCGCCCGTCATAATGCTCGCCCCTCCGGCGCCGAACGGGCCGCCGGTGCCGATGGATATGGCGGCGGACACGGGTTTGAGAAGGGCAACCTTGAGATCAATGCGGCTGCGTCCAAGCAGGATCGCTTCCAGCGCTTCAGGAATGCCATGGCCGCGGATTTTCTCCGAGCCATACCGCGCCATCAGCCCGATGATCAGGGCGCCCGCGACCGGAACGAGCACCACCCAAATCCCAAGATGGTTTCCTTGCGGCAGCGCCGGGCCGGCGGAAAATCGCTGGTAAAATGCGAGGTTTGTGATGGCGGCAATCAGCCAAATCAACACGTACGCGACAACCGATGCGATCGCGCCGACAACCAGCGCCATCGCCGAGAGCAGCAGCACGCGGCGATTGGTGCTGAAATCGGCCAAGTCATCTTCGGCATGCGCGGCGGACATGGCGGCCGGGCCGGCCAAGACCGGTCGAACGGAACGGGCCGATGGAATGGCGGATTCTGTTTGCATCAATGAGTCGCATATTATATCGTAATACGATATATGTCAAACGAGCGATTGGTTTGGCTGCGTGAGAGATAGGCGCTGCAATGGCGAAACCCGGACAACTCGTCAAGTCTCACTATGAAACACTTGCGGCGTTTCGTTACGCGCTGCTGCGGTTCATCCGTTTTAGCGAGGAAGCCGCCGAGTCGGCCGGCATCACGGCGCAACAGTATCAGGCATTGCTGGCCATCAAGGGTTTTCCCGCCCGTCAAAGAGTCACTGTGGGCGAATTGGCGGAACGCTTGCAACTTCGCCCCCATAGCGCGGTGGGTTTGATTGACCGGCTGGCGGATGAAAAGATGGTTGTTCGGCTGCCGTCCGCCGTGGACCGCCGCCGGGTGCTCATTGGAGTGACTGGCCGCGGCGAAAAAGTCCTGGAGAAACTTGCGTCCGTCCACCGCAAACAACTCAAGCGGATCGGACCGGAAATCAGCCAATTGCTTGGGCGGCTTGCCGGGTCCGAAGAGCCGGCGATTCGCCGGAAGCCTCGTCTTCCAGGCGTTGGCGGGCATTCTCGCACTCGCGCGCATCATCGTCACACAGGGCGGCCAAACCGTGCTAACGGGGCGACCCCAAAGACCGGCCGCCGCCGGTGGCAAGGTTGATCTGAGAGAGCAAAGCGGAAATCCGGGAGGTGCTGGAACGTTTGAACTCGCCTACCGTCCGGCGCGCATTATCTTATGCCGGTGCGAACTGTTGACGTTGGGCTGGACGACCGAAGTTACTCCATTTTCATCGGGCCGAATGCGCTTGCTTCGTTGGGCAATCATTGCGCCGGGCTTCAATTGGGGCGTCGTTGCGCCGTTATTTCCGACCACACTGTGGCGCGCCGGTATGGGAAGCGCGCGATGGCTTCGTTGCAAGCGGCCGGTTTTCTTCCTGCGCTGCTGACGGTGCCCCCGGGCGAGGCTTCCAAGGGTCTTAAATGTCTTCAGGCCTGCTATGACCAATTGGCGGCGCAACGTCTGGACCGGCGGTCATTCATTGTCGCCCTTGGCGGCGGAGTGGTGGGGGATCTGGCCGGGTTCGTCGCCGCCACGTATTTGCGCGGAATTGCGTTCGTCCAAGTTCCGACGACCTTGCTGGCGCAGGTGGACAGCTCGGTGGGCGGAAAGGTGGGCATCAATCTCAAGGCCGGCAAGAATCTGGTCGGCGCATTTCATCAACCGCGATTGGTTCTTTGCGATTTGAGCGCGCTGAACTCGCTGCCGGCTCGTGAATTCCGAGCCGGCCTGGCCGAAGTCATCAAATATGGAATCATATATGACGCGACGTTCTTCGGCCGGCTTGAAAGCCAACTGCCAAAGTTGTTGCGCCGCGACAAGCGGTTGCTAATGGACGTGGTCGCGCGTTGCTGCGAAATTAAAGCGGATGTTGTCAGGCAGGACGAAACTGAAACCGGCCTGCGCGCCATACTCAACTTTGGCCATACCATTGGACACGCCATCGAAGCGGCATGCGGCTATGGCGCCTATTTGCACGGCGAAGCCATCTCAATCGGACAAGTCGCCGCCGCGCGGTTATCGGCTGAGTTGTGCGGATTGCCGGTCGCGGACGCCAGGCGAATTGAGAATTTATTCGTCCGGGCCGGATTACCCGCGAGCATCAAGCTGACCTCCGTCCGGCGGGCCAAAGTCCTGGGAGCGATGCGGCTGGATAAAAAAGTAAGCGGCGATGAGATCAAGTTTGTGCTGGCGCGGCGCATCGGCGAAGTCCAGTTCGGAATTCCGGTCAACGCGAAGAGCATTGAGAGAGCGTTGTGTGGCTTGGCGCGAGCGTCCACCCTTAGTTCCTGAAAGCAAATCGCGCGGTTACAGGAAGGGAAATACCTAGGGTGCGAGAGCACCGTATTCGCACCGTCCACCCTATTCGTGGGCAATCCAAGATGGCCTAAGATTGGGCGCCGTTGGAGGCTGCCATCAATCTTATGCGTCATCTAAATAATTTGGTCCTTGCGGGATTTCTCCTGTGTGGCTGTTTAGAATTCAATAATCCGGACGGGATGCCCGCCGGCGCGTATCCGGCCAGAACCCTCGCCACCGGAGAAATTGTTCCGGTCGCGGCTGCGCCTCTTCTCGCCATTTCTGGTTCGCCGTCGAGTGGTTTTCAAGTGACGTTGCACGGTCAACGCGGCCACGCCTATGGAATTGATGTTTCGACGGAGCTTGTGCATTGGAGGGCGTGGACGAATCAAATGGCCGGCGGCGGCCCCAAGTCCTTCGCAGGCCCTCCGGCGACGAATTTCACCGCGCGATTCTATCGCGCCATTCCGGTGCGGTAATTCCAACCGCGTTCAAGATCAGCGTTACAGTATGGGCATCGTCTTTGTCGCGAATTTTCCGCCGCGCATCAATAATCCCACTGAGCATTGAAGAGGGAAAGAATTGGCGGCAAGCTTTGGGCGATGAAGTTCATCGCGTTGCCACAAGCTTTTTACGAGCCTTCGGCCGAATTGGTCGCGCCGCAATTGCTGGGCCATTGGCTGATTCGAAGAACCGCGGAGGGTTTCTGCGGCGGCCCAATCGTGGAAACGGAAGCTTACTTGATGGATGACCCCGCTTCGCACGGTTTTATCGGCCAAACCGCGCGCAACCAGATGATGTACGGGCCGCCCGGCTGCGCCTATGTCTATCAGATTTATGGCAATCATCATTGCGTCAACGCCGTGTGCCGGCAGGCCGGGCATGCGGAGGCCGTGCTGATTCGGGCCCTCGAGGCCGCGTTTGGCGAGGAATTATTGCGCAAAAATCGCCCGGTGACGTCCGTCATCCAGTTGACTAATGGCCCCGGCAAGCTTTGCGCGGCGATGCGAATTGACCGCAATCTCGACGGCGCCGGCCTCTGGGCGCTGGCATCGCCATTGATTATCGCCCGCAATCCGCGCCTGGAATTGTTCCGCAAAGAACGCGGGCCGCTGGTGACCACCATGCGGATCGGCATCACCAAAGCGGCCCATTTGCCGCTTCGATTCTACCTGGAGGGAAGCCCGTTCATTTCCAGGCGAATCCGGGGCGGGACATTGCGAGGCCGGCAATGACGTCATGGATTCGGGAGGGGAGCGTCCATGTGAGCCATGACTGGATTCGCCCGCTCGCCGGGAGGCCGGCCCTCCCACCGTGAAGAGCCGGAGAATCGCGCGCATTTTGGTTTCCACAGGCCGATGCGAACAAACTTGATTTAAATGGCCGTTCGTAAGATGTTTCCTCGCACATGGGAATACCAAAAACCCCTCCAACATTAAACGAAGAGCAATTGATTGAACTCAATAGGAAGCTCTCGCATATGCGCCACGAGATTAACAACCAGTTGTCGCTGGTCGTCGCAGCGTTGGAATTGATTCGTTTCCGCCCCGAAATGCGAGACCGAATGATCAACACCCTGGGCGACCAGCCTCCGAGAATCATGGCGGAAGTGGCCAAGTTTACCGCTGAATTCGAACAAGCCTTTGGCATTACGCGGGAGTAATAAACGCCCATAATCCCAAAGATGGATCCGACCGACGCGGAACTGATCGCCGCAGTTCTGGACGGCGACGCGGCAAGTTTTGAGCCGCTTATCGTCCGGTATCAACCCCGCGTTTTTGCCGCCGCCCGCCGTTATGCCCGCCGCGAGAGCGAAGTGGAGGACATCGTCCAGGAAGTTTTTATCAAGGCATATCAGAAACTTAGGGGCTTTCGCGGTGAAGCCCCTTTTGAACATTGGCTCATGCGGCTGACGACCCGGACGTGCTATGATTTTTTGCGAGTCCACCAGCGCAATCGTGAAACGACCTTCACAGAATTGTCCAAGGACGAATCCGATTGGCTTAACCAGTTTGTCATCCACCCCGACGCGGCGGATGAAAATGCCCAGGCGGCGCGCCATCTCATTCAACGGATACTCTCTGAATTGTCGCCGCCGGCGCGGTTGATCATCACATTGCTCGAAATCGAAGAACGTTCCGTCAAGGAAATTTCACAAGTCACAGGATGGTCAATTCCCCTGGTCAAAGTGCGCGCTTTTCGCGCGCGCGCAGAGATGCGTAAAATCCTGGCGCGCATCAAAAAAGAAAAGTACGTGTAACCGGCCTGGCGCGCGAGCCGTCTGAAAAAACTGTTGTTATGAATCTGGAACAAATGCGAAAGAAGTTGATCGGCGCGGCCAGAAACATGCCGCCGTCCGAGCACGTTCCCCACGCCTTCCAAAAGCGGATCATGGCGCGGATTGGCCGCGCGACGCCGCTTAGCTGCTGGGCTTTATGGGCGCGGCCCCTGTGGGGCGCCGCCGTCTCCTGCGTGGCCCTCACCCTCTTGTGCGGGGCCTGGTCCCTGGCCGCCACATCGCGCGCCGGCAACTCGGACACTTTCTCGCAAGATTTCGAGCGCACCGTGTTTTCCTCCGTCAGCCAGCGCATCGAGGATGCCTGGTGAGCCCCTGGAAAGTCATACTGGCGACGATGGTGATTTTCGGGTGCGGCGTCGTTACCGGCGCGCTTTTGATTACGACTGTAGGCCATAGAACTTTCTGGCAAGGCGACTCCGCTTTTCGCGGCGGCGCCAATAACAATTCCCCCTCGCCTCTTCAAATCCAGCGCGTGGAATTCTTGCACCGGATGGAACGGCAGCTCAACCTTACCTCCGAACAACGGGACCGCATTGGCAAAATTATGCGCGCCAGCCAGGATCGCACCAAGCCGCTCTGGGAGCTCATCGCGCCCCAAATGCGGCGCGAGGTTAAACGGGTGGAGGAGGAGATACGCGAGGAATTGACTCCCGAACAGCAGAAAAAGTTTGCCGAACTGCTCAAACCCAGGGCGCACAAATCGGAGGCGACATCGGTGCCCGGTGACACTCAACCGGGCGCCGAACGATCTCGCACCAATTCGCCCTGAACTTCCGGCCCCGCCGGCCCCGCTTCAAAATCGCGAGCCGCCAAGACGTCCACCGCGCGCCACGCACCACGCCTTTCCCCTACTTCGCCCCCTGATCAATCCAAGCCCGAATCAATCCTATTTGCTCTTTGGTGAGCGGTTGAATTTTGGCTCTGTTTTTCGGCGGAGGCATATAATCATCCGGGTCCCCGAGATGAGAAATGGCGGCCACGAGCTGGCTCTTGGCGCTGTCGCCGGGAATGACATTGGGGCCGTCTTCGCCGCCTTTGACAACGTTTGGCTGCGTGTCCAGGCGCAGTTTTCCCTTGGGTTTTGCCGTTTTTGGGCCGTGGCATGGGAAACAGCTCTTCTCGAAAATTGGCCGGACATCTGTGTCAAAAGCCACGTTTTGTTTGGTTGACACCGGCGGCAACTGGCTGGGGTCAATTTTGGCGTCGGCGGCGCGAGCGGGCATTTCAATGAACATGCAGGCTGTCACCAGAACGGCGGATGGAAAAGTGATTTTCATGCGACGTATATATTCACAAATCGGCGGCAACGTCAAGGCATCCGCGAACTGCGCCGTCAAGGCCGTTTCACCGGCTGCCACTTTTGCGTTTTGGCGGATTGGAGCACCGCGTCGCATACGTATTGGGTTTCCAAGGCGTCCCGAAAAGTCGGACTCGCCGGCGCGCCGCTGCTCAAGCCCTGGATGAAATCGGCGACCTGATGCACGAAGGTGTGTTCATAGCCGATTTGCAAACCTGGAACCCACCAATGCTTCATGTAAGGCTGATCGCCGTCGGTCACATGAATGGATCTCCAGCCGCGCACGCGCCCCTCATCGCGATGATCGAAATACTGGAGCCGATGCAGGTCATGCAAATCCCAGGCAATCGAAGCGTTCTCGCCATTGATTTCAAATGTGTAGAGGGCTTTGTGGCCGCGGGCGTAGCGCGTGGATTCAAAGGTGGCCAGCGAGCCGTTGTCGAACCGCGCCAAGAAAGCGCAGGCGTCATCAATGCCAACCTTCTGGATCGCGCCCGTCAGATTATGTTTGCGCTTCTTGACAAAGGTTTCGGTCATCGCGTTGACGGTTTGGATTCCGCCGTTGAGCCAGACGGCCGTATCGATGCAATGAGCCAGCAAATCGCCGGTGACGCCGCTGCCGGCCACTTTGACGTCCAGCCGCCACAAACCGGCCCCGCCCTGGGGCAACTCCGGGCTGATGGTCCAGTCCTGCAAAAATTTCGCGCGATAATGGAAAATGCGACCGAGACGCCCCTCGTCGATCAATTCCTTGGCCAGCGTGACGGCCGGCACACGCCGGTAGTTATACCAAACCATGTTGGGCACGCGCGCCTTCTCGATTGCTTGCACCATGGTCCTGCCTTCGGCCCCGGTCATGGCCAGAGGTTTCTCGCACAGCACCATTTTGCCGGCTTTGGCGGCGGCAATGGCGATGGGAGCGTGGGTGTCGTTTGGGCTGGCGATGTCAATCAGATCAATGTCGTCGCGGGCCAGCAGTTTGCGCCAATCCGATTCTACGGATTCCCAGCCCCATTTCCGGGCAAAGGCCGCCGCCTTGCCGGCGTCGCGGGCGCACACGGCCTTGAGAACGGGTTTGTAATCCAGATCGAAAAAATTATTGACCTTTCGATACGCGTTGGAGTGCGTCCGGCCCATGAAGCCGTAACCCACCAGTCCGATATTCAGTGATTTCATAGAAGTGGTGCCGCCACGCAATCAAACCGGCGCGCCGGGCGCAAGATCAATTCTTGCGCCGATTGAATTTACGGCGATTGGACACGGTAGAATCTCTGGGCCGGCCCCATGATGGTTGTGAAGGTGTAGGAACTGCCCGCCACGTTTGTCGTCAGGACGGCGCTCGCATTGGTGGACCATCCGGACCCAAGTTGATCGGTCTGGAGCAGGTGAAACGCCGCTCCGGGAGCGCCGCCGGCGCTGAAAGTCAGTTGCACCTGTCCGTTCGCAATTGACGGTTCTCCCAACACGATCACAGGCGCGGAATTTTGCGCGGCAGTAACCTGAATGACCGGCCCCGCCTTCAGCGGGAATTGGCTAAAAAGGACCGGCTGCGCCTGGAGGGCGAAATTGCCCGGCTGATTTGGAATGAAAACGAAATTGGTGGAAGTCGTTGTATTGGTCGAAACGGCGATCAATTGCGTTGCGTTGGTGATCAGGACGTCATCGATAAACCAACCGACCGGCGGAACGACGGAAGTTTGATAGTAATAAACTCCGGGCGCAATGTAGTGATAGTCAAAGCGCAGCAAGACCGCCGTGCCGGCGTAATTGGCCAACGACAACGTCTGCTCGGTGTAGGACGTCTGAGGCGCGCCCGTTCCGGCTTGGGCATAAATGTCCTGCCAGGTTCCGCCGTCGTCCGTCGATACCTGCGCTTCGGCGATTTGGTTTGAACTCGCATATCCCAGCAGGCTTTCAAAACTGACTTCCGTGTCGGTCGCGGGCAGCAGCGCGCTCTTAAGCTGGAGTGTTTGATCGGTCGGGTTGGCGCCGTTGGCCGAGGGATGCGCCAGGTAAAACGAGTATGTTCCCGAGGCCGCAAGCCCGTTGGTTATCGGCGAATAACCGGGGGTCGTCGCCGCGATAAAATTGATCAATCCTCCCTCGGCGCCATCGAAAAGGTTTCCGGAGATGTTTTGCGAGACGATCCATCGGTAGCCGGTAATGTTTGGATCGCCGGGCGCAACGCATGTGTAGATGTTGCTGATATTGACAATCGGCTGGGCGGGGCCGGTGATGGTCGTGGCGACGTAATCAGGTCCGGGAACTGATGGATCAAAGAGCGTCGTCGTGTAAGAAAAGCCCGCCATTTTGCCGCCGACATTTATATTCGTGACAGTGATGGAGTAAACCGTGTCGGCGCCGCTGAATGGAAAAATGGTGTCGATGCTCGTGGCATCCAATCCCATTGGCACCCACACCACCGTGTTTTCGCCGAAACCGGTCTGGTAAGGCTGGAGTGAAACCGCCACGCCCACGCCATTGCTCTGCATTGTCACCGTTGCCGCGCTCAGGTCCGCGTTCGATAACGCGAAGGACCATTGCGGAAAAACCAGCGAATAGGGAACAAACCCCGGCGGCGGCCATGCCACATACGGGTTGGCGGTGGGCGGACGCGGCCCGAACAAATGAGAATCAAACACCCAGGTCGCGTTGGCGGCCAAAAAGTTGTCCTGCGCCGCAACGTCGCCCGTGCCCATCACCTGCGTTTGCGGATAAAGAATCCAACGCCGATGCCCCACTTCGGTGTTATTGGCGCCAAAATCCCAAATATAACCGGTGATCGCCTCCGCGCCGGCGCTGCCCAGAGCCAGGGTCGAATTCGACGCCGCGAGCGCGCCACTGCCGCTATAGCAACTCCACGTTGCCGGCGGAGAATGGTTCAGCGTGTTGTTGGCCGCCATCATCACTGCCGCAGCCTGATCATTGGTGCTGTATGCGGGCGAGAGACTCACTGCCGCCGGGATTCCCGCCATCGCGCGAAACCAATTGATCCGGCGCGCGACGGCATCCTGGTAAAGCGTCGCATTGGTTCCTGGCGCGCAATTGGCAACGTCCGCGGTGCTGTCCATCGCCAAACCTTCCGAGGCCGTATAGACGGCGTTGAAAAAAGAGCGCGCCTGCTCTCGCGAACTGGTGTTGACGCTGAACCCGCCCGTCACATCCTTGCGGTTTGCGCCGCCTTGCAACCCGGACACATCCGCGGGCGCTTTGGGTGGATCACCGAGAAACAGCCATCCCGAAGCGGACGCAGCCAATGTCATTGAGAGGCAGGCAATGATCGCGAAAGCGCGAGGGAGATTGCTGGAAGACATATCATCGCGCCAATGTTGGGCTGCAAAACTTGCGGGCTTGGGACGCCACGTTGGACGCCGCCCGTCTCAGTCAACGCCAGGGGTATAGTAAGGGCTGAGTTTATCTATTAATTTCGCCAGGAGATCACGGGCGTCCACCGCGCCGCTGTGGCGATAAACAATTGCGCCGCCCGGCGCAATCACCACTGTGTAAGGCACAGGCCCCGGGGCGGCGGGGTCCAGGGCTTGCATCAACGCGTCCAAATTCGCGCCGTCGAAAAGATAGCTGTTGGTGCGGCGGCCCTCGGCCTTAAGCGAACGCTCGACGCGATTTGGAACGGCCGCGTGTTGCTTCTCCAAAAACTGTTGGACGCCGGTCATGTCCTTCGGATCGTCCACGCTGATGCTAATCATCTCGAAATCACGAGTGGCCAGACGCCGGGAAATGGCCACCAAATCAGGAAACTCCCGCACACAGGGCGCGCACCAGGTCGCCCAGACATTAATCAGCCGCAGCTTCTTGGTGTCATTGCGGGCAAGCGACTTCGCGCCGGCGACATCCAGGGATTCGACGACTATCGGTTTGTTCTCCCATTGCCGGGTCGAACGCAGGATTTCCGGTTTCTTCTCCAGCCACTTGGTCGAGCATCCTATCGGACGGGTTGTTTCGACGGGCACGGCGCGTCCCGATAGCAGGGCCTCCAAGGCGTTGCGCGTGTCGGGCGCATGGACGGTGCCAGGGTCAACGAACCGCGAATCATCGAAGCGCCCATTGTAACGCAACCGTCGGGCGCTGTCGAAGATGAACACATGGGGTGTGCAAAGACAACCGTAAGCCTTTGCCGTGCGTTGCGTGGCGCCGTCATACAAATAGGGGAAGGTGAAGCCCTTTTCTTTGGCATATACTTTCATTTCATCGTAACTGTCGCTGTATTTGGTGTAACCCAATTCGTCCAGATTGACGGCCTCCGGATTGTTGGGATTGATCGCCACGACGGCCAGTCCGCGCGGTGTCATTTCCGCGACCATCGGCAGCAGCCGTGTTTCCGCCGCGTGGGAATACGGACAATGATTGGAGAGAAAAATGACCATCAAGACGGGCGCGCCCTTGAAATCGGCCAGCGTGTAATTTCTTCCATCGACGCCTGTCAGAGAAAAGTCCGGCGCCGGATCCCCGATATTGAGATGCCGAAGATCAGGCGGCGAGTGCCCGTCGGCGTCAGTTGCTTTGCCGCCATTTTGCGTCGTGGCTTGGGCTGAAGCGAAGAAAACCACGCACACAAAATGCAAGAGGCAAAGCGAGGCGCACGAGCGGCGCGGACGCGCGAGATTTGCGCTTTGCGTTGTGGATTCGGCGCGCGTCATTTTGTTTGCAAGCAGTCAGTATGCTTTTTCCCGGAGGGCCGCAGCCGGAGCGATGCAGCCGCCGGTCGGCTGCGCGCGGCGGCGGCGCCCTCGCACTGCCACACGGTCAACTAGGAAAGCTTCTTCTTGGCGTCGTCCGTGGGTTCCACTTTTGTGGTTCCGACCTCTTTGATTTCCGTCGTCGAGGTGCGGTCGATGTCCACATCTTCTCCGTTACGAGTGATTGTGCCCTGCACTTTGGTCTGGTACTTGGTAATCACGCCGTCCGTCACCCAGAACTTGACCGACCCTTTGGCGCCGGTGATAGCTGGGCCGTTGCCGCCGCGCCGCCCGCCAAAAGTCAGCAGCGATTTTGCGCCGTCTGCGGTCAGGTCAGCCGAATAGGCATCGTCAGACTTCGTCAATTCCTGTGTTTTGGAGAGAAGATTTTGCACCTCGGCGACCGGCGCTTTGAAGTTTTGGAGGCGGCGGGCCATGAACCGGGCAGGCCCCTGGTCTTCCTTGCTTGCTTCATCCAGAGAGAGCCAGCCATCTTCGGTTTTGATGGCGCCCTTGGCGCCTTGCACGACGGTGTCCATTGTGTTGTCGCCCATTGTGAAGGAAACCAGCGTCAAGCCGTCCTTTTGAGTCTTGCCCACCGTGGGTCCCGGACGGAAACGGCCCCCGCCTCCTCCGTTAGGAATGGTGACAGTGGTTTTCCAGCTATAATTATCCGCGGCCGCCAGTTTGCCGACGGCATTATTGATATCGTCCTTGGAATCGGCCGCGATGATTGAGCCTGCCACCAGGACCATTGCGGCGCACATCAGATTGCGTTTCATAAGAGCCTTTATTTTCATTGTGAATTTAGAATCGGCTTTTGATGCCAGCCTCTCGCTGGAAAGAATGTCTCCAGTGAGTTGCCGCATGCCGATGTCAAGACAATATGTCCCTTCCCCCGCAAATGCAACCTGAAAGGATGCCGCCGGTTCCACCCCTCTGTGGCGGGTCCGTATTGCGCGTTACGCCATCGATCAAACACACGGGTGGAACGGGCCTCCGGTCCAATGCCACCAGTTTTTTTCATTCGCGATCTTAAAAGTAAAACGTTATTTTTGTGCGAAAACCCTCCATGTTGCCTCGTAAAACTGGTGCATCCGGCAGGACTTGAACCTGCAACCTTCTGATCCGAAGTAATAAAACAAGAGTTTCACGGTGTTTCACTTTGTGTCAGGTTGTGGCATTAAGCTGTTTGTCATCAATAGCTTGCGTCAAAATTGGCACATTCTGCGCTTTAGTGAAACACCCTGCAACGTGGAGCACCATTATACTACTCTGTTTTGTGGCCTGTCTTGAGCATTCGATTTGAATTAATGCTTCATTATATAGCGCCGCGAGGGTGCGACGGTCCCTCCCCGAATTTCCAGACCCATGAGCTTCAAATCCGGTTTACAGGCTGCGCGGCACTCCTGAGACTCGTGTCCGCATCCTTGATGACGAATTGGGCTTTTAGTCGGGCGACTTCGCTGGCCAGGCCGGCGGATTTCCAAAAGAGCATGCCGGGGCGCCGGTGGTTCAGTATCATATCGCGCACAGGCTGGGAGGTTCCCGTCGCGTGGACAACTGGAACCGGCGTCCCTTCTAAGTCCGGGTGCAGCCTCTGGCATAGCGAGAGCCATGCTTTATCGAGTTGCTCCAGTTGCCCGCGCCGATGATGAATGTTCTGAACGGTGGTGCGCAAGTCAGCCCATTTGTTGGGTCAACTGTCCGCTTGCCAAGGATATTGCAGAATTTTCCATCCCCGATTAGGCTTGGTGCCATGGAAGTCAAAAACTGAAAAGCTATGAGCCAACTTGGTCGCAATGATCCCTGCCCGTGCGGCAGTGGGAAGAAGTACAAAAAATGCTGTCTGCCCCGGGACGAGGCGGCGCGGCCCCGGGTCGTCGCCGCAGATCGTGAGGAACCGTTTATCGCTGAATTGCGGCCTGACCTGAATGCGGCGGTGGATCGCGTGTTGGAGCGGTTGGAATTGGGCGCGGGCCGCGCGGTTGAACCTGAAATCAAAGTGCTGCTCGATAAACATCCCCGCTCTCACATGACCCATTATTTGATGGGCGTTTACCTCGCCATGGTCATGAAAGATGCCGTCGGCGCAATCCCGTTTTTTGAGAAGGCGGTGCAAATACTTCCGCCTTTCCCAGAAGCTCACTACAATCTGGGAACTTCCGCCCGGATGGCTTGCGACATCCCCAAAGCGGTCAAGGCGCTGCGGGCCGCGCTTCGTTACTCTCAAGAGGACGATGGAATTGCAGAGAGGGCGCGCAAAGAACTCCAGTTCCTTGAAACAACCGTGCTCAAGACATCGCCTTTTCCAAATTTGGATGCGTATCTGGCGAACGCAAAGCTCTTTGACGAAGGATTCGAGTGTTTGAACAAGCGGGACTTCGAGAAAGCGGCCCAGCTTTTCAATCGCGTCCTAAGCGAGAACCCCACGCACGTCCAATCCTTCGGGAACCTGGCCCTGGCCTATGCCGGACTCGGCCAGCGGGCCGCTGCGATGGAGTGTTTTGAGCGCGCCTTGGCGCTGGACCCAGGCTATGAACCCGCGCTGACCAACCGGCGTGTGGTTGCGCGGATGCGAGAAGGGGAACCCTTTTTCCCAGACGCGATCCAAGAGACACATTATTACGCGGAACGTCTCCACAAAGCGCGGTGAATCGCGGCTGCTGCGCGCAACCCGGAAAGTCGAAGAACCATGGCTCCCGCGGAATGAGATTGTATTAATGCCGGACGGTGCCAGCAATAATATGGTATGCGTGTGCCAACAAAAAACGATTCCATGTTTGCGGAAATCGAACGCGCCCTGATGTCTGGAAAGTATATCCGATACAGCGAAACCTGCGAGTTTGTGCAAGGCCTGGAGAGAGTGCGGGAAAAACTCGTTACGCTGACAACGGGCGGAACTGAGAGGGCGGTCCGGCTTTACGAGGCTTTTCTTTCGGGCTGCTACGAAAAGATCGAGGTAACCGTTCACGAGGTTGATCCGACGCAGCGGTGAAAAATCCGTGCGGAATGGAAAATAAAGCTGGTGTCTCCTTGCCGCTCTGGCTATGGTCTTGGTTCATGGACCAAGATCAGGATCAAGGCGAAGAAAATCCGCCAAGTTGGCCTGCGGACCGGACAAATTGTCAAGGTTGGGAGGCACGCCCAAATCAGCGCGTAATTTTCTTATGCGTGGAAAATTCCCCGCGTAAGCGCAATTCCTCAATCTATACAGGTTGTCAATTGGCACGGAATCTGAGGTGGCCTGATTTTATTGCGTCTCATCACGATTGCCAATTCTTACGCGTGGATTTGGGGCACGGGCGGTTCCTTCTCGGAAGCCTTTAATTCTCCTGCTTGCACACCCATGAGCCAGCCAAGATACAAGCTTCGGAGATCGCCCTGTGCCAGTTCATTTCGGATTTGCAGCAGGGAGGAAAGTTGGCCCTCGCCTTCAAGCCATTCCCCGTCCGGCTCTTCCTCAGAAAGAAACGTCAAAATCACCTTGCCGGATTTCTCCCGGCTGGAGGTGGTCCGAGTAGAGCAATAACGGCCCGCGGTGTCCGCCGTGAGCAACCCGGACGGCAACGCAAGCTGAACCTCATGTGTGCCCCAATTGGCGAGGTAGAGAAAGCCATCGAAATACTTCTCCATCCATGCGTCCGCGTTGCCCTTGGAACTGCCGAAATGGTACTCGTTGATAAAACTGGTTGGCGTGATGCGCGTTCGGGTGGAATACGCCCGCAATTCCTGCATTTCCTTTTCGCTCAACCGTTCATCAACCCTTTGAAATTCGTAGTATTGGTATTCACTCATTTTTGTCGGCGCCTTAAAATATCTGGCGATGTTGTCCTGCTCCTGAGCCTGACTTATCCCACGGCAATCGTAAATGCGAAAATCACATCTCGCGCCTCCGTTGCTCCAAAAACAAATTCGCCAGCATGATCTCGGTTGCATTATCATTGCTGCGTGGAAACGATGAACCAAAACGGCGGCAACGAAGCGCCGGCGCTGATGCAGGATGCGGCCGTTGCGGAACAACCCAGCCCCGCGGTCACAAACCATTCTCCACCGGCTGCCAAGATAAATTTGTTTCGATCACTTTTCCGGGGCAGAGAGGATGTTTATCCCCGCCGTTTCGAGAGCCGGAAGACCGGGAAATCCGGCTACGCGCCTGCATGCGCCAATGAATGGGTTCGCGGCGTTTGTGAAAAGCCGCGCATCAAATGCACCGATTGTCCAAATCGCCGGTTTTTTCAGATCACCGACGAAGTCATCGGATGGCATCTTTCGGGCCGGGACGATCGGGGCCTTGATTTTGTCGTGGGTATGTATGCCATGTTGCAGGACGAGACTTGTTTCTTTCTGGCGGTGGACTTCGACGACGAGGACTGGCAGCGGGATGCGGCCGCGTTTCTCGAGACGTGCCGGCGGCTTGATGTGCCTGCCATCTTGGAACGCTCGCGCTCCGGCAATGGCGGCCATGTGTGGTTTTTCTTTGAAGAGGCTATGCCCGCCAGTTTGGCGCGCAAACTTGGTTCGCACATCCTCACTGAGACGATGGAGCACCGGCCTGAAATTGGCCTCCATTCTTACGACCGGCTGTTTCCCAACCAGGACACGCTGCCCAAAGGCGGGTTTGGAAATCTGATTGCGCTTCCCCTCCAAAAACAGGCAAGGCAGCGTGGCAACACGGTTTTTCTTGACGAACAGTTCGGGCCATACGGCGATCAATGGGCGTTCCTGGCCTCAGTGCGGCGGATGAGCCGGGCGCAAATCGAGGCTCTGGTGCGCGACGCGGAATCCAAAGGCAGGATTATTGGAGTGCGCATGGCCTTGGCGGATGAGGAGGATGACAATCCTTGGACGGCGCGCCCGTCGCGTCGCCGAAAGGAACGCTCCATCCCCGGTCCTTTTCCGGACAAGATCGAGGTAATCCTTGGAGACCAAATCTATATCGCCAAAGAAAACCTTGGGCCCGGGCTGCGTAATCGATTGCTGCGTGTGGCCGCATTTCAAAATCCCGAATTCTATCGCGCTCAAGCCATGCGCCTGCCGACCTACGGCAAGCCTCGCATCGTTTCTTGCGCCGAGGATCATCCAAAGCATTTCGCGCTGCCGCGAGGGTGTCTGGATGAAGTTCGGCAAATGCTTGAGGCTCTCCACATCCGCCCGGAAATCCGCGATGAACGTTACGGAGGCGTTCCTCTCAAGGTTTCATTCCGTGGCGCCTTGCGGCCAGAACAGCAAGCGGCCGCTGAGGCATTGCTCGGACATGACACAGGCGTTCTGGCAGCGACCACGGCCTTTGGCAAAACCGTGGTGGCGGCCTGGCTCATTGCCCAACGCGGTGTCAACACTCTGATTTTGGTTCACCGCCAGCAACTTCTGGAACAATGGATCGAACGCTTATCCTCATTTCTGGATCTGCCGGCAAAAGCCATCGGGCGATTGGGCGGCGGACGCAACAAGCTGACGGGTGCGCTGGACGTGGCCCTGATGCAGAGCCTGGTTCGCAAAGAAGTGGTGGATGATCGCGTGGCCGATTACGGGCATCTGATTGTGGATGAGTGCCACCATATTTCGGCACGCAGTTTCGAATTGGCCGTCCGTCGCGCCAAAGGGAAGTTTATCACAGGTTTGTCCGCCACGGTGACTCGCAAGGACGGGCACCATCCGATCATTTTCATGCAGTGCGGCCCGATTCGCCATCGTGTGGATGCGAAGACCCAGGCCGCGGCGCGACCTTTCACTCATCATGTTCTGGTGCGTCCGACCGGTTTTCGCGCGTCGGCGGCCCCCGACCCCGATCCGCGCGCCGAATTTCACCATTTGTATGAGGCCTTGCGGAATGACGATAAGCGAAACCAAATGATTTGCGCGGACATCGTAAACGCCATCAAGGAGGGGCGGTCACCTCTGGTGCTGACCGAACGGATAGAACACCTGCAGTGTTTGGCTCAACTGCTCTACCCGGAAATTCCACACTTGATTCTCTTGCGGGGAGGGCAAAGCAAAAAAGAATTGGCCGCTGCTCTCGCGCGCTTGGCCGAGATTCCAGAGACGACGGGAAGGGCGCTTCTGGCCACGGGAGGATACATCGGTGAAGGCTTCGACGATCCTCGATTGGACACCTTGTTCCTGGCCCTGCCTGTTTCGTGGCGGGGAACCATTGCCCAGTACGTCGGGCGGCTCCATCGACTCCATGAACGCAAACGCGAAGTGCGCGTCTATGACTATGCTGACTTGGATATTCCCATGCTGGCCAGAATGTTTGACAAACGGTGCAGTGGATATGAATCGCTCGGTTATACCATCCTGTTGCCTGGCAGCGCTCTGCCGGGTTGGCCGGTGGAGGTTCCGCTCCCGGTTGATCCAGCATGGAAAAAGGATTACGCGGCCAGCGTTCGCCGGCTCATCCGCGACGGAGTGAATGTTCCCCTCGCGAATCTGTTCGTGCATGTAGCCCGGTCTCCCGACGCCAACGCCGAGGGAGAAGATCGTGCCAGGAGTGCCAGCGAAGCCTTTCTTTTTCGCCGCCTGCAGACATTGCCTGAAACGCGCGGTCGTTTTCGTCTGAATGCGGAGTTGCCGATTGCATTTGATGGCCATGGCCAGATGGAGGTGGACCTGTTGTGCGCGGAAGCCGGCGTGGTCATTGAGTTGGATGGCGCGCAGCATTTCGCGGACATTGAAGCCTATCGGCGGGACCGGCGCAAGGACGTCTTGCTCCAGCAAAATGGATATTTGGTGTTGCGATTCTTGACGGAAGACGCAGGCAAGCGCCTCGACCAAGTTCTGGATACGATTCTGGCCAGCCTCATCCATCGTAAGAACCGGCCGAGATGGCTGTGATATCAGTGCAAGGGAGCCTCTCGTGACTCGGTTCTGAAACTTTTGCCAACCGTCATTCCGACTACGCTGCCGATAATGGCCCCGGCCGCGAATTCGGAAACCCAATGGATCGTCACAGAAACGGCGGGCCCAACGTAAAACGCGTAAAGCAGCGCGCAGAGGATAACTATCTTGTTCTTGGGATAAAGCGTCGTCAAGCAGAGCGCCATGGAAAACGCCACTGCGGTGTGTCCCGACGGCCACCCCCAAAAGATGCCGTCTTTGAGAAAACCAAATTGAAAGCCATGGCTGGAGTCGCTCACCGCCGAGACGTTCATTGCAGGCGCTCTAAAAGCTTCGTGAAATGGCGGCGGGCGGCGTCCGGTTACTGCCTTGTAGCAAGAAGTTATCAGATACGCCATGAGGGCTGCCTGTCCCAAAGCCCACGCGGTCGTAATGAGGCGCCGGTTCTTCGAGGCCACGCCGGCGACCAAAAGCGCCAAAGGCCAAAGGACAGGCATTAACGTTCCGAGTCCGAGAGCTGGGCGGGCCAACACAAAAAATGCTTCTGACCGCGTCCACCGATAATAAGCCCAATCGCCGCCGGAGGTGACGATCGTTATCGTCAGGCCAATGGCCGCCGCGTGCCACAGAAGGTTGCGACCACTGAAGATCGCGACGACATTCCGAGGAAACCGATAAAAAAGCTCACGCATAACGCCCACCATAGCGTTGTTGTGGCGGCTCGCACTAAATTAAAAGCACTGTCACCCGCTTAAGCATGAGTCGGATCCGACCCGCAGGTCGGAGCTTCTGACCCTCTTGGCGCCCTCCTTATTAGCGCACAAAAACACAGTCGCTGTTGACATCAAAACACAGTTGGTGTAAACGTAAAAACACAGTTAATGCCTAAGAAAACTCAAACCAGGTTGGCGGCAGCATTGGAGCATGCACATAAAGCCGCTCGCAAGCAGGTGGTGACGTCTGCCTCGCTTCCGCGCGCAGACCGGGAACTGCTCGTCAAACGAGGATAGCCCCGTCCACACCGCCGCCGCCGAGCAGCGAAGCGTTCGCCGCATTCACGATGGCATCCACCTCGAGTTTGGTGATGTCCGTCCGCGTTAGTTCGATGTTATCCTCGATTTTCACATCTCCCTCACTTCCGGCTTTTCGTATCGATGGTGATGGTGACGGGGCCATCGTTGATCAGGTTGACCTTCATGTCCGCGCCAAATTCACCGGTTTGAATGCTCCTTCCCAAATCCTCGGTCAGCCGGCGGATGAACCGCTCATAAAGCGGAACCGCCACTTCCGGGCGGGCTGACTGGCTGAACGAAGGGCGGTTGCCCTTCTTCGTGCTGGCAAAAAGCGTGAATTGGCTGACCAGCAAAATCCCACCGCCCGTTTCCTGCACCGAACGGTTCATCAGACCCTGTTCATCATTGAAAATCCGCAGGCGGACGATTTTCCCGCTCAACCATTAAATGTCCTCCGCCGTATCGGAATCCTCGATGGCCAACAAGACGAGCAGGCCATTTTGAATCGTCGCTTTAACGGCACCGGAGATCGCCACATCGGCCTTGCTCACCCGTTGAATGACAGCGCGCATGCGTGCTTGATAATGGCAAAAGGTCCAAACGAATAGAGATTTTTTTGCGAGCCAACCAGGAGCGACGTGCGTGATGCTGCTCCACCGCCCGACCGGCTTGCAAGTGAAGTGCCAGATGACTCGTCAACAGGGACTCAATCGGTTCATTGCCCGGCGAATATTGCTCGACAAAATTGAAGGGAGACAGACCGGGCAAGTGGCAGCGGAGGTCTCCCGAATCGAGAAAATCCGTCGGCAGAAGCGCAAGAGGAGTCGCCGGGCCAAAGTGCGGATGCTCGCTGACAAATCCCATCGCGCGGACAAGAAAGCCTCCAGGCGGGACGTCGGTGATTCTTGAAAATCACCGTCAATCCTCTGGGCGTTCGCCGCTGGGGGCCATCTTCACCAGTTTCGGATCGAACTGGCCGAGGGTTGTTACCAGATCACTCTGGGCGCCCATCACCTCCCGGATGTTTTTATAGGCCATCGGGACTTCATCCAGGCTGGCGCTGATGAGGGTCACGCCGCGTTCGCGGAGAAGGCGATTCACATCTTTCCAGTTAAACCTCTCGTTGGCGGCTTTGCGGCTCATGGCGCGGCCGGCGCCGTGCGAGGCCGAGTTGAGCGAATCGGGATTTCCCCTTCCGCTCACGACGTATCCCGGCGACGCCATGGAACCGGGAATGATGCCCAGGACTCCCGCGCCCGCCGGCGTGGCGCCTTTGCGATGCACGATGACCTCACGTTCCACGCCTTCGATGACGTGCTTTTCTTTCCACGCGAAATTGTGATGGTTTTCCAAATCGAGCAACACCTGCGCGCCGAGGTTTTCCGCAATGTGTTGGTGGATGCAGGCATGGTTCGCCGCAGCGTAACGCCCCATCAATTCCATCGCGTTCCAGTATTCCTGTCCTTCCTGGGAATCGAGCGACAACCACGCCAGCCGTTTCAATTCGCTGGGCAAATCTGGAAATTGGGCGAACGCAATTTTGCTGTAGTAATCGCAAACGGCCGCGCCCGTGCCGCGGCTGCCGCTGTGCGACAGCAGTGCGACATAAGTCCCCGGCTCAAGATCGTTGATTTTCGAATGCGCCGTGAACAGGCCAAACTCGACGAAATGATTTCCGCTCCCGCTGGTGCCGAGTTGCGACCAGGCGCGGTCCTTGTTCTGTTTCACCACCGGGCTGATCGTCCAATCGGCATCCATCACCTCGTGGGCGCGGCGATCCTTGAAGTTTGCGCCGACGCCGAAGCGTGTTTCCGCTTCGATGGCGCCGGTCAGTCGGTCCTGCTTCTGCTCCAAATCGCGCATGGGAATGTCCAACACCGTCATCTTCATGCGGCAGGCAATATCTACGCCGACGGCATAAGGAATGACGGCGTTCTCCGTGGCCAGCACGCCGCCGATGGGC
>VFSW01003793.1_pt1 | contig 22641 bp, 14 predicted proteins | sample 5358111 | NCBI WGS metagenome assembly VFSW01 (sample SAMN11554181, study PRJNA540505) | mine drainage metagenome | isolation source: sediment from site ElyBrook_90M | place: USA: Ely Copper Mine, Vershire, VT | collected 2017 | reverse complement strand
GGACGAGACGGATCCGCAGGACGGGCCGGTGCTGTGCGATTTGACACCGCGACAGTTACTTTCGATCTCCGGCGATCGCCTGCAGAAAACCTACCGCAAAGCGATGGAGGAATTTCGCTACGGCCCGGGCATCTTCAAGATCGACTACGCGCTCTCGGCGCCCATTCCATGGGCCGCCCGCGAATGCTTCCGCGCGATCACCGTGCACCTGGGGGGAACCCTGGAGGAGATTGCGCGCTCGGAATTTGCAGCCAGCCACGGCGCCATCGCCGAGAAGCCCTTCGTGCTGGTCGCACAGCCGTCGCTCTTCGATCCGACGCGTGCACCGGAAGGGAAGCACGTCGCATGGATGTATTGCCACATTCCGCATGGATCGACCGTCGATATGACCAGCCGCATCGAGGCGCAGGTCGAGCGATTCGCCCCTGGATTTAAAGACTGCGTGATCGCGCGCCGTACGTGGTCTCCTGCGCAGCTGGAGGCGATGGACGCCAACCTGATCGGCGGCGACATCGGTGGCGGCGAGCTGTCGTTGCGGCAGTTTTTCTTCCGGCCCGCGCTCGGCAACTACTACACGGGAACGAAGAACCTGTATCTTTGTTCGGCTTCAACGCCGCCCGGTGGGGGCGTACACGGAATGTGCGGTTATCACGCGGCGCGCATGGCGTTGCGACGCCTATGACTTGCCCGCCATCTCGGCAACAGCCGCGATCGCGCGATCGCTCAGCTGCTGCCGGACCTTGGTCATCCTGAGCCAGGGATCGTTTTTGAGGCGCGCTTTCCACTTGTCAAAATTCGAAACGGCAAACTGCTTTGGATCGGTGCGCTCCAGTTCGCTCCACGTCAGTGGCATGGCGACGCGCACACCGGCGCGCGCGCGTGGTGAGTACGGGGCAACGGCGGTCGCTCCGCGCTCATTGCGAAGATAGTCGAGAAAGATGCGTCCCGTGCGTGCGGACTTCGTCATCTTCGTCAGGTAAAGCTCCGATTTGGCGCGCTCCATCATCAACACGAAATGATGAGCGAATTCCTTGATCGTGGGCCACTCGTGCTGCGGATCGATGGGAGCAACCACATGGATGCCCTTGCCTCCGGTGGACTTGACGAAGGTCTCGAGGCCGAGGTGCTTCATCAGATCGCGAACCTCGATCGCGCTTGCGACCAGGCGCTTCCATGGCAGCTCCGGGTCGGGATCGAGATCGATGATGAGGCGGTCCGGCTTCTCCAGCGTGTCGTTGCTCGATCCCCAGGGATGCAGCTCCATCACGCCCATCTGTCCGAGGCCCACCAGCCCTTCGCGCGTGGAAACGGTGACGTATTCTTCCCGCTGCGGATTGCCGCCCTTCTTCACCGTGACGGGGACGCTGTCGACGCCGGCCGGCATCCCTTTGCCGACCTGTTTCTGGAAGAAGCACGGCTTGCCGCTGCCTTCCGGACAACGGACGATGCTCAACGGCCGATTGGCGATGTGCGGCAGCAGGTGATCGGCGACCGCGTCGTAGTACTCCACCAGTTGCAGCTTGGTCAGGTGCGAGGACTCATCGAGAATCTTGTCGGGATGACTGATCGCGACGCCGGCCACGACGGCACGGCCGCTGCGCGAAGGTGGCGGCGATGGCGGCTCGACTTTTGCTGCGGTGCTTGCCGGTGCGGCATGGCGGGCAGTCTTCGTCGCCGGATGCGGCTCTGCTTTCGCGGGCTTCTCCGCGTGACCCTGCCTGCGCGCCGACTTCGGCACAGCCTCCGCTGTTTCGCGAACCACATCCGTCGGATCCTTGTCTTCGCGGACTCCGAGGAAGGCCGACTGCCGGACGAGATTATCGCTGGTCCAGTTGGCGAAACGCGCCTCGATCACCATCGTCGGCTTCACCCAAATTGCATCCTTCTTCGCTTCTGCGGGCAAGCTCTCAAAAGCCGGCTTGCTCTGACGCAGCGCGTCGAGCCGGTCGCGCAGCATCGTGTGCGTCTTCTGGTTGAAGCCGGTTCCGGTCCGGCCCGCGTAGATCAGCTCACCATCCGCGTAATAGCCGAGCAGCAGGGAGCCGATGCCATGGGTGCCGTTCGAGAGCGGCGTAAATCCTCCGACGACGAATTCCTGTTGCAGCACGCATTTCGATTTCAGCCACAGGCGGGAGCGATCCCCGCGCCAGGTCGATGTCGCGAGCTTCGAGACGATGCCCTCCGCGCCCATCTGGCACGCGTGGCGAAACATCTCGGCGCCATGCGCGCGAATGTGACTGCTGTAGCGAATGCCGTCCTCGCCGTGCTCCTGGATCAGCCCTTCGAGAATGGTCTTGCGCCGCTCCAGTGGAAGATTGCGCAGATTATGTCCATCGAGGTGCAGCAGGTCGAATGCGAAGTACGTCAGTGGATGCGCCGCGCCCTCGTCGAACGCAGCCTGCAGATCGGCAAAGCTGGTCAGGCCCTTCTCATTCAGGACGACGACCTCACCATCGACAATCGCCGCATGCACCGGGAGTTGAGCGGCCGTCTCCGCCAGGGCTCGCATGCGATGCGTCCAGTCCAGGCCCTTGCGCGTGAAAAGCCGCGCCCGGCGCTTGCCGTCCTTTTCGTCGATGTGGATCTGGATGCGGTAGCCATCCAGCTTGAGCTCGTGCAGCCACTCATCGCCCTCGGGTGGCTGATCGATGGACGAGGCGAGTTCGGGGGGCAGGAAGGCCGGCATCTTCTCCTGCGGCGCGTCGCGCAGAACAGACTTGCGATCGGGGACGGCGACCTTCTTTACCAGGCCAGGCACAGGCTGTTCCGCCGCTCTCGATCCAGCCGACCGCCGTGTCAGCAGCGAGCGATTCGCAGGCCCCTTCTTCTCCGGGACGTGTGAATTCCAGACATGGTCCTCGGCTGCGGCGATCTCCTCGATGCTGCGGCCGGTGATCGCGCTGTCCGGTGCCTCGTCGGTGATGGCAGGATCATCGGCGGTGCGCTCGTGGTCGTCATGCTCCTTGATGAGGAGCCAGTTGTTCTTGCCCTTGTCGCCGAAGCGGTCGTTCTTGATCCGTATCAGGGCCCAGTGGCCTTTCAGCTTCTTGCCGTGCAGGATGAACTTCAGCTGTCCCTTCTGCAGACCTTCGTCGACGTCGGTCACCGGCTCCCATGTGCCCGTATCCCACACCATCACCGCGCCGCCACCGTACTGGCCCTTCGGGATGGTGCCCTCGAAGCCGCCGTACTCCATTGGATGGTCTTCCACTTCGACGGCGAGCCGTTTGTCGGCGACCACATAGCTGGGGCCTTTCGTGACGGCCCAACTCTTCAGCACGCCCTTCCATCCCAGGCGGAAGTCGTAGTGGAGACGCGTGGCGGCGTGTTTCTGCACCACGAAGGGCAGACCCTCTTCTGCCTTCTTTTTATTTTTGGCACCGGAGGCGCCGCTCGGCTCGGCGGTCGTGGCGAAGTCGCGCATCGCACGGTAGCGCGCCAGTTGCTGGTCCACCAGGGTGGCCGGCGTCTCTTCTTGCCGGGAGGACTTCTTCGCGGGTTTGTGGTCTTTCTTCGGCATCTTTCAATTCGGATTCACGGCCCGTGCCTGGGGCTGCTCAGCCCACCTGCAGCACCCCGGTCATTTGCAGATCCTGTTCCAGCACTACGGATTCGCCGGGCTTGTCTTCGCGGAACCGGACCTGAATGCTGCGCCCTCGAATGGCTGCGGCGAAGGCTTCCGCCGCGGCTTTCCGCGCGAAATGGCGGCGGTACTTCCCGTAGTGATACTCCTGCCTGGCATAATACCGGTACGCTACCGCGACCCAGCTGCCGTACTGCGACCGCTTCACCGCAGCGGATTGCACCTCGCCGTCTGCGCTGGGCCACATGGCCGCCTGGTTCTCTTTCAGGCGCTGCAGATACTTGCGAACCGCCACCGCCACGGCGCCGGCGACGACTGCAATCAAGGAGTGCAATGTGCCGGCCAATGGAGCCAGATGGTGCCAGAGATCCTTCATAGTGCAGTCGCGGGATCAGCTTACTACGACGTCGTAAAAATGACCTCGCCTTTGACCGCCTCTGTTGCCACTTTCGTGCCATCGGTTGCCCGCGATCTTTGCAGTTTCGTCACTGGCCAAGTCTCCTGGCCGGGGTATATCGTAATGCTCGTTGCGTGCTGTGAAGCGAGTCTTCGGGCACCGGCATCGTAATCCCCAGGAGCTGTTCTGCTATGGCAACTGCGCTGCAATCGGAAGTCACCACCCAAAAGGATTTTCTACCCCTGAACGGGACCGACCACGTGGAATTCTGGGTGGGCAATGCTCGCCAGTCCGCCTATTTTTACCGGCTCGCTTTTGGCATGAAGCTGGTTGCTTACGCCGGACCCGAAACCGGGATTCGCGACCGCGCCTCCTACGTTCTGCAACAGGGCAAGGTGCGCTTTGTCCTGACCACACCCCTGCGTCCCGACGGCGACATCGCCGAGCACGTTCGTGTGCACGGCGACGGTGTGCACGATGTCGCGCTGTGGGTCGACGATGCCCGCCAGTCCTGGAAAGAAACCACCAAGCGCGGAGCGCGCAGCGTGCGCGAGCCCTTCGAACTCAAAGATGACAACGGCATGGTGAGGATCTCGACCATCGCCGCCTATGGCGATACGGTGCACTCGTTTGTCGAGCGCAGTAATTACAACGGCCCCTTTCTCCCCGGTTATCGCGCCATGCCCGAGGATCCCCTCGCGCGGCCGGTCGGCCTGCAGTACATCGACCACATGGTCGGCAACGTCGGCTGGAACGAGATGAATCGCTGGGTCGATTTCTACGCGCAGATCATGGGATTTTCGCTCTACCAGCACTTCGACGACAAGGACATTTCGACCGAATACTCGGCGCTGATGTCGAAGGTGATGGCCAACGGCAACGGACGGGTCAAGTTCCCCATCAACGAACCCGCAGAAGGACGAAGGAAGTCCCAGATCGAGGAGTATCTGGAGTACTACCACGGCCCCGGCGTCCAGCATATTGCCCTGGCGACCAACGACATTCTCGAAACCGTGGCGCAGTTGCAGGCGCAGGGAGTACCGTTCCTCACCGTCCCGCACAACTATTACACCGAGCTGGAAGGCCGGGTGGGCAAGATCGACGAGCCCATCGCGGAACTCGAAAAGCTCGGCATCCTCGTTGACCGCGATGACGAAGGCTACATGCTGCAGATCTTCACCAAGCCCGTTGAGGATCGGCCGACGCTGTTCTTCGAGATTATCCAGCGCAAGGGAAGCCGGAGCTTCGGCAAGGGCAACTTCAAGGCGTTGTTTGAGGCAATCGAGCGCGAGCAGGCACTGCGCGGCAACCTCTAAACACGGTGATTGCGGCGGCGCCATCGGGAAAGGGTTTCCGATGGCGTTGCTTTTCTCGATCGCGCGTCGACCAGAAGATGGATCAGCACCCAGACAAAGAAACCCTCGCCCGCGAGGATGACAGCACCCAGCAGATACAGAGCAATCGAATCGGCATGCACCTTGGTTTCCCTCTTCATCGATTGAAGAGGATCGGTGTCAAGGCCTTCGCAAGGAAGTCATAAGACCTTTGTAAGTGGCTGCGCGGGTCAGTCCGCGACCATCAGTTCACCGGGCAGAATCGGCCTCGTGCGCGGCAACACGCCGTAGGCAGCGAGGACGCCCATCAACACCAGGACCGAGCTATAAACCACCAGTTTTACAAGGTCGGTGGTGTGATTCTTCGGCAGAGCCTTCCACAGGATCAATAAAAGCGTCTGCGCGGCGGTGACGGACCACACCGCCCCATAAAAGTATCTGCGCTCCCATCCCTCGCCCTGCGTCGAGAAGCGCACCCGCGGCAGGATCCCGAATACGCCAAGCGCCACGATTGCCAGCAGCACGGGAGCGTACCCGTGCGCGTAAATCTGCTTCATCCGCCATTGCCCGCTGATCACCGCCCAGATCAGCCCCGCCAGATTCAGCAGCGCGAAGTTCAGCAGTGCATTCCACGCGAACGTGTAACAGATGCGTCGATACCATGGATTCGGACGGTCCTCGGTGAAGCGCAGGATATACGGCGCCGGCTCGGCGCCCGGCAGCTGCCCGAAGAGCAGCGCGATGCCGGTGCCCACCAGCACCACGCCCAGCCAGATCCAGTTCCATCGATTGCCGCCGTGGTCGAACAGGTTGAACGTCAGCGGTCCCGGCGCGAGAAAGAAGACCCAGATCCAGATGGGCCAGTGCGCCGCGCGATAGCGCGCGGTGTTACGGATGCGCATTTTGCGCTGATGCGCGTATTCGACGCGGACGGAGAGAGTCATGCAGTTCGAAATTATATCCGCTGCCGATTAGCCGGCCGCGACCGCAGCGTTGCGCTCGATCGGCGTGAAACAGACTTCCAGATCCTCGCCGACGACCCGCACATGCACGTCCTCCAGCGAAGGCACGATCCAGTCGGCGCTCTTCAGGCTCTCCAGCGAGTGCGAGTACAGCGTCGCCAGCACCTTGCACCCTGCCGCGTGTCCGGCCTGCGCGCCCGAGGCGGAATCTTCGATCACCAGGCATTCAGCGGGCACGAGCCCGAGCAACTCCGCGCCTTTCCGATACGGTTCAGGATGCGGCTTGCCTTGCGCCACCATGTCAGCCGAGACAATACCCGCCGGGACGCGAATGCCGCCCGACTCCATGCGGCTGCGCGCCAGGCGCTCGGTGGCTGAAGTAACGACGGTCCAGTATTTCTCGGGTAGCGTCTCCAGAATGCGCTCAACACCGGCCAGAGTCTCGAGGCCAACGTTGTCGTTCACCTCCATCTCCTCGATCCACTCCAGCTCTTTCATGTCGTTTAGGTCCGGGCGGAGCATCCGTACGGTTTCAATGGCGCGCCGCCCATGGGCGGTGCGAATCGCCAACTCCGGATCGATGCCGCGCGCCTGGGCCCATTTCTCCCAGCTGCGTTCCACCGAGCCGAGAGAGCTGACCAGAACACCATCCATGTCAAAAAGAATGCCGCGCGGATGCAGCGTCACGATGCTCGCGGCGGGAGATAAATCCATACGTCCAGACTAGCAGGGCAGGCAGGGAAAAGCGGACCGCAGCCGCCCTCGAAAGCCAACGCGCCTTCTACTCTTCGCGTTCTTCGTAGCAGGCGCGCCCGGGCACGCAGCGGGAGAGATGGACGAAGTGATCGTCCGGCCCCGCCGGCCCCATGGTGCGCATACACCAGTAGCTGCTCGCAGTGCCAATGCCCGGCAGCCACGACTCGGCGTTCTGCGGTGAGGAGCCGTAGGGGTTCTTGGTCCGGAGGCAGTGGCAGGGTTGCGTCGCGTTCGTTGTGCTCATCGTTAACCTCCGTCATCCAGCCGCGCTGGGATCGCGGTCCATCTTGCCGGCAGCCAGCATCACCGTACGGTAGACGGCAACCGGAAAGAGATCGAGCTTGTAAGCATTGTGGGTCAGCGGTGTGGCGCCCTCGACTGCAACCTTGCCGGCGGCGCGCGCGGTCTCTTCGTTGATCGGCTTGCCGGCGAGTGCCGCTTCGGCCTGCTGCGAACGCCGCACCACCGGCGACGCTGCGCTCATGGTGATCACCGCGCGTTTGCAGATGTCGCCGTCCATCTCGAGAACCACGCCTGCGTCCGCAATGGCCCAGTCGAAGCTCTCCTTCTCGCCATATTTCTGATAAGCGGAACGCGTGCCTGGAGCCGGCTTCGGTACCACGATCGCTGTGATCAGCTCATCGGGTTCGATGACGGTGAACTTCGTGGGATTAGCGTCAGGCACGATGTACAGCTCGCGGATGCCCAGCGTCCGTTTGCCGCGCTTCGCCGAAGTCAGCTCCACGCTCGCACCCAGCCCCAGCAGCCCAACGGCTGCCGAAGACGGCGCAACCGACGGACAGGTGCCGTACTCCATGATGGCGTGATACTGGTTCAGCCCGGCGAAAGCGAAGCAGAGGTCCTTGCCGTGGCGGATGCACTGGAACTCCGCGGAACGGTAGTACCAGCACTGCACGTGCTGCAGCAGATTGCCGCCGACCGTTGCCATGTTGCGGATGTGCGGGGTGGCGGCGTGTCCGCAGGCATCGGACAGAATCTGATAGCGCTCGCGGATGACCGGATGCTCGCTGATTTCGGCGAGCGTCGTGAGCGGCCCGATGGTCAGCCCCTGATCGGTCTCGCGAATGCCGCGCAGCTCTGACACATTGCGGATATTCACCAGACGCGTCGGCTGCTGAATGCCGTCCTTCATGCGGTCGAGAAGATCCACTCCACCCGCCTTCACGACTGCGCCATCCTTCAGTTGCGACAGCGCGGCGTCGACCGTGGTGCAGTCAGCCATGGAAAAGCGGTTCATGCCATCTCCTTTCCCTGCGTTGAGGCGCGCAGCGCAGCCAGCACCACCGCGGGTGTCATCGGCGTGCGACGGATGCGAACTCCCGTGGCGTTGTACACCGCGTTAGCGATCGCGGCGCCGATGGAAACCACACCGGCAGCCTCGCCAATGCCCGAGGCATCGGTGGAGCTCTGCCCGATGTATACCTCAACGAGCCGCACGTCGATCTCGGGAACCTCCCGCGAGCCGACAATCTTGTACAGATCGAGATTCGGATTGACCATGAGACCGTAGTTCGGATCGAGCAGGCGATTTTCAAGCAGCGTGTACGAGATTCCCTGGAGGATGCCGCCGTTGATCTGGCTGATGGTCTGCGAGGGGTTCATAGGGCGCCCGCAGTCGTGGACCGACAGCACGCGCCGCACGTGAATGCGGCCGAGCTCCGTATCCACTTCGACCTCGGCGACGTCGACACCACCGTAGGTCAGATACTTCTTCGGGTCGTAGTCCGGAATGCGCTTCGCGTGTACAGCAATTTGTGATGAGGTCATTTTCGCCGCTGCGCGTTTGAAGCCGATCGGCTCGAACTTGCTCGAGCGGCTGCGCACCTGTCCATCCACCAGCACCAGATCGCCGGCCGTCGTGCCGAGAGTGGGTGCGATGTCCGCCAGAAATTTCTGCGAAGCCTGCCAGGCCGCATCTCGAACTGCGGGCGTGAGCGACAGCGTAGTGACGCTGCCGCCGGACTGCGGACCTTCGGGATAGTTGGTGTCGCCTACCTTCACGGAAATCTGCGCAGGGGGAACGCCGAACTGCTCCGCCAGAATCTGCGCCATCACCGTCCTGATGCCGGAGCCGATGTCCTGCACCCCGGAGAAGACTTCCAGCGAGCCATCCTTATGAACGCGAACCTCGGCGTTGGAGCTCATGCTGACGAAGCGATACCACACCGACTGCGCAAGGCCGACACCGCGTTTCACCGGACCCCGATCCGCGCCAGTCACCGGATTGCGCGACTTCCACAAGTCGCTCCCGCGCACCACCTGTCGCTCGACGCGGCGCACCGGATGCGTGTCCGCTTTGTCGCGCAGATCGATCGGATCCATGTTGAGCTTCGCTGCCAGATCGTCGATGGTTTGTTCGAGGGCGAAGGCTCCCTGCGGATGGCCAGGCGCCCGCATCGCAGTACCTGGACCCGCGTTGATGAAGACATCGTTCTCTTCCGTGTGCAGAGACGCTGTCTGGTAAAGGTTGGACGCCGGACCGGCGCAACCTGCGCCGGTGCCGCAACCCGCAGTGCCGTAGGCGGTCAGATGGATCGCCGTGAGCGTGCCGTCCTTCTTCGCGCCGATGCGCAACACCTGATCGGAACTGGGACGATTGCCCACCGAAAGATGTTCTTCCTGGCGATCCAGCATCAGCCGCACCGGGGCTCCGGTCTTCTTCGAGAGCGCCGCCGCGACGACGCCGTGATTGCCCGCCCCGAACTTCGCGCCGAATCCGCCTCCCATGTAATCCGTGATCACGCGCACCTTCGTGAGCGGAATCTTGAAGAACCCGGCCAGTTCCTCCCGCACGCCCGAGGTGCCCTGGGTCGACGCGTAGACCGTCAGCAGTTCCGGCTTCCAGTCGGCGACCACGCCGTGCGTTTCCAGCGCGGAATGGGTCTGCACCTGGGTGACATAGTGGCCTTCGACAACGACGTCGGCGTCCTTGAATCCCTGATCGGTGTCGCCGCGCTTGTGGATCGACGGCCCATGGATATTGCCGGTTTGTTTTACGTCGCTGGGGCCGCCTCCGCCTCCGGCGCTGCCTGCCTCATCGGCCGCGCCTGGGAAGACATTCGGCGCATCCGCATCGCGCGCTTTCACGTCATCGACGACAAAGGGCATCGTGTCGTATTTCAGCTTTACCAGCGCCGCGGCTTCTTCCGCTGCGGATGGAGTGGTCGCAGCGATGGCGGCAATCGGCTGCCCCGCGTAGCGGACCACCGGGTACTTCGCCTGATCGAGCGCCGGATTCCGCAGCTCAGCGTTCCCCAGCACATGCTGGATCACGTGGACGCCGCGCACGCCCGGATATTTCTCCGCTGCCGACGTGTCGACTGACACGACTTTGGCGTGCGGCACGGTGGCGCTGACGAATTTCGCGTAGAGCATCCCCGGCAGCTGAATATCCGACGTATAGCGCGCGCGCCCGGATGCTTTGAGCAATCCATCGTAGCGTTCGATCGATCGTCCGACATACTTCAGATCTTTGTTGATGGGCCACACCGGCGGCTCGCTGGCCGGAACGGCGCGGGCTTCTTCAGCCAGGGTATAGCCCGGCACGCCGACCGGCATCTGCACCGTCTTTTTGGCGGGTGCTGCTGCCTGTGCTGTCACTGCATCTTCCATCGGTAGTTTCGTCATCGAATTCCTCCGCTACGCGTTGCGCAACGTGCCTGCCGCATCCAGCGTGGCAGCAAAGACCCTGGGGTATGTGCCGCAGCGGCACAAATTGCCGGAGACGGCGTGGCGCACATCGTGTTCTGAGGGATGCGGATTCCGTTCCAGCAACGCGGCGCAGCTCATCACCATGCCCGGCGTGCAGAATCCGCACTGCATCGCATCGTGCTTCACGAAAGCAGCCTGCAGCGGATGGACCTTCTCCTCCGTCGAGAGCCCTTCGATCGTGGTTACATGATGGCCGATGGCATCCACCGCCAGCGTCATGCAACTGTTCACCGGCATCTTGTCCAGCCACACGGTGCAGCCGGAGCAGACGCCTCGGTCGCACACCACCTTGGTTCCGGTCATGCCGAGGTGGATACGCAGGGCCTCGGCCAGCGTAGTGCGGGGCTCGATCTCCACCGTGTGCTCGGCGCCGTTCACGTGGAGCCGCACGGAGACAGGTCCAGGACCCAGTTCGGTCACGCCCTGCGTGGACTCTGCTTTTGCTTCGCTGGTAAATCCGTGAACGCCTTCCAGCAGCGCGGTTCCCGCGGCCGTCAGTCCGGCGCCCTTTAAAAAGCCGCGACGGCTGATGCCACTTTTTCCCGATTCTGTTGGGGCAGGGGACTGCTGTGGAGGGATGGGCTCTCGCGAATCCGACATGGAGGCTGCTCCTTTACCGGCCCACATTTTCCTCAAACCGGGAAAATTCAAATTGTGCCGATGCAAAAATATAGCCCCGCGGACGTTACATCGTAAACCGGCTGGTGCGTATTACCGACTTTTGCGCCTTGCGAGCCGACCACTGCCGGAGTTGTGCCTCGTCCCGGTGAGTCGTCGTTTCATCCCTGATTACGACGACTCGTCCCATGGTGGTCGGCAGGCCCGCTGATACTGCAAAGAAGGAATTTCTATAGGACGCTGTTTTCCTGAGACTTCGTCGCTCTGAAGCCCTTGAAGTTGTAACCGTGATGCCGCAAAATGAATACCTCATCCGGCCTCTGCGGTAGAACGTCACAAAAACAGATTTGAAAACCATCACGTGCCGAACCCACACGGCACCAGCAGTACTTTTTGGAGGAAACGTGACCAGACGCTGCTTGTCCGTCGCTGCGCTCGTATTCTCGCTGGTGTTCTTTGCAGGAACCAGCATTGCCCAGATCGCTACTACTTCACTGCGTGGAAGCATTAAGGATCCGACCGGTGCGGTCGTTCCGGGCGCTCAGGTAACCATCACCAACCCGGCGACGGGACAGGTTCTGAGTGTCACGTCCAGCGCCACAGGCGACTACGCGTTCCCTCAGATCGCGCCGGCGCATTACACCATCGGCGTGCATGCAACCGGATTCGGCGATCAGAAGAAGACCGCCGAACTGCTGGTGAACCAGCCGGCGACGATCGACTTCACCATGACCCTGCAATCTTTGTCGCAGGTGGTGAACGTGAGCGCTGCGGCGCAGACGCTGAACACTACAGATGCCTCGCTCGGTAACTCGATGGGCAATACCCTGATCCAGGCGCTGCCCAGCGAAACGCGCAACGTGCCGGACCTGCTCTCGCTGCAGCCCGGCGTGCTGTATCTGCCCAGTTCCTCGGGCGGCCCGTCGGCTTCGGAAATGAATCCCATGGGCGACAGCCGCAGCGGCGCCGTGAACGGCGTGCGTTCCGACCAGGGCAACGTGACCATGGACGGCATCGACGACAACGATCAGGTGTACGGATATGCCTTCACCGGTGTTTTGCGCGAGACGCAGGATTCGGTCGAGGAGTTCCGCGTGGCAACCTCGAACTCGAACGCCGACGAAGGCCGCTCTGCCGGAGCCCAGGTGAGCATGATCACCAAATCCGGCACCAACAAATTTCACGGCGGCGCGTATGAGTACAACCGTCCAACGCTGACGGTATCCAACAACTACTTCAACAAGCAGTCGGAACTCGCAGGCAATCTCCCGAATACTCCGCCGAAACTCATCCGCAATATCTTCGGCGCGGATGTGGGCGGCCCGATTCTGAAGGACAAGCTGTTCTTCTTCGGCAACTATGAAGCCACTCGCCAGGCAGAGAATGCAGAAGTCATTCGCACCGTCGCGACTTCTTCCTATCTGGCAGGAAACCTCATCTACCTTGGCGATTCCACGTCAGGCAACGTAGAGCCGGTAACGCTGACCGCCTCGGATGTGGCGCAACTCGATGCAGGCTGCCAGGTTTGCGGTTCGGCCCAATATCCTGCGGCCCCCGGTCCCAATCCGAATGCGCTGGCCTACTTTAATTCCGAGCCGGCTGCCAATGGAATCCTCACCGGCGACGGATATAACACCGGTTCGTTTGCCTTCTCCTCGCCGAATCCGCTCAACCTGAACACCAGCATTCTGCGGCTGGACTACACCCCGAACAACAAGCACCGCATCTTTGTGCGCGGTGGTCTGCAAAAAGATACCACCCAGGGTGTCGAGCAGTTTCCTGGACAGGGTCCCAGTGACTACTTCGAGGACAACACCAAGGGAATTGTTGCCGGCGACACCTGGTCGATCTCGCCGAACCTCGTCAATGACCTTCGCTACGGTTATATTCGCCAGGGTTACAGCGATCGCGGCGTTGGGTCCGGCGACTATGTCGACTTCCGCTTTATGGACCACGCTACCGCTGAGACGCGCACAACGCTCACCTCGGTCCCGGTCCAGAATGTCGTGGACAACTTCAACTGGAATCACGGTAAGCACGATTTCCAGTTCGGTGCCAACTGGCGGGTGGTGGAACAGAATCGTTTGTCCGATTCCGTTTCCTACAACAACGCCAGTTCCAACCCCTACTGGCTGGGAGGCAATCCACCCGATCCCAGCGCGATCCTGAACAAAGACCCCGTGGACAGCGGTTTTGGCAATTCTTTCGTGATTGCTTATGCCAATCTCGTGGGAACCGTGCCGTCGGTGACCGACCAATACAACTACAAACTCACCAGCCCCACCTCGGGAACCCTGCTCGCCGACGGAACTCCTCTGGATCGGCATTTCCGCGACAATGAGTTCGAGTATTATCTGCAGGATACCTGGAAGCCCATGTCTTCGCTGACCATTACCTTGGGTATTCGTCACACACTGCTCCAGACGCCGTATGAGACCAGCGGCCAGGAAGTCACACCGACCATCGACACCGATACCTGGTACAAGCAGCGGGAATCTGCGGCGCTGAGCGGACAGATCTACGAGCCCTTGCTCACCTTCGCCCCTGCCGGCAAGTACTACAACAAGCCGGGATTCTATCCGATGTCGAAGAACAACATCGCGCCACGCCTGGCGATTGCCTACGCGCCGACTTCAAAGACCACCATCCGTGCCGGCGCTGGAATTTACTACGACCACTTCGGCGAGTCGCTGGTGAGCATCTTCGACCAGAATGGCTCTTTCGGTCTGAGCGGAGCGGTCACCAACGCTGCCGGGAACTACGGATTCGAGGACGCGCCGCGTTTTACCGGTCGGCGCGATATTCCCTTCAATAATGGCATCGGGGCATCCCCGCAGCCCTATCCGTATAGCCCTCCCTCGGATCCGGTGAGCGGCTTCGCCATTACCTGGGGGCTCGACAGCAAAATCAAGACTCCCTATACCGAGGCTTTCAACCTCTCTTTGCAACACCAGTTCCCCAAAGGCTTCACCCTGGAAACGGATTACGTGGGGACGATGGGGCGGCACCTGATCCAGAGTCTCGACCTGTCGGAGCCGGTGGATTACATCGATCCGGCGGGCGGCGGCGATTACTACACGGCTGGAGGCCAGTTGTCGAAGCTCGTTGACCAGAATGGCGGCAACTACGGCGTGAATCAGAGTGGCGTCGGCAGTGTGGTCAACGTTCCGGCGATCAAATACTTCGAAGATGTCTTCCCCTGGATGGCCAATTACGACTACAACGGCGAAAGTGCGACCCAGGCGATCTACAACAACGAGTGGGCGCCGTACCGTTCGAATCTCGGCGCGACGACCGCCCTGGCCGATCTCGACTTCTATGGACCCGCATCCACCGGATTTGGATTCTACCCGGCCCCCGCAAACTGGCAGCCGCACTTCTGGCAAAACCAGTTCTCCTCCCTCTATGCTTTGTCCGGCATCGGCATGAGCTACTACAACGCTCTGCAGGTGAGCTTACGGCATCCTGTCAGCCACGGGTTGCAGATGGACCTCAGCTACACGTACTCACGTTCGATTGACGAAGGCTCGGATGCGGAGCGCAGCATCGAGTTCAGCACCAGCAGGGCGTTAAGCAGCATCATCAACACCTGGAAACCGGAACTCAATCGTGGACCGTCCGATTTCGACACGACCCATCTGCTCACGATCGACGCCTATTATGAATTGCCCTTCGGGCGGGGACGGCATTTTGGCTCGGCCATGAACCGCGTGGCCGACGCCCTCGTCGGCGGCTGGCAGCTCACCGGGCTCAACCGCGCCACCAGCGGCCTGCCCTTCACCCTCTTTGAACCGGGATGGACCACCGACTGGCAGCAGGAAGGCTTCGGCATCGTTACCGGCAAGCTAAAAACGCACCGTCATTTCGACTCTGCCGGCAACCCGCTCTATTTCGACAATCCCAATGCCATTAATAGCGGCGTGCTGAGCGGTTCGCCAGTTCGCCTGCCCTATCCCGGCGAAACAGGCGAGCGCAATAACTTCCGCGGAGACGGCTACTTCGACATTGACACCGGACTCAATAAGACCTGGAAGTTCGGCGAGTATGGCGCGCTGAAGTTCGACTGGGAGACCTACAACGTGACCAATACGGTTCGCTTCGACCCGCAGTCGATCGGATCGCAACTCACCAGCAGCAACCTGGGTTACGCCAGCTCGCTGTTGACGACGCCCCGCCGTATGGAGTTCGCACTGCGCTACGACTTCTAACTAAGGTGACGCAATCGGCGCCGGGGATTCGTCCCCGGCGCTTTTTCTTGTTTCCCCAAACGTCCATCTGCTGCCGCCGGCGCGAATTGTGATTACACTAGTCCTTCACCCGAAAACCCAGGCCGGAGGAGCGCACTCGCTGCGCTCCTCCTGAAAGATCAGAAAGGGAATCGATGCGCTGGCTTTTGCTCACCGCTGCCACGATCTTTACCACCGCCCTGGCCATGCAGGCGCAGGCGCCCACGCCCGCCTCGGTCCTCGGGCATACGCCCGGCGACGACTACTACCTGGCCAATTACGAAGAGGAGATTCATTACTTCCACGAACTGGCCGCTCACTCCGACCGCGTGAAGATGATCACCGTCGGCAAAACGACGGAAGGTCGCGACATCGAAGTCGCCATCATTTCTTCGCCGCAGAATCTCGCACATCTCGACGACTACAAAGCGGCCGCTACGAAGCTCGCTGCCGCGCAGGGCATCACCGATGCGCAGGCGAGGGAACTGGCGCACACCGCGAAGGTGATCGTCCACATTGACGGCGGACTGCACGCCAGCGAAGTTGCCGGTCCCCAGCACTCCATCGCGCTTGCGTGGAAGCTGGCATCCGCACAGAACGATCCCGAGGTCGACACCATCCTCGACAACGTGATCCTGATGCTGTGGCCGACGCTCAACCCCGATGGTCAGGACATGGTCGTCTCCTGGTACCGTAAGAACCTCGGGACGCGTCTCGAAGTGAGCCCAATGCCACGGCTCTTTCAGGACTATGTCGGGCACGATAACAACCGCGACGGCTACATGCTCAACATGAAGGAGTCGCAGGTGGTGGCGCAGACCGAGATTGCGTGGGCTCCGGTCATCTTCTATTGCCAGCACCAGACCGCACCGTTCCCGGCGCGCATCTGGATCCCGCCCTTCTCCGATCCTATCTCCTCGAACATTAGTCCCTATGTACGCAGCTGGTTCAATGTTATCGGGACTAATATGTCCGCTTATCTCGACGAGCACCAGATGCCGGGTGCGATCAGCGAGTCGCGTTTCGATAACTGGTATCCTGGCTTTGTCGATTACGCGGGTTCTTTCCGCAACGAGATTTCCTTCTTCACCGAGACGGCTCTCTATCGCTACGCCACCCCTCGTTTCTATACCGTCGACGAATTTCCCAAAGATATGCAGGATCTGAAGGCGCTCACCATGTATACGACGCCCTGGCAGGGCGGCTGGTGGCATCTGAAAGACGCCGTGGATTACATGGTTGCCGGATCCATGTCGGTGCTCGACACCGCTGCCCGCTATCGCGAGCAGCTTCTCTACAATCGCTACCAGGCCGCGCGCGACAACATCAAGCGCTATGAGGACGCACCGCCCTTCGCCTACGTCATCCCCAGCGTTCAGTCCGACGCTCCTGAGGCCGAGCTGCTGGCACGTATCATGCAGCAAAACGGCATCGAGATTCGCGAGTCGCAAGCCGGCTTCCACGCCAATGATCGCGACTACCCAGCGGGATCGTGGGTCATCCTGATGAATCAGCCGTATTCATCGATGGCCAAAGAACTGTTCGAAGTGCAGCGCTATCCCGCGGCGCTTTTTACTGAGAGCGAAAAACCCCTCGACCTTCCCTATGATGTGACCGGCTGGACGCTTCCGATGCAGATGGGCGTGCGCGTTGATCCCGTTACCGATCCCGTTACGCCGGACCAACTCGCGCATCTGAAGCCGGTGACGAACCTCGACCCGCCACCCGCGGACGTGCAGGGCGGCGGCGGAACCTTCATCCTGAGCCACAATCCTGATGCGAGTTTCCGCGTCATCAACGATGTGCTCGCCGCGGGCGGTTCAGTGAGTTTTGCTTCGGATGAAGTGAAAACACCCGAAGGCACCGAGAAAGGAGCCATTGTCATCGGCGGTGTGAGCCGTGCCACAGTCGGCGACCTATCGAAGAAGTACGCTGTCTCATTCCTTGCTGTCGATAAGGCGCCGGAGCACTTAATCGCATTGCATAAAGCTCGCATCGGCCTGTATCGGCCGTGGGATCCCTCCATCGACGAAGGATGGACGCGTTGGATCCTCGAACAATATGGATACGCGCCGATCAGTCTCTACAACGCGGACATGCATTCCGGCGGCCTGCGCGACCGCGTCGACGTGATCATCCTGCCGGATATGCGGCAGCAGCAATTAGTCGACGGATACCGCGACGGCATCGTCGCCGGTCAATATGCAGGCGGACTCGGAGAAGAGGGAATCGACAATCTGCGCGAGTTCGTGCGCCGTGGCGGGACGCTCATCGCCTTCAATCAGACGGCGTCCACGTTGGTGCCGCTGCTGTCGCTGCCGGTGAAGAACGCACTTGAAGGACTAAAGAGCGATAAGTTCTTCTGCTCGGGTGCCCTGCTAGGTGTCGAGCTTGGCTCCGGTGATCGTCCCACCACTTATGGTCTGCCCAGCGAGCCGATCGTGATGTTCGAGCAGGGTCCGGCCTTCACCACCACGGCCGGATTCCACGGAGCAGTCCTCGCGCGCTATCCCGCGGACAGCAGTCCGCTGGAAAGCGGTCTTCTGCTGCATCCGGAAGCGATTGAGAATAAGATTGCCGCGCTCGAGCTGCCTTATGGCAACGGCCATATCTTCCTTTACGGATTCAAGCCGCAGTGGCGCGCGCAGTCCCACGGAACCTATAAGTTCTTTATGAACGCGCTCTACCAATATGAGGAGCCACCGTTCCCCAAACCTGAGCCGACAGCGTTGAAAGATCAAACGCAGAAGACAGCCGAGTAGCGGTCCGATTTGCTTCGCCCGCGCGAAGCGTTGAGAATGGCCTGTTCAAGAGGACCCCGATGAGTCAGGACCCATCGCCGATTCGCGCGCCGCGCGGCAATACCCGAACCGCGCGCGGCTGGATTCAGGAAGCCGCAAAGCGGATGCTGATGAACAATCTCGATCCGGCCGTCGCCGAGAAGCCCGCCGAATTGATCGTGTATGGCGGCCGAGGCAAGGCGGCGCGCAACTGGGAGTGCTTCCATAAAATTGTCGAGACTCTCGATCGCCTGGAGAACAACCAGACGCTGCTCATCCAGTCCGGCAAACCCGTGGCAGTGCTGGAGACGCAGCGTCTCGCGCCTCGCGTCCTCATTGCTAACTCCAACCTCGTACCCCACTGGGCCACGTGGGAGCACTTCGACAAGCTCGATAAGGCCGGCCTGATGATGTACGGCCAGATGACCGCCGGCTCCTGGATCTACATCGGCACCCAGGGCATCCTGCAGGGAACCTACGAGACCTTCCAGGGCGCGGCGGAACGCCACTTCAACAACACGCTCGCGGGAACCATCACCGTCACCGCCGGTCTCGGCGGCATGGGCGGTGCGCAGCCGCTCGCCGTTAAGCTTGCCGGTGGCGTCAGCATCTGTGTCGAAGTCGACGCAAGCCGTATCCAGCGCCGGCTTGAAACGCGTTATCTCGACAAGGCCACCGGCTCTCTGGACGAAGCTATCTCGATGGCTCAGGCGGCGAAGGTGGCGCGGCAGGCAGTGTCCATCGGCTTGATGGGGAATGCGGCGGAAGTGCTGCCGAAGATGGTCGAGATCGGATTCACACCGGACCTCGTCACCGACCAGACCAGTGCCCACGATCCCCTTTGGGGATATCTGCCCATCGCTCGCGCCGATGAGGACCTCAACCTGGTCCGCGCAAAACAGCAGGATCTATATATGGAACGTGTGCGGGCTTCGATCGCGGCCCACGTGCGCGCGATCCTGACCATGCAGCAGCGCGGCGCTGTGGCTTTCGATTACGGCAACAATCTGCGTACACAGGCGCAGCTCGCCGGCGTGTCCGACGCCTTCTCCTATCCAGGATTTGTGCCTGCCTTCATTCGTGACTCTTTCTGCGAAGGGCGCGGGCCGTTTCGCTGGGTGGCGCTCTCCGGCGATCCGGCGGACATCGCGAAGACCGATCAGGCGCTGCTCCAGCTTTTCCCGGAGGATCGCCGTCTGACGCAGTGGCTGACGTACGCCGCCGATCAGATCGCCTTCCAGGGGCTTCCGGCGCGCATCTGCTGGCTCGGTTATGGGCAGCGCGATCGCGCAGGCCTGCTGTTCAATCAGATGGTCCGCGATGGCCGGCTGAGCGCGCCCATCGTCATCGGCCGCGATCACCTCGATGCCGGCTCCGTCGCCAGTCCCTTTCGCGAAACCGAGGCCATGCAGGACGGATCCGACGCGGTGTCCGACTGGCCTTTGCTCAACTTCGCCACCGGCATCGCCAGCGGCGCCGCCTGGATGAGCTTCCACCACGGCGGCGGCGTCGGCATGGGCTACCGCCAGCATGCCGGGGTGGTCGCCGTCGCCGACGGCAGTGACGAGGCCGAAGAACGCCTGCGCCTGTGCCTGCGCAACGATCCGGCACTCGGAGTTGTCCGACATGCCGATGCCGGCTACGAGCGCGCGATCGGCGTCGCCCGCGGGCGCGGTGTGGATATGCCGAGTCTGCGATGAAAGCCGACCTGCTTATTCGCGGGATCTCGCAGCTGGTCACAGCCGAAGGCGCAGGACCCAGGCGTGGCGCCGCAATGCGGGAGTTGACGATCGTGGCGGACGCCGCGCTGGCCGTGTCCGACGGCAGAGTACTGTGGACCGGGCCGGATAATGCCTGGACCGGAGATGCATCCGAGATTGTCCATGCTGGACATCGCGCCGTCGTGCCGGGCCTGGTCGATCCGCACACGCATGCCGTCTGGGCCGGGGACCGCCTGGCAGACTTCGATGCGCGCATCTCCGGCGTTCCTTACGAAAAGATCCTCGCGGGTGGTGGCGGCATCTGGAGCACGATTCGCGCTACTGCCGCCGCATCGAAGGACGAACTACTCTCGCTTGCCAGGCCACGCATCGAGGCGCTGGTCCGCTCCGGTGCCACCGTGATTGAAGTCAAGTCCGGCTACGGCTTCGCGTCGAACAAAGAGATCGCGATGCTCGAGGTCATCCGGTGTTTGTCGGACACGATTCCGGCGCGGCTTATACCCACGCTCCTCATTCACGTGCCTCCGAAAGTGGGGGCCGACCGGGCCGCATACGTGTCCGACGTGTGTCAGACATTGATCCCCGAAGTGGCGCGGCAGAAGCTGGCGGCCGCGGTCGATGTCTTTGTCGAGAAGGAGGCCTGGAGCGCTGAGGAAGCCGAGCAGATCTTCGCGAGCGCGCGCGATCATGGTCTCGCCGTTAAATTGCATACCGAGCAGTTCAACCGCGTCGGCGGCCTCGAACTCGGCTTGCGCCTGGGAGCACTCAGCGTCGATCATCTGGAGGCGTGCAGCCCCGAGCAGGTTGCCCGGATGTCCAGCACCAGCACCGTCGCCACCATTCTTCCCGGAGTTTCGTTGCACCTGGGTCTGCCGCCCGCGCCCGGTCGCGCGCTGATCGACGCGGGAGCAGCGGTTGCGGTCGGGACGGATCTCAATCCCGGATCGAGTCCCCTGTTTTCAGCCTCCATGGCATTGGCGCTTGCGGTGCGCCTGAACGGACTCACAGTGCAGGAAGCTCTGGCCGCCGGTACGGTGAACGCCGCCTCCGCGCTCGGCCTGTCCGACGCGGGCCGCATCGAACCCGGATTGCCGGCAGACTTCCTCGTACTCCACGGCTCCGACTGGCGGGATCTCGTCTACACTCTCGGCGGCAATCCGGTACGCGAGGTCTGGATTCGCGGACAGAAGGTCGCCGCATGACGATTCTCTACCGCCCCGAGCTTCTCTTTGTTGACGGCACCTTCGTTATGAAGGGCGGACTGCTGGTGGGAGACGATGGCAAAGTCCTGCGGGTGACCGTGTTAGACGCGTCCGACACGGCGTCAGACACGATCGTCGATCTGCCTGGCCGCGCCCTTCTGCCTGGCTTCGTCAACGTCCACTCGCACAGCTTCCAGCGCCTGATCCGCGGCAAATCGGAGTCCCGTGCCGTTGCTGGGAAGGACTTCTGGTCCTGGCGCGGGACGATGTATCACGCAGCGGCCCATCTCGAACCGCAGCAGGTGTATGACGTCGCCTGCATGGCCTTCCTTGAAATGGCACTCGCCGGCACCACCACCGTCGGGGAGTTCCATTACCTGCATACAACCCCGAATGGTCAACCCTATGACGATCCCAATCTGCTCAGCAAGCAAGTGATGGCCGCAGCCCAGTCGGTCGGGATTCGCATCGTCCTGCTGCGGTGTGCCTATCTGCGGGCTGGCTATCAACTGCCTCCCGACCCCGGCCAGAAGCGCTTCTACGAGACCGCGTCCGACTTCCTGGCGAACACGGATGCTCTGCTGCGCGAGCTGCCTGCCTCCGCGTCGGACAATGTCCGACTTGGAGTCGCCCCGCACAGCATCCGGGCGGTTCCGCTCGACGATCTGCGGCAGATTGCCGCCTGGGCGCGTGACAAAAGTCTGCCAATCCATATGCATATGGCTGAGCAGGTCGCGGAAAACGAAGCTTGTCTGCGCGAATACGGCGCCACTCCGGTTGCGCTTGCCGGGAAGGCCGGTCTTCTCGGGCCGGACTGGACCGACGTCCACGCCATCCATATCAGTCAGGAGGAAATGGCGATGCTCGCCGACGCCGGCGCAACGATCTGCTCGTGTCCGACAACGGAGCGCAATCTCGGCGACGGCATTCTCGCGGCAGACAAAGCCTTGCAGGCCGACATCCGCATCGCACTCGGCTCCGATAGTCAGGCCCAGATCGATCCCCTGGAAGACGCCCGCGAACTCGACTATCACCTGCGTCTGACGCATCAGCATCGTGCCATTCTCGACCAGATCGGCCACCAGGGGCTTGCGGCGCGCCTCTTCGACTGCGCCACGGTCAACGGCGCCCGTGCGCTCGGCGTTCCCTCGGGGAACTTTGCACCCGGCTCCGCTGCCGACTTTTTTACAGTCGACCTCCGCGACATCTCCATTGCCGGCCACTCCCCCGACAACCTGCTCCCGCTGATCGTCTTCGGCATGAACCGCACGGCGATCCGCGACGTCGCCGTCACCGGCAAGCTCCCGGTTCGCGATGGGCGACCCCCGCT
>VFSW01003792.1_pt1 | contig 22644 bp, 22 predicted proteins | sample 5358111 | NCBI WGS metagenome assembly VFSW01 (sample SAMN11554181, study PRJNA540505) | mine drainage metagenome | isolation source: sediment from site ElyBrook_90M | place: USA: Ely Copper Mine, Vershire, VT | collected 2017 | reverse complement strand
ATTACGGCCCAGACGCCACCTATTACGGCGCCAATAATCGATGCGTCATACCCAATATATAACGAGGATAGGACGCTAACGAGCGAGGTCCCCCAGCCAAACATTGCAAATATTCCTAAGCAGAATACATATAGCGCCCACAGAGTTCCTATGGCTATCCCGACCGCAACCGGTTGACACTTATTCATGTGTATATTCAGTTGGTTTATAAGACTCGACCCTTTACTGCATTATACTCTTCCTAGTCTGATCGAGTAACACATCCTAATCTTATATTTAAACCGGCCTATCGCCGTAGTATAATTATTTTTATGTTGTACCTAGTACGGCCAGCGGACTCAGAATTGTAATATGGGTTATTACATAGACGCGATAAGAAAATATGCGGTATTCAGAGGCAGATCCAGTCGGAAACAGTTCTGGATGTTCTTCCTGTTCAACTTCGTGATCGGTCTGATTTTTGCCATTGCTGACGCCATAGTCATTTCTATGTTTGCCAAGAGCGCAATACTCACGGTCGCGTTAGGTATAGTATTGGTAATCTACTCCCTGTATCTCCTTGCAATGATTTTGCCCAGTCTTGCGATATCCGTGAGAAGACTGCACGATGCAAATCATAGCGGATGGTGGGTCTTTATAGTTCTGGTTCCGTACATCGGCGCAGTAGCCCTTCTTATAGCTATGGCGATTAAGGGTAGTCCGGAGGGCAACCGTTTCGGCCCCAAGTTAGTAGAGGCGTAGAATGCCCGGATCTAGCTGCAAGGTCGTGCCGCGCCATATTCATTCGAACAGCCCAGCCACAAAATATGAAGCCATCCACTAGTGAGCTTGCTGCCGGCGGGATATTCGCATTCTGGAAGCCGAAGGGTCCGAGCTCGCACGTTTTCTTGAACCGTATCCGTAGGCTTACCGGCGTCCGTAGAATAGGCCACGCCGGCACCCTGGACCCACTTGCTTCCGGCATCCTGGTCGTCGGCATAGGGGCTAAGTACACCAAACTTTTGTCAGGTGCCGTAGGCAAGGAGAAAGAGTATCTGGCAAAGATAAAATTGGGGTACGAGAGCACAACTGATGACGAAGAGGGTGAGAAGACGGCCGTTAATCCGGACCTTAGGCCTAGCCTTGCCCAGATAGCGGAGCACCTGCCTAAATTCGTAGGCACGATTTCACAGGTACCGCCGAAGATTAGCGCGATCAAGATAAACGGCAAAGCCGCATACAAGCGGACACGCAAAGGGGAGAACTTTGAGATCAAGCCGCGACCCATAGAGATAAGGGCGATAAGGATGATCAGTTATGCCTGGCCGTATATCACTCTGCTGGTTGTAACCGGACCTGGTGCTTACATACGCGCGCTTGCCAGAGATCTCGGCCGCGAACTCGGCACGGGTGCCTACTTGGCCGACCTAGAAAGGGTAAGGGTTGGCGAGTTCACTGGAGAGGAGGCTATACGCCTTGCCGTTACAGACGGCCTGGATAGTCGGAATGTTATAATAACGTAAGCAAAGGTCGAAAGAATCTAGTTGGCATTCATGACGTTTTTCTTCTTAATAGAAAGACAATTAAAAAACAATGAAAATACTTCATAAGATCACTTTCGCTCTACTCGTAATCGGCGGCCTAAACTGGCTCTTTGTGGCGTTCAACTACAACGTTGTGCACATGATCTTCGGATTTAGTTGGCCGGTCGAGATGACTGTCTATGTTCTTGTCGGCCTCTCGGCGATATATGAGGCCGCGATGCATATGCAAAACTGCAAGGCCTGTTCAATGCAAAAGGCCATGCCTATGCAACCTAAGTAGTAGAGACTTCTCAGGCGGCGCAATATTCTGTGCTTGCGCTGCCAATAGAGGCATTTACCCGCATACCAAGCAAACACCATGGACGATTATAAGCGCATAAAAAAACAGGATAAGGAAATATACGCCGCGATCCAGAGCGAAAAGAAGCGCCAGGAGACCGGGCTTGAGCTTATACCTTCCGAGAACTATACGTCGCATGCGGTTATGGAAGCGATGGGCAGCATCCTAACAAATAAATATTCCGAAGGATACGCCAATAAAAGGTACTATGGTGGGAATGAGTTTATAGACAAAGTGGAGCTGCTGGCCATAGAACGGGCTAAGAAGCTTTTCGGCGTTGTGCACGCCAACGTCCAACCCTATTCCGGCAGCCCGGCCAATCTTGCCGTATATTTGGCGACATGCCAGCCCGGTGACGTTATAATGGGGCTCAATCTGCCGGACGGAGGCCACTTAACGCACGGGTGGAAAGTATCGGCCACGGCTATATTCTACAAGAGCGTTCCTTATCACGTGCGCGAGGACGGCCGGGTGGATATCGACGAAGTTCGGCGCTTGGCCAAAGAGCACAGGCCGAAGCTCATTTGGACTGGAGCAACGGCATACCCGTATCTGTATGAATATGACAAATTTGCGGAAATCGCGGACGAAGTAGGTGCGTATCTGGCTGCCGACATCGCCCACGTCGCCGGCCTTATAGTCGCTGGGGCACATCCTTCGCCGGTCCCGTACGCGCATATTGTCACCACGACGACGCACAAAACGTTGCGCGGTCCGCGCGGAGGGATAATCATGGTTACGGAGCGTGGTCTGAAGAAGGACCCAGACCTTCCGCAGAAAGTGGATAAAGGGGTGTTCCCCGGGCTTCAAGGCGGACCGCATGACCATCAGACCGCGGCGATCGCCATTGCGCTCAAGGAAGCGGGAACCAGGAAATTCGCGGTGTATGGGAAACAGATCGTGAAAAACTCCAAGGCCCTGGCAGAAAGCCTGAAGCGCAACGGCCTTAAACTGGTTTCGGGTGGGACAGAGAACCACCTTATCCTCCTAGACCTTGTCCCTATATTCGGAGCGGGGGGTGGGATATTCGCCAGTGAGGCTTTGGAGGCAGCGGGCATGACCGCCAACAAGAACACGATTCCGAAAGACCCGGGTTCTCCGTTCTATCCCAGCGGCGTAAGGTTGGGGACTCCGGCTATAACAACCCGAGGTATGAAAGAGAAAGAGATGGGGAGGGTAGGCGAGTGGATCGCTCGGGCTATACGCGAAGTCGATAAATACCGTTTGCCCAGCGACAGCCGCGAACGGTCCTTGTATCTGGACAGATTCAACAAGGACATTGCGTCCAACAAGAACCTAGTGAAGATCCGTAAGGAGATACAAGCCCTATGTAACCGTTTCCCGATCCCGGAATCATTCATATAGTTTGCAATCAAACCTAGACTCGTACTCCAATATAGGGCGCATATATCTGATGGCCTGCATTTACGGAGAGAAGGGTGTATAAAGGGGATGTTCGAACTATGCAAGAGATTTTAGGCAAAACAATAGCCCAGGAACTGATTGCTGAGCTTAAGACCATGCCCCATCCGGGTAGGGTTTTAGCCGCGGTACTAGTTGGTAACGATAGTAGTTCGCAGAGCTTCCTAAGGGAGAAGGAGAAGGTGGGACTCCAATTGGGGGTGCGCTTTAGGAAGTATGAGCTGCCAGGAGACTGGTCTCAGGACCAGCTTCGTCACGAGGTCGGGCGCATATCCCTTCAAAAGTCAGTGGGCGGGCTGCTGGTGCAATTGCCGATACCTAATAAGGCTAACCCTTATTACGTTCTAAATGCAGTCCCTCGCGAGAAGGATGTGGATGTGTTGGGCGAAAGAGCATTGGGAGCCTACTACTCCGGCCGAAACAAGGTGGTCCCTCCGGCCGTTGCCACCCTGGAAGCGGTGTTGAGGTCCGCCAAGTTTGATATTGTCGGCAAGAAGGTCGCGGTGGTCGGACCTGGACTGTTGATCGGTAAGCCGGCCAGCCTGTGGCTTCTAGGCAAGGTAAGCAACTTGTTCGTGGTCGATCTGGGGGGCGATTATTTGCCTCTTAAGATGGCCGATCTTGTGATCTGCGGGTCTGGCGCAGCTGGCGTAGTGAAGCCCGGGATGCTGAAAGACGGGGCTGGTGTGGTGGACTTCGGATACGGCCGCAACGAGGAGGGCAAGCTCATAGGCGATTTTGCAGCTGACGAACTTACAGATAGAGACAGGGAGCGTTTGGGTTTTTATACGCCGACGCCAGGCGGGACCGGACCCGTGCTTGTTGCGGAACTTTTCAGGAATTTTTTCAAACTGGCGGCTGACTGATGCCAAAAAGAATTACATACTCTCTCATCATATTGGCGCTGGTCGGTATCACGGCGACTGTTTATCTGGATATCGGGGCATTAACCGCCAAAGTCGCCGCAACTCTGTCCAAGAATAGCCAGAACGATTTCACTGTTTTGGTCCTAGGCGAAGCCGGTCAGGGACAGGGCGGGAGGTGGGAACAAGCGCCTAATCTTACCGACTCCATAATATTGGTCAGATTTGTGCCCAAGGACAGCGTCGTAGATCTGGTATCCATACCGCGTGACCTGTATGGGACGTTCGGTACCAGCACCTTCAAGGTCAATGAGGCGTTAGAGCGCAACAAGCTGCCCGAGCTCATGGATAAGTTGCCGGACATAACCGGACTCAGCACTAATAAATTTGTGGTCGTGGACCTGTCGTTGGTAAAGGGAATTGTCGACGACCTTGGCGGCATAGACATAACCCTCCCTAATGCGGTGACTGATTCGGTAACTGGGTACAGCATAACTGCGGGGGAGCATCATCTTAACGGGACCGATGTCGACTGGCTGATCAGGAATCGTTTCGCTCCGGAGGGCGACTTCTTCCGCGAAGATAACCAGCACCTGGTCATAGAGGCTATATTTAAGAAGTTCCTCAGCCTGAACTTGGCCGAACAGACCGACCTGATTCTCGCTCTGTCTCCGGATATAAATAAGCTTAAAACGAACGTTAGCCCCAGTCAGGTATACCCGATGATATCGGAGGGCAGGGGGCTCAGCTTCAGGAGTGTGGCGCTGAACTTCTCAATGGGACTTGTTGAAAGCAGCTCCACGCCGACAAGTACCGGCGGTCAGTACATCCTCATACCTTCCGCTGGCGTTAATGACTACAGCAAAATCCGCAACTATATTACCCTTCAACTTCAATAGGCTCAGCTTCCTCAGCAGAACTCTTCGCTTTGATCGTCGCTTCAGTTATGTCTTTAAGAAGTTTCTTATCCTCCTTCAAATGCAGGCGGGAGTTATCGAAACCGACTCCCAGCCTTTCTCCGTTGAACGTAAAACTGGCTCCGGCCTTCTTAACGACGCCGGCATTTACTGCCGCGTTCAGGACGTCCGCTTCGTACGAGATGCCTTGGCCGAACATTATGTCGAACTCGGCCGATTTGAATGGCGAAGCCACCTTATTCTTGACAACCTTTGCTTTGACCCTGTTGCCTACAACGCTTTCTCCCTTCTTTACCTGAGCGATCTTTCTTATATCTATCCGTACTGATGCTGCGAACGGCAGGGCTCTGCCCCCCGGCGTTGTCTCCGGATTGCCGAACATGACACCTATCTTCATGCGTATCTGGTTGATGAAGATTATCATGGTTTGGCTGGTTGCGGCGATTGCGGTCAGCTTGCGCAGAGCCTGCCCCATCATCCTTGCTTGTCGGCCGACATGCTGTTCGCCCATCTCTCCTTCAAGCTCGGCGCGGGGCGTAAGGGCGGCTACTGAATCGACTACGATGACGGATATCATGCCGGAGCGTACCAGGCTCTCTAATATATTGAGCGCTTCTTCTCCGCTGTCGGGCTGAGATATCAGCAGTTCGTTAATGTTCACGCCGAGACGCCTGGCGTAATCCGGGTCCATGGCGTGCTCTGCATCGATGAATGCGGCTTTGCCTCCTTGTTTCTGCGCCTGAGCAACAACATTCAGCGCCAGGGTGGTCTTCCCGCTGGACTCAGGTCCGAATATCTCGATTATCCTCCCTCGCGGCAGTCCGCCTACGCCCAATGCAAGGTCAAGGGAGAAAGACCCGGTCGGTATTACTGCGACGTCAGATTTGTTTACGTCCCCAAGTTTCATGATCGAACCCTCGCCGAATTTTTCCTGGAGCGATGACAACAGGTTATCTAGATCATTCGTACCGCTGTTCTTTGTAGTCTTATTTTCTTTCTTTATCTTCATTAGTGTGTTGTTGTAGATGTGGATACTTGCGTTGATGTTGATTGTGCCTGGTATAAGATCTGTTCGGTGACGTCGGTTTCCCGTCCCAGGAAGCGTTTTACGCTGAATTGCAGCGTATTGAGGCCTGGACTTAGCAGAACGTCTTTCTCGAATGTCCCGTCGCTCAGCGGATAGATAGCCTCTCCGTTAAGGGTCACGCTGTCTCCCGGCTTGACCACTCCGCTTACCGGGATCGTTGGGTCTTGGGTTATGCTGGGAAGACTATTCAGCTGCAACGTCGGTTTTCCTATTATGTCGTTGAACCTGAATATCACTATCCCGCCAATGACCACTATTATTATAGCCGCTACAACCAGGCCCCGATTGACCGGCTTCAGCGCGAAGCGGTTGGTAGGCAATTTATCCATCTTCCCAGAACTGGGCAGTTCCACGGAGGAATTGTAGCTCTCTATGAGCACTTCAGGCTCGATCTCCAGGATCGAGGCTATTTTTATAAGATATCCACGGATATAGGGTTTTGACGGCAGTTCCTTATATTTGCCCTCCGTAAGCAGCTTTATGAAGCGCGAAGGTATGTTTGAGCTTGCAGCCAGCTTATCCACACTGAGGCCTCTCGCTGCGATCAGCTCCTTTAGTAGCTCTTGTAGCGTCTTTTTCTCATTCATCGTAGTTGTCCTGGTATACTTCGCGCGGCTTTGCCCCCTCGCCTGGGCCGATAACCCCATGTGCTTCCATTATATCAAGAAGCCTGGCTGCCCGAGCGTAGCCTACTTTCAGCCTGCGTTGCAATAGGGAAGCGGACGCCTTCTTGGCGCTCCGTACCACTTCCAAGGCCTCCTCGTATAGTTCGTCGTCATCATCCGAATCCTGGTTCTCGGCTGTACGGTTTAGGACGTCCTCTACTTTTCCTACGAAGCCGCTCTCTTCTGGCGCTGAGTTGGATTTGTTTATAAACTCTATGACCTTTTCAGCCTCTTCTTCGGTCACGAAAGCCCCCTGTATGCGTTTCGGTTTAGACAGTTCTCCGGAGATAAACAGCATATCGCCTCCTCCTAGCAGTTTTTCTGCTCCGGCCGCATCAAGGATGGTCCTTGAATCGACTTGGCTTGCCACCTGCAGGGCGACGCGCGCGGTTATATTCGCCTTGATCAGTCCGGTTATGACCTCGACCGAGGGACGCTGCGTAGACACGACCAGGTGTATGCCTGTTGCCCGGGCCATCTGGGCGAGCCTTACGATGTATCCCTCGACTTCTCGCCCGAAGGCCGCCATGAGGTCCGCCAGTTCGTCGATAACTATGACCAAATATGGCATCAGATCCTCTTTGCGCTTGTTGTTGTATCCTTCGATGTCCCGATTGCCCGCGTTGAGCAGGGTCTCGTATCTGCGTTCCATCTCCTCCACTCCGAACCTCAGCGCGGCCACGGCCTTCTTGCCTTCGGTTATGACGGGGCTCGCCAAGTGGGGCAGTCCTTCATAGGTGGATAGCTCGACCCTCTTCGGATCTATAAGTATCAGCCTCAACGTTTCCGGAGAGTTCTTGTATAGGAGGGATATTATAAATGAATGCACGAAGACGGACTTACCGGCGCCGGTCGCACCGGCTACCAGTATGTGCGGCATCTTTGCGAGATTCGCGAATATCGGGTCCCCGGAGACATCCCTTCCTAACGGGAAGTTAAGTAGTCCGGAGTTGCTGAACTCGGGATACCCCAAGATGCTGCCTAGACGGACGATGCTAGCGACCTTATTCGGTATCTCTATGCCGACAAGTGATTTTCCCGGTATCGGGGCCTCGATCCGTATTGGGTGTGCGGCCAGCGCCAATGACAGGTCCTGGTTGAGGGCTGTGATCCTTGAGAGTTTCACTCCCTCAGCCGGCTTAAGTGTGTATCTGGTTACCTTCGGGCCTATGGTTATCTCGCCCATCTCGACGGGTATGCCGAAGCTCTCCAATGTCCTCTTTATTATATTAGCGTTAGCACGGAGGTCGCCTACGGTAGGTTTCTCGCTGGTGGATTTGAGCAGGTCCAAGGGGGGCGGGACGTAGCTCTTACTCTTATATATGGGGACTTTGGGAAGTTTCACTGAGTCGGCCTTAACCTCTTTCTTGCCGGCCTCCGATGCCGCCTCGGTTTTTTCTGGCGCAGCTTGCGGGATGATTATCTTCGGTGCTTCGGTCTTTTTCTTCTCCACCTCCTCTCCATCCGGCCTTTCAGCCCTCTTCAGAGCTAGTCTTATGGGCCGGTTAAGAGTTACCAGCACGGACGCGATAGCGATCGTCGCATTGATCACCAGAGCTGCCCAGTATCCGAAGAATATCTGTATGCCCCCGACAACGCTCCCGATCAGGCCGCTCGAATTTGGGGAGATTATATCCATTATGCCCAGTCCGGACAGGACGAACAGAACCCCTCCCATTACCGTTATCCAGACAAGTTTCTGGCGTTCGCTCTTAACGAAGAAATTGGCCGACATTATGGCTAGTATGGTCGGAATGAGATAGTAGCCCCACCCTAAGAACTCGCTCAGGAAACCGTATATGTAGGCTCCGGCCGGACCGGCCTCTCCCAATCCTCCGAGGACGAGTATGGCTGCAACGCCGATAAAGGCGACGGCTAAAACGCTGCTCTTAGTATCGGGATGTAGTTTGGGGTCGCTGTTCTCCTTGCGCCTGTCTCTGGAAGTGCTCTTCTTTGCCATTAATTCTTCATTAACTTTATCAGGAAGGGCATCATAGTAAAAGTGCAGGATATTACGTTGACAACAAAGCAACGACTCACTAATGTCTAAGTATCTATGGCTAAAATCAGTGCAGATAAGTTCATCGGGGCTTTCGGAGCGCTTTTTGATTTGAACGGCGTTGTCAGCGAGATAGTCTCTTTCATGGAGGCGGATCCTAAACGCGACTATAAGGTGATCATCGGTACGGATTCCCTGCTGTATGACGGGACCAAGGCCGATTTCGTTACCGCTATCGTCGTCCACCGCATAGGGAATGGCGGCAGGTATTTCTGGCGCAGGATCGAACTGGAGGACTTCCATACCTTGCGCAGCCGAATCACCCGCGAGGTCATGATGTCCCTCGATATCGCCAAACAGACGCTGGATTACCTTAAAAAGGCGAACGCCCCCGAGTTCGGGTTCGAGATCCACGTCGATGTCGGCGAAAGAGGCGAAACTAAAGCGATGATCCAGGAACTTCTCGGCATGATCCGTGCGCATAATTTTGATGCCAGGACCAAGCCCGATAGCTATGCCGCTTCGTCCGTCGCTGACCGTCACGTTAACTGATGTAAAGAACACAGACAACAATGAAAGACGAACTGGTCATTGATATAGAAACGAAGAATACTTTCGCCGACGTAGGCGGAAAGGCAAATCTGAAGAATCTCGACGCCTCTTTTGTCGGCGTATGGTCGTACCTTGAGAATAGGATGTTGAGTTTTCGTGAGGGTGAGATAAAGCAGTTGGAGGAGAGGCTGAAGAACGCAAGCAGGATAATCGGATTCTCTATAACCCGCTTTGATGTGCCGGTATTGGAGAAATATTTCGATTTTAACCTAAAAGCGGTGCCGGTATTGGACATATTGGATGAGATAGAGCTCACGACCGGCCGCAGAATAAGTCTGGACCTATTGGCCAAGGCCAATCTAGGCGTAGGCAAGACGAACCATTCTCTTGAGGCCATAACTTTCTATAACAATGGGGACTGGGAGTCTTTGGAGAGGTATTGTCTGAACGACGTTGCTATAACCCGCGACCTTTATGAGCTGGCCAAGCGCCAATATTATCTGCTTATGCCGGATAAGATGACCGGGGAGATGATCAAGGTTGATTTCGACCCTGAGCGCCTTGCTTGTTTGGAGAGCGCAAACACCCTGTTTTAGATGGAAAGGATCTATTTGGATTATGCCGCTTCGACCCCGGTCATCCCGGAAGTTGAGGCAGCCATGTTGCCGTATCTCGATAGGAAGTTCGGCAACCCCGGTTCGTTGCATTCCTTCGGAAGGGAGGCTATGTCTGCCATCGACAGTTCCAGGGAGGTCATCGCCGATGTTCTTGATGCCAAGTTTCACGAGATAATTTTTACGGGATCGGCCACCGAAGCGAATAACCTTGCGATAAGGGGAACGGTGGACAAGCTTATCTGGAAGAAGGCGAAAGGAAATATCCCTAAGCAGCCTTATCGCATCATTACCACTGCGATAGAGCACGAGTCGGTCAAGGACACTGCGCTCGACCTGCAGGGCGATATGGTCGAGGTTGTGCAGCTGCCCGTATCGCGTGAAGGCTTCGTCGATCCTTCGGACTTGAAGGAAGCCCTTACAGAGTCGACGGTGCTCGTCTCAATCATCTACGGTTCCAATGTGATTGGAACGATCCAGTCGGTCGGGGAGCTGGCCGACGTGGTCAGGGAGTATCGTGACGGCCGTAAATCGCCATACCCCATGTTTCATGCCGATGCGGTGCAGGCCTTCCAGTTTCTTGACGTAAACGTGAGGACTCTTGGCGTAGACATGCTCACCGTATCCGGACAGAAATTGTATGCACCAAAAGGCTCGGGGGCTTTGTATTTAAAAGAGGATAGCGTGCGGTATGTAGCTGGGATAATAACCGGTGGCAGCCAGGAATTCGGTATGCGTGCGGCCACAGAGAATGTTCCGGCCATAGTGGGGTTTGCTAAGGCAGTTGAGGTCATTTATAGAGATAAAGAAGAGGAGGCCAAGCGTGTAGCTGATCTCCGCAACCGTTTCTGGGAGCGGCTCAAAAAGGGCCATCCAGAGCTGGAGCTCAATGGGCCTGAGCTGGGGCCAAGACGCCTCCCCAACAACCTGCATGTCTATTTCCCGAACCAAACCGTCGATGAATTGATGGTAAAATTGGATATAGCCGGCATCGCTGCATCGTCTGGGTCGGCGTGCACCATGAGGGCGGATCGCTCTTCGTATGTGGTAAATGCGTTGGGTTTCGGCGAGAAAAGGTCCGCCTCAAGTCTGCGTTTTTCACTAGGCCGCCCGACCACTCAGGACGAAGTTGACGATGCCGCAGAACGGATAATAAAATTGCTTTAATTTATACTATAAACAATGAAAGTGGATAAAAATTTATTGCTGAGTGTTTTCGCGGCTGGGCTGGTCGGCGTTGTGGTTGGTGGGGTGATAGTTTCTTCGGCCCTGTCTATAGGCAATCTTAAGAATGTGCTCTCCTCCAATACCCTGAGCACGCTGGGCTCTTTGAGCACATCCAGCCCCGCCGGCATGTACAGTTCCAATATAGATTACGAACAGGCGATCATAAACGCTGTCAGTAAGTTCAACTCAAGCGTGGTCTCGGTCGTTATATCCAAGAACCTGCCGGTTGTCGAGCAGTGTCCGTACAACCCATTCGCGGACTTGCCGCCGGACATGCAGAACCTGTTCGGCGGAGGCACGGGAACTCAGTTCTATACCAACTGCCAAAAGGGCACCTCTTTGCAGCAGGTTGGCAGCGGCAGCGGGTTCATCGTTTCCTCCGACGGCTATATATTGACCAATAAGCACGTTGTTGAAGATTCCGCCGCCCAATATACGGTCTTGACCAATGACGGAAAGAAATACACCGCCAAAGTTGTCGCAAAAGATCCCATCCAGGACATAGCTCTTATAAAGATTAGCGCCACGGGACTTACTCCGGTGACGCTGGGGAACTCGGACGGCGTGGAGCTGGGCCAGACTTCGATAGCCATCGGAAATGCCCTTGGCGAGTTCAGGAACACCGTCTCGGTCGGCGCCATCTCAGGACTGTCGCGTACGGTAACCGCCGGCGACCAGCTGACGTCTAGTAGCGAAACGCTCAACAATGTCATCCAGACGACGTCCGCGATTAACCCCGGCAATTCGGGCGGGCCGCTTTTGAACCTCAAGGGCGAGGTTATAGGCATAGATACGGCGGTTGATACCAGCGCCCAGAGCATAGGGTTCGCTATCCCGATCAACGACGCCAAGAAGGATATAAATTCTGTTCTGGCAACGGGATCGATAAAAGTTCCGTATCTCGGCGTACGCTACGTATACGTGACGCCCGATTTGGTAAAGGCTAACAATCTATCAGTGGGCCACGGCGCTCTGGTCCAGGGGGACTCTAACGGGAACCCGGCCATAGAGCCGAACTCGCCTGCGCAAAAGGCTGGTCTGCAGCTTGGCGACGTGATAATCTCGGTGGACGGCGTGGACGTAGACGACCAAAACCATACCCTGTCCAGCTTGATCCAAGGCTATAACGTCGGCGATACGGTGACGCTCAAGGTACAGCGGGGTAAGACGGTGATCACGGTATCGGCGACCCTTGCCCAGTACCCATCGTCCTAGTATACTCGCATACTGTCTGGGATTTATGAGCTCTCGCGCCATCGCTCCCGGGCTTGTATAATAGACATAATATGGCAATGAACTCTTTTAACAGATTTACTATAAAGGCTCAGGAAGCCCTTCAAAACGCCCAGGATTTGGCTGCGGCCCAGAATCACGGCGAATTTAGGGCCCTGCATTTGCTTTCAGCGCTTGTAGCCGACTCCACCTCCTTGGTCCAGCCGATATTGTCGAACGCAGGCATAGATATCTCGGAGCTTGAGCATGATGTGGAAGAAAGCCTGAAAAAACTCCCCAAGGTATTCTCAGCCAACGCCGTTGGCCAGCTTTATCTCTCTCAGGAGGTAATGGCCGTTGTTGAGAAGGCCGGGCGCGTAGCTCAGGCCAATCACGACGAATTCATATCCTGCGAGCACTTGCTCCTTGGAATACTTGAAGTGGACTCTCCGGCAAAGCAGATCTTGGACCGCTACGGCCTCCACAGGGACAATGCCCTGCGTGCTTTGGCCAGGCTGCGCGGCAGTTCAAGGGTAACCGACGAGTCGCCCGAGGCGAAATTCCAAGTGCTAGAAAAATATGCCGTCAATCTTACCGACAAGGCGCTGCAGGGTAAGTTGGACCCTGTGATTGGCCGCGACGAGGAGCTGCGCCGTGTGATCCAGGTCCTATCCCGCCGGACAAAGAACAATCCCTGTCTGATCGGTGAGCCCGGCGTCGGCAAGACGGCGATCGTGGAGGGTCTTGCCCAGAAGATAATCTCAGGCGATGTTCCTGAGTCTTTAAAGGGCAAAGAGATAATAATGCTGGACCTGGGCTCGCTTATTGCCGGTACAAAGTTCCGGGGCGAGTTCGAGGATCGTCTCAAGGCCTTCGTTAAGGAGGTGCAGAACTCCTCTGGGAAAATAATATTGTTCATAGACGAGATCCATATGATCGTCGGGGCCGGCGCAGCTGAAGGAGCTATAGACGCTTCCAATCTATTGAAACCAGCCCTCGCCCGCGGAGAGCTGCACGCCATAGGCGCGACCACCATTAGGGAATATCAGCGCTATATCGAAAAGGATTCCGCATTGGAAAGGCGCTTCCAGCCGGTCATGGTTGAAGAGCCATCTATAGAGGACAGCATAACCATACTGCGCGGACTAAAGGAGAAGTATGAAATACACCACGGTCTTAGGATAAGTGACGAAGCTTTGGTCTCCGCGGTCAATCTCTCGGCCAGGTACATATCCGACCGTTTCTTGCCGGACAAAGCGGTTGACGTGATTGATGAGGCAGCAGCGATGAGGCGGCTGGAAGTTGAGAGTCTCCCTAGGGACATAGACCGACTTCGCCGCGAGATAAATTCTCTGGAAATAGAGAAGGCCGCCATAAGCAAGGAAACCGGAGATAAGTCCAAGAAGCGCGTTATTGAGATAGACAAGAGATTGGAGGCTATCAGGACCGAAGACACGGAACTTAGCGCCGGGTGGCAGGCTGAGAAGGTGGTGTTTGAGAAACTGAACGCCTTAAGGGAAAAAGTTGAGAACCTGAAACGCGACCGCGAGGTGGCCGAGCGCGAGGGTAATCTTGAACAGGTGGCCAAGATCATCTACGGCGAGCTGCCAGCAGCCGTTAAAAGTTACGAGGCCTACGAGAAGAAATATTTCTCGGGTGCGGCTAAGAAAGGGAAGAAAGGAGCGAAACAGCAGGACACGAAGTTCCTTAAGGGAGCAGTCGACGAAGAGGATGTTGCCAAAGTCATTTCCAGGTGGACCAATATACCTATACAGAACATCATCGAGACGGAAGCCGACAAGCTTCGCCGTATCGAGGAGGTCCTGCATGAGCGCGTTGTCGGACAAGACGAGGCTGTTAAGAGCGTTGCCTCTGCATTGCGCAGGGCCCGAGCCGGTCTTGCGCCAATCGACCGGCCACTCGCCTCGTTCATGTTCCTGGGGCCGACGGGGGTCGGCAAGACGGAGCTGGCCAGAGCGCTCGCCCAGTTCATGTTCAGCGACGAGAAGGCCCTTATCAGGGTTGATATGTCGGAGTATATGGAGCGGCATGCAGTATCGAAGATACTCGGCTCTCCGCCGGGGTATGTCGGTCATGAAGAGGGGGGGCAGCTGACCGAGACCGTCCGTCACAGGCCGTACAGCCTTATACTGTTCGATGAAATAGAAAAGGCGCACCCCGAGGTGTTCAATGTGCTTCTTCAGGTCCTGGATAACGGCCGGCTGACCGACAGCAAGGGGAAGACCGTCAATTTCAGGAACTGCATAATAGTCATGACCTCCAACGTCGGAAGCGAATTCTTCAAGGATTATGCGAGGGTCGGGTTTTCGTCCGCCGAAAGCACCGAAGCTGAGCGCAAGAGCGAGGAGTATGAGTCAAAGATAAAGGAGGCCCTTCGCGGAAGTTTTCGCCCGGAGTTCCTCAACCGCTTGGACGAGATAATAATCTTCAAGCCCCTAACTAAAAAGAGCGTTCAGGAGATCGTCGATATACAGCTTAAGGAGATGATAAGCCGCCTTAAGGAGCGCGGTATTACCATAATCATAGACGCGGCAGCTAAGCGTTACATTGTCGAGCACGGTTTCGACCCGCACTACGGCGCCCGCCCAATCAAACGATTGATCCAAAGGGCTGTGTTGGACAAGTTGGCCGATAAGATCATTGGCGGAACGATAAAAGATGGCAGCAAGGTTCATATCACTTCGGACGAATCCGACATTAAGGTTAGCGTTTAGGGGGCTAGTATTCGGCCTGCTGGCCTTGTTTTTGATGTCCAACAGGGGAAGTTTCTGGGCCAGTTTCTTTTTCTTGGCTGTGGCTGTATTTATGTATCTTTGGCCGTCGCTCAGATCCATTACCTTTAGTGCGTCCTTCGTAGCTCTGGTCATGCTACCGTTTTTGCTGCCGCCCTTGCCGACGAGTTCTTTCATTGTGGCAACTTTGATGGGCGTGTGCTTCGCTGTTCTGTCGGGCGTTAAGAACCTTGAGCTCATAGGCAGAAAGGAGTGGTACACATTCCTTCACTTCGCAATAATTGCATCGTACGGCGGCATCGTCATATATAACAACTTCTCTGCGCCCGGCGAGATATTTGGGTTCGTGCTATTTCTGGCGCTCTTCCACGAATTCTATAAGAAAATGAGTCCGCTTCGCGGCGGGCGGTTGTCTCTCATCTCTGGGATAATGAGCCTGCTGTCCATCGAACTCCTTAGTGTGTTGGTTATGCTGCCTATAGGTTTTATAGCTGGAACGGCGCTCTTCACGATCATCCTGTACGCATTGTTCAATACTTACTCGAGTCAGCTTAGCGGACAGCTTTCTAGGGTCATTGTCCTTAGAAATGTCACCTTGCTCACCCTGTCGTCGCTGTTGGTAATGGCGTTCTCAAGTTGGACGCTGTATTAAGCTCATTAAACCTAGAGTTTGTTGACTTAGCTGGCTTTTCGGGGTGGTTGGCGCTTTGACACATAAAGGCCACCGACCTAATATAGAAAAATAGAGATCGTAATGAAAAACCAAATTAACTACATTTCATATGAACTACGGACCAGTCGAACTGGTGGGCCTCTTGGTTCTGGGGCTCGCTATAGGCTACGCTACGCGAGAACTTATAAGTACACGCCGCGCTAATTCTCTAGAAAGACGTCTAAAGGAAAAGTCGCTCAGCATAGAAAATGAGGCCCAGGACATAATCCTACAGGCCAAGAAAAAGGCGGTCGCTCTTTTGGAGGAAGCTCAGCGTGAAGAGAAAGAGCGCAAGTTGTCTATAGATAAGACGGAAGACCGCCTCACTAAAAGGGAGGAGGTGCTTGCTGATGAAAAGAATAAACTGGACCAGGCGGCAAGGGATCTTGAGGGCAAGGCCGCAGATATAGATAAGACCAGGATCTCGCTTGAGACAGAATTGTCGAACATAGCCGGGCTCACGCCCCAAGAGGCGAAGTCTCGTCTTTTCAAGGAAGTTGAGGATGGCTATAAGAACGAATTGGCTCAGCTTGGCCAGAAGATATTGCGTGAGGGGAAGGAGGGTATTGAAAAGCAGAGCGTTGACATACTTACAACGGCTATCCAACGCTATGCCAGATCAAGCGTATCGGAGCTCACGACATCATCTTTTACTCTTCCATCCGAAGATCTTAAAGGTAAGATAATCGGCCGCGAAGGAAGAAATATAAGGACACTGGAACGCTTGACCGGCGTAGAGCTGATTGTGGACGAGAATCCGCAGACACTGATAATCTCATCTTTTGATCCTATGCGCCGCGAGATAGCCAAGCTCACTCTGGAGAAGCTCATAAAGGACGGCAGGATCCAGCCCGCAAAGATCGAAGAAAAGGTGGATGAGGCAAAGGCTGAGTTGGAGAAAAGGGTATATGAGATCGGTGAGCAAGCTGCGTATGAGATAGGGATATTCGACCTACCGAAGGAGATCATCCATTTGCTCGGCAGCCTTAACTTCCGTACAAGTTTCGGGCAGAACGTTCTGACCCATTCCATAGAGATGGCCCACATCTCGGGCATGATCGCTTCTGAACTGGGCGCAAATGTTGATATAGCTAAGCGCGGTGCCTTATTGCACGATATAGGTAAGGCCATCGACCACGAAGTACAGGGGACTCATGTGGATCTCGGGCGCAAGATTCTTAAGAAATACGGCGTTGATGAGGCTGTTATCAGGGCCATGGAGTCCCATCACGAGGATTATCCGTTCTCTACCCCCGAAGCGTTCATTGTAGGTGCAGCTGATATTCTGTCAGCTGGACGACCTGGGGCTCGTCGGGGCACTATGGAAAATTACATAAAACGCTTGGAGGACCTAGAAAAGATAGCTATTTCCTTCCCCGGAGTTAAAAACGCCTACGCCATATCTGCCGGTCGTGAACTTAGGGTGTTCGTCGTTCCGGAGAAGATAGACGATTTCAGGGCACTGCAGTTGGCGCGTGATATAGCCGGACGGATAGAATCCGACCTCAAGTACCCGGGGGAGATAAAGGTTAATGTGATCCGCGAGATACGCGCCGTAGAGTTCGCGCGCTAGTTGACACAATATCGTTACTATAGTCTTGTGAATTGAGTCTTGGGCTTTAACTTGCTAGAATATGCCTAGAGTTTTCGAGCAGGGGAATCTAGTAAGATACATCAAGTCCTTTTGCTCGGGGCAAGTGTACAGGTAAAAGGTCGAAGAAAAGCAAAGAAAACTTACATGAAGAAACCTGAATTAGTAGAAGCGGTAATGAAAGCAGCAGGTCTCGAGACCAAGAAGCAGGCCGAGATGACGGTAGAAGCGGTCTTTGACACTATCGTAAAGTCTCTCGCTCGCGGAGAGGAGGTGGCCGTTGCTGGGTTCGGAGTGTTCCGAGTAGCGAAGCGAGCAGCTCGCACCGGCATCAATCCGAAGACCGGAGAGAAGATACAGATCCCAGCAAAAACTGCCCCGAAATTTAGAGCTGGTAAATTGTTGAAAGAAGCCGTAGCTTAGTATCGTAAATATAATACGAACATTAAACCCCGCCGACGTTATCGGCGGGGTTTAATTTCATGTTAGTAGGCGAACTGGGATCTTATATTATTGCTTATCTCTATAAAGAACCCGTAGGCATCCTTTATGTCGGTGATGCTTTTCTCCAGCATGCTTCTTTGTTCAGGTGCGTTGTCTGATAGGGTGGAGCTGGCTGTTGTGGTTGTGGAGTCGCTTAGCGACGGTTGCAGTATAGCCTGGCTGACCTGGTCGTGAAGTGAAGATGCGTCGCCTATAAGGTGGGTTGCTTGGCCAACTTTGCCATCCAGTACGGACGAGTCAGACAATAGTTGGGCGTTCTCCAAAGTGGTCAGGTCCGAGAGCACGCTGCTCAGGCGGTTCCTTGCGGTGGAGATTATGCTCTCATCGTAGTAAAGCAGACTGAACGTGATCATATTGTATATCTCATCGTTATACCCGGCATCGCGGAACGTCTTTATGTTTGCAGCCACAGTCTGGAGTTGGGGTAGTGTTGCCGTACTTGATACAACTACGCTCTCCTTCGCGAAGTACTCGCTGTATGAGCTCAGCTCCGCTAGATAGTTGCTCTGCAGCGAATATTCCTTGCTGTCCTTCTTGAAAGTGGGCAGGTTCTTCAGCTTGGTCTTAACGGATGAAATTTCGTTATTAGATAGGGCTATAATCTCATTCAATATATCCTGCTGGGCAGCTATCTCCTCGCTAGTCTTGGTGTCGTTTGGTATGGACTGGTCTCCGCGTATATCCATTAGCTGATTAACCTTGGTATCTATAGAGTTTATATTCACATTCAATACTCGTGTGGTCGTTGCTGTTGTTGTCGCCGTCGCAGCCGATACGGGCACTATACAGGCCCCTAGGGCCATGGTTGCTATCATAGCGGATATCATTAGATTTAGAACGGCCTTGTTTTTCATTATTGTGATAGTTGATTGAGAATATTATCTATCTTAGAAGCGTCATCACCGCCGGTAGCTACGTCGGAGGAGCTTATTTTGTTCTTTTCTTGGTTGATCAATGACGGGTTTATGTTCGAAAGCGCACTGCTTGTCTGTTGGGTCGCGGCATCGAACGCGCTTATTTCTGCCAGATGTATATTAATGTCGTTTACGGCCGCATTGGCATCGTTCAGCATGCTTATGCTGTCTGCGCTTGGGCTGGCCGTGCCAATCACGGGGCTAAGGGTCTTTGGGGTGGCATTAAAGAATAGGGCGATGAATACTGCGACTAATCCGACTGAGAGTGCAAATCCAAAGCTCTCTCTGGCGGAAATTCCGAAGCTGTTCACGTTAAAGACATGCTTCTGCGGTTTTGGTGTCGATAAAATGACGCCCCTCAGCTTGTTGGCGAAATCATTAGAGGGGGATATCCTCCTAGATTATTTAACTGTTAGATCAATTTATCTTCCTGAATCATTTGCTTGGTCTACAAGAGCTCCTTTAACTTCTTCATGGCGCGGTGCTGGATCAGTTTTACTGCTCCCTCACTCTTGCCCACGGTTTCAGCAATCTCTTTTGTCGGTAGATCTTCTATGAACCTCATTATTATTACGTCCTGTTCCAATGCTGAGAGTTTGGCCATAACCGCTATGATTCGCTCGCTCTCGAATTTAATGTCGATATTTTCACCGGGTCGGGGGGTATCTGACTCCGGCTCAATGAAAGTATCGTCAATATAGACTTGGGGCGAACTGCTACGATAGTGGTCCATCACCGTATTCCTGGCTATCCTATACAGCCAACTGCCGAAAGAGTAGCCGCGGTAGGAGTAACGGTCGATGTTCTCCCAGGCTTTTAAAAATACTAGATGAGTGATGTCCTCCGCTACCTCACGATGGCCTGCCTTTATAAGGACGAACCGATAGATTTTAGGCAAATAATAGTCATATAGCAGGCCAAAAGCGGAGGAATCACCACTCTTTGCCGTCTCTACCAGTTTTTGTTCGCCCTCTAACATATAAAACGGAACCAGTTACCGACCGGTTACGCCATCCCTTTAGTGGTCTTGATTTTGGGGTATCTGTGGTACGGTGGGCCCGGCTATGCTCGAGAAATTTGGCATATCCTCAGCCTGTGCATATTGGCCCCCGTTTCGCGGGGTTAAGTTCGCATATAAATAGAAAGCCGCTCCCATAACGGCAGCGATAATAGCTAGGCCAACAACCGGTTTCATTATCGTGGATTTTAACAGATATCGACTTAAAAATAAATGGTTAGATCTAACGCCAGTCATTATAAGACACTAATAAAGACCTTCCGGAGAAGGTCTTTGTGGTGAGGTACCCTAATTGGGCTATTTAAAAGAATAAAGAGAAAGATTGATAAGCGTTCAGGCAGTGTTTTTTGTTATAGTTGTACTATAAATTTTTGAGTACGGTGCCTGTGTGCTCCATTTAACGTTACTACATCCCAGAGGCATTTCAATGCGTATTGTGGATAACCACGCGTGATCGTACGGAGTACGCGATATATAGATGTGATAGTATCGATATGATGCAAACACCGCCCAATATCGCTCCTAAGAACAGAAATGTGTTTTTCGTCGGATTATTAAGTTTCTTCGGCGGCATAAGCCAAGACATATTTATCCCTATAATCCCAATCTACTACACTTCTGTCCTGGGATTTGATAAGACATTCGTCGGGGTCGCGGAGGGGCTAGTCACTGCCAGCGGCTATATCTTCAACGTGATCTCCGGACTGTTCTCCGATAGGCTCAAGAAGCAGAAGCCTATAATATTTGCCGGTTACTTTTTGTCCATGGTCAGTCGGCCGTTATTGGCATTCTTCACTTCAGGGGCTTCGATATTGGGCCTACGTTTTACGGACGGGATGGGGAAGGGCATAAAAGATCCCGCTAAAGATGTGCTCATAGCCGATTCCGCTGAAAGGGAAGTGCGTGGCAGAAGCTTCGGTATTGTCCGCATGCTAGATACTCTCGGATCTGTTGTCGGACCGCTGATACTCTTCGGCCTGCTTTATTTCCTGAGTGGTAGCGCATCGCTGTATCACTACATCCTCGTCTTTACCGCCATTCCGCTATTAATAACGCTTTTTATCCTGGTCACCCAGATAAGGGAAGTAAATCATCCTCGCATTGACACACGATCGTCGGCGCAGACGTTCGATCCTCCTCTGCCAAAATCGTTCTATATATTCTTGGGTATCGTGATACTGTTTACGCTTGGTAATTCCTCCGATGCATTCCTTGTCTTGCGTGCGAGGAGCGTAGGTGTGACCTTACTTGAAATACCGCTGGTCATAGCGCTATTCAATCTCGTTTACGCAGTGTTCGCCGTACCTATGGGGACATTGTCTGACAAGATTGGGCGTGTTCCAACAATACTTATAGGTTGGGTTACATACGCCATTGCTTATGTTGGTTTCGCATTCGCATCTCACGCCTACGCGATATGGCTGATGTATGGTCTCTATGGGATCTATTATGCAGCTAACCTGGGCGTTGCTAAGGCGTTTCTTGCAGACATGGTTGGTTTCGATCATCGCGGTAGGGCGTTTGGCGTATATGGGATGACTGTCGGATTCGCAACGCTCGCCGCAAGTTTCTTCGCTGGGTTTCTATGGGACAAAATCGGACCACAAGCGCCATTTATCTTCGGAGCTGCTATGGCGACAGTAGCCTCGCTTGCGCTACTGTCTTTTACTAGTAAGTTTAGATCTGGTTCCTTACGGAACGGATAGATAATACTTGAGCGAGTAAGGGGAATCGAACCCCTGTCATCAGCTTGGAAAGCTGAGGTAATGCCATTATACGATACTCGCCTCTGTACCCGCTGGCGTGCGGATATAAAGATTCTACTTTTCGCAATACAAATATCAACTACTTAGCGTTTGTGGTAGGCGGCAACGTTGTCGGTCCCGTAACATGCGGAACGATGGTCGGCGCTTTGAATGACTGGTTAACATTAGGGCTCAACCCTCTGTAATATATATAACCGCTTACAGCCACTAGCAGTATTAGAATGACTACGATTACAATTTTCTTATCTAACGCCGGCATTGTCGTCTAAATAGATTTTCTTATGGTGCCTCCGAGAGGAATCGAACCCCTATTGCAAGATCCGCAATCTCGCGTCCTATCCATTGAACGACGGAGGCCAATAGAACTGGAACAACTTAACATGACGATTATAACAAGGCAACAGCCCATTGTTAAACCCGAACGTATAGAGTGTATTCCTTATTTGGCCCTGTCCAAAGCCCAATCCTTCAGTTCCTCGTAAGAGCACTCACCGCATATTACTGCCTTGGTTTCGGTGTTTACAAAAAAAGGCACACCGCCGCATTGACCCTTGTCGTATTCGTCCATCATCTTGACGTTTGCTGCATTCTCGTCGCGCCAAACCTCGTGCTTATCCAGTTTTACCCCGATCTCTTTTTCGAGCCGACCGACCAGTGGCTCCATATTATGGCAGTGTATGCAGTTCCACCCGAAGAATTCCAAAAGCATACTGTAATTATATCCTTTTAGCCCTCCACAAGGAATATAGATGGGGTGTGGGTAAAAATGTATAATAGGTTAAAGCGTTGAATCGTAGCTGTCAGCAGAAGTCGGAGTATATATGAACAAGATAATATCTTTGGGACGCTTCTCGTTAGGGCTAGAAATTCTGGTATCTACTTGGTCGGTTGTGCTGTTGCGCCGCTGCATACCCATAATCTTGCCGTGAGGTCACGATCAAAGAAGGCGACAAGCGAATCATTAC
>VFSW01003791.1_pt1 | contig 22644 bp, 15 predicted proteins | sample 5358111 | NCBI WGS metagenome assembly VFSW01 (sample SAMN11554181, study PRJNA540505) | mine drainage metagenome | isolation source: sediment from site ElyBrook_90M | place: USA: Ely Copper Mine, Vershire, VT | collected 2017 | reverse complement strand
AACAAAATGTTTTCCGACTTTGTTGGAGGGTACGTCGCGGTGCTAAACTCCGGAGGAAACGTGGTGAGCTACCTTGAAAACAAGGTCCGGGAAATTTTTTCGTACAGAGAATCGAAAGTCAGGTCAAGTACAGAATTCATCGGGACTTTGGCTGAAGCGTACATCATCGCGACAGCAGTCATGGGAGTTGCCTTCACCACACTTTTCGCAACCTCAAACCTGATGTCATCCAGTGCCGCCCCTGTCAACGCGACGCCGATCATACTCTTCTCCGGCATCTTCGTCCCGGTGATTTCGCTGGTTTTCATTGTTGTCCTAAACAGTGCACAGGTCAGGCAACCATTTACCTATGAACTGCCCTACTGGGTATTTCTGGGCTGCAGTCCCATTGCCGCCATATTGTATTTCCTGCCCTTACCAACGCCCCAATATGTGAACCTTGGGGTAGGACTTGCCCTAGCTAGCACGCCGGCGATGATCTTGAACATGATATACGAGAAGCGCAAGAATTCAGTTGAAGCAAAGCTTGCAAACTTTTTGAGAGACATTTCAGAAATCAGGAAGACTGGTCTTGCACCTGAGAAAACGATTGAACAGCTTGCTGGAAGAAACTATGGAGGATTGTCGGAGCACGTGAAAGCTATCGCTACTCAGCTGAGCTGGGGAACTCCGATAAGGAGCGTGCTCGTGAATTTCTCAAAGTCTGTAAAGAGCTGGCTCACTCGCGCAATGGCCTTCCTCTTGCTAGAAGTAGTCGATGTCGGTGGAGGGTCAGCAAGCATGTTCATCAATCTCGCCGACTTTACGGAGAAAAACGACCAGCTCGAGAAGGCGAGAAAGTCAGACATTCGCCCCTACATGATTATCCCCTACATCGGAGCAATCCTCGTCGTAGTCACAACGGCCATGATCGCGTATTTTATTGCGGTACCAGGGCTCAGCCCTGCTCAGCTGGGAGTGGCTGCAGGACAGACCTACGGGCAGGGCGCAGGCTTGCCCAGTCAGGCGCTTGCCTCTCAGCTTACAGGCATTCTTCTCACCGGCGCGATACTGCAATCCTGGTTCATGGGAATGGTCGCGGGAAAGATGGGTGAAGGCAGCGTCGGCGCCGGATTCAAGCACGCAACCTTCTTGGTAATAATAAGCCTCGTCACTGTCATAGTCTCGACCACTTTCATTGGCACGCTTGGAGGAATCTAGTAACTCTTACTTGCAAAGAGACTCTTGCCATTATCCAAAATTGTCACTGAAATCGCTTGAGAAAGGTAGCTATCAACCCTATATAGCCAGACCAGCTATAGTTGTCTTGATGAGTTTTGGAATCACGCAAGTCTGAGCAGAAGGACGAGAGCGAAATCGACTCTCCGGGACGCATGGAAGACATTCTCTCTTCGATTGGTTTGCTCAAGGAAGAGACTGCCCAGATAGGCGAACTGTCAGAACTTGAAAGACAATACGCCACAGAGACTATTGCTTATCTAAAGCGCCTCATTGAACCTCTGAACACCTCGTTCCACATCGACCCCCGCAGTGTTATGAAGGGCGATGCTTCGGTTACCGACATTGTGCTTACCCCCCAGGGAACTGTTTGTCTCGTCAGGAAGGAAAACGTCGTGTCAAAGCCAATCGAAAGCCTCCAGACCGAGACACTCGTGAATATTATACAGCAAGTGATCCCCGAGGTCAAGAACCACGTCGCTTCCAAGAGACAAAAGATGACGAGCAGGGTCACAATGCTCGAAAAAGTCACAAAGGAGCTGAGAAAGGTCGGCCCAGTCAGTCCAAAGCAAAAGATTGCGTCGAGCACACAAGCTCCGCAGAACCCGCGCGGCCTTGAAATCGAGCTTCCAAAGAAGTCGACCGACGAGCGCTTTCCAAACAGGCCCGAAATGGAACTTACTCTATATCCAAAGAGCTTCCAAGGCCCAGTCAAACAGGCTCCGGTAGTTCAAGAGTAGGTAGTCGGGTAAGTTGAAAGCAAGTCACGAGCAAAGTGCCGTGGCTCCAACTCTGCTTTTCGTTGCCCTAACTGTGGCAACTGGACTAGTAGTGTTCGCCTACGCACTGGGCCTCATATAGACACAGGCCGCTGAATGAAACGGGGAACGTTTCAAACCAATTACGGAGTTTCGTCGAGCAGAGCTCATTAGGGTCGAAAAACTCGGGACAGCTCCGCCTAATTTACGTATGTTTCGGCGTGGGTGAGCATTGGAAAGCAAACAATGACTTTAGAGCGCTCTATCGGAATCCGGCTCGCGGCAAGCTCTGGCGTTCAGTTACAATTTCGTAACTCGGGTGATCCTGAAAAATGCAAAAATGTCCGCCAGTTAAATAGGGCCTTTTATACTCAGAACAGTTTTCAGCGCCGCTAGCTCTAAAGACGTCACCAGTTACGAATTGGTAACTAGCCAGGGTCTATCTTCTTCGCTTTACTCGCAAGAAGAGCCTGACGGGCTTGTAACAAGTTTCCTACTCTCAGCTATTCAAATCCTGTGATTCTCAACTCTACTTCTCGGCATACACGTACAAAATTGATCTGCACCCCCTCTAGCCCAGCTCTGCAATAAGTACCTCAAAGTTACTAATTAATTGAATTCATTGTTTGTCCACCGTACCCTTTGGCCATCGACTTTGAATTCCTTAAACTGGAGAAGTCAGAAAGAAAAACTAACGCGTCCGACTGGAGAATATCTTGAGCGTGAATACTTTGGATCAGATGGAATCTGAACTTTATTCTTCGATCTGCCCTGCGACAGCAGTCTGTACTCGCGGGCTACGAAGCAGTGCGGGCGAGGGATATGGAACGTTGAGCGTCCCAGCCATGAGGAACATCACGGCGTAGGCCTGCTGGTAGATCTTCGTGAAAATCGGTGGCACATTGGTCTCCGGGTCGGCGTTGAGGCTGGTCTCGATTGCCGTGCTATCTCCCGAGGCTGTCGCAGTCCCTTCTATTGCAAATCTTGCAATCGAGGGGTCGGACTCCATGGAGATGTGGAACTTGACCTTCACCGAGTCGCTCTTCCTTTCGAGCTCTTCGATGTTGACATCCAGTCCGAAAATTACAGGAGTGTTGGCGTCAGCCTTCTCTTCGGTCCGTTCAGCCGCTACACTGGTGATCGAGGTCGTAATGGTTGACGTTTCCTGCGACATGGACCGCTATCTTCCTAATCTTTCGATTTTGTATTCAACTCTCGCTTTTGGATTGCTTGCTATCCGAAATCGATACTGTCTTTCCGCCGCAATCTAAGTGGTCCTTTATGAATCTAAAGAGTTGTGGAGCGTAATTATGGATTCAGCGTCCACAACCACTAAAGAACTTTGCGTCCAATTCATTCTCGTACTGAGAGTATCCTAGGGAATACCATGTCTTCAAAAGATTCCTCGCGCCCTGTAGTCAAAGCGAAGGAAAGGCAGGTTCTCACGGCCAAAGGCTCGGGCATCAACCTGAACATCACGATGCTGCGCTCGAAGCTTGTCGAGAGGCCGGAACTTTTCCAAAGATATGAGATCCAAAATTATGATTTAGCTCAAGGAAACATTCTCCCAGAGAAGTTCAAGGCACTGATTCCTCATGGAACCCCGGAATACATTGACCACGGAGAAAATTACGTCTCAAGGATAATGCGCGCGCTTTTCTATTTCAAGCAGTGTGCATTGATAGGTCCTTCTGGTACAGGGAAAACGCACATCGTCTATCTTGTCGCAGAGCTAGCTGGTCTCCCAATGTGGGAAATTAACTGCGGCCTGCAAACTTCTTCCTACGACCTCTTCGGCCGCTACGTAGGCCTCGGGAAGGAAAACTGGATCGACGGACAGATCGTGTCGTGGTGTCGCAACGGAGGCATTCTATACCTCGACGAGGCCAACATGATGAAACAAGACGTTGCCACGAGGCTCAACCCTGTACTCGATACGAGAGGACACCTCGTGTTGACAGAGAAGGACAACGAGATCATCCCCCGCCATCCAACCGGGTACGTCGTGATCAGCATGAACCCCTTCTCGGCGGAGTTTGCTGGAACCAAGCCTCTCAACGCGGCTTTCAGGAGAAGAATGTCAGTGTGGATTGATTTCGATTACCTGAGCGTTGGAAACAAGATCTCTCCCGAGGAAGTGAAACTGGTAGAGAAGAAGGGCCGAGTCTCGGCCGTCGTCGCCACGGGAATTGTCCGTGTTGGAGCTGAGTTGAGACGCCAGTACAAAAGTAACGAGATTCCTTACGGACCTTCTGTTGGAGACCTTGTGAACTGGTCAACGCTTGTAGCAGATGGGGTGACACCTGAAAGAGCCGCGGAAGAAACGATCATTTCAATGACCTCCGACAACGCAGAGATCCAAGACACTGTACGAAGGATCGTCCAGATGGTATTTTCGAGCCCTAACACAAGCCCTTCACGAAGCGTTCAAACGCCGAAGTTCGCGCAACCCGAGGAGAAGCAGGCTCCGCGCGAAGAAGTGGAGGAGGTAAGACGAGAGGAACCGGTCCCAAGAGAAACGAGAGATGTCGAGCCGCAGGAAGACAAGTACAGGGAGTCGTACTCAGACAATTCGGATGCAGACTTTGATACCACGAGCGATTTCTGACTTTCAAGAGTCCAGATTGGAAGAAACACCAAGAAAGAGCAAAATCTCAGGCGAATAGAAATTGAACCCGACCGAGTATGCGTGGGCCACGCTCCAGAGTCTCGCGCAGAAGGAACCGCAAGAGATCAAGGTACTCGTGGACAATATCGAATATCCAGCTCTTGAAGCGGACGCTGTTGGGTACGTCCTGCGCCTAAGCGCTCCCAGGATGGTCAGAGAGAACCTTCTCAGTCTTCATGGAATGTTCTTCGACAACGACCAAGCGGGCAGGGCTCTTCTCTGGAGGATGTTTCGGAGCTCTGTTTACCACCTCTGCCTCCACGCCGCCGTCACGGACTATTCGATTTACAGAGAGTTTGCTTCGCGATTCGAGCCAAACAACGCTCTATTCGCTATCTCACTCACTGAAGACTTTGCCCTCAGAGGCTATATGCAGGCGCGCTGGCCGGGGCTCGTTCTTGAAACGGCCTATGCAAATCACAATTCTTTCCTGAGGATGCGCGACCTCTCGGGGGAAAGTGACCTCGGCACAAAAGTTGCAGCAAACCTTCTCTCATACTCCATGGTGGGGAAACCTGTCGTCGAGACTCGAAGCACGTTGGACGCTGACACTGAAACGGTGCATGCGAAGCTAGTAGACTATGGCATTGAGTTTTCAAAACTGTTCAGTTCAAACGACTCCGAGGGTCGGGTGCCCTCAGAGCAGATGAGTTCCATTTCGATGTTGAAGCTTGCTGCGGCCGCTTCGGTTGCAGAATTGCTCGAGAGACACGCAGTGAGCTTCTCGAATGTTCATTCGATTCCATATACCGATAACCACGGGCAGAACTACCTCTTCGAGAACACAATAATTACATCAGACCAAGATTTTAAGGCGAACTCACTTCGCGATGCTTTCAATGAGCTTAGCGTGAGCCTTCCACAGGACAAGATCAGAGAAAATGAGCACGCCCTCGAGTCGGAAGCAGGCAACATCCTGGGGGACTGGGAGTACTCCCAGCTCACGAAGCAGAGGCTCATAGATCTCTACAGGCGGCTCGACCCCGGGTCGCACTTCGAAAATTTCATTTTTCCAAGCGAGGACCTTGCGGAGTTCATGAGGACGCGCTCGAACCTCGTGGGCCCGATCAAGCGGATACTGGAACAGCTTCGAACTCTCAAGACTACTAACGACGAGATCGCGGCGCAAGAGTCGGGCTACGTTGACATTCCCGCAGCAATTCAAGTCGTGGCGTCAGAGTCCTCGAGAAACGACGTTTTTATCCGGGACGAATTAGAAAAGAAAAGCGAGGCCTGGGCGATTTTAATCGACTCGAGCAAGAGCCTTGAAAACTCCGCTGGAGAGGTGAAGGAAGTCGCTGTTTGCTTGGCAGAAATCGCAAACGACTTGATATCCAATTCGAGCTCGTGGGCGTGCTATGCTTTCAATGAGAACCTCTATGTTTTAAAGGACTTTACCGAATTTTACAGGAGTTCGAGTAAGGGAAGGATCGGAGGATTAACAAGCGGACTCAAGACGTACCTTCCAGACGCGATAAGGCTTGCAGCGCGGAGGTTGAGCAAGACTGGCGAGGACGTGAAAGTCATGCTCGTCGCCTCGGACGGCTTTCCATTGGGCTACGAAGGAATAGATGAAGAGCTCGTGAAGGCAATCGAGGAAGTTAGCAAATCGGGGATCCTGATGATAGGCCTCGGGATAGGAAGCTCGACGATCAAGAACTACTTCAGGTCAAACTGTGTCGCAAACGGACCGTACGACCTGATGAAGCACTTTGTGAAAACGTACTACGAGATTTCAAGCTCATTCTAACACGTTAATTTCAAACTGATCCGAGTATCGGAATCTCCTCATCTGCTTGCGTGACTCATTGGTCGGGATTACGTGCCGAGGGATTCCTTCCCTGAAAACGACAAAAAATCTCTGGTCAGCCCTGAATCCCTTCGAGGGCAGCTCGTTTAGGAATCGCTTTGTAATTTCAAGCGTAGAGACTTTTGTCTTGAGCGCCTCTGTGATCTTGAAGAGTTGGGTGATCTCGTATGAGGAAGAAGACGCGTTCTGACTGGGCGTCGCGACTTTGAGAGTGTACTCTTCCGACTCGAATGACATCCACCCGCCCTCCTCTGTTTCTCCGCGCTTTTTGTTCTTAGTTTGAGTTCGGTCCGACTCGACTCCATCTTGGGCTGCTAATTTTTGCAAGGATTCTGACCCACCCTTGTCTCTCAATAGAACTCCTAAACGATCTCCATACCGCGCAAGCACTTTCTTGTGAAGGTCGATTTCCTCTTCAATAGTAGACAGGAGTTCGTCCAGATCATCGAATGCCAGAATTACGGGAGAAAGAGCTAATTCCTTTCTCATTGAGTAAGCACGCCTGCATCATTGCCATTATCCTGAGCCGCATTTTTCTGCTGATCTAAAATCGCACTCTTTATCGCGTCCTCCGTACCCTTTTCCTTTGAGCCAAACTGCGAGCCTCTCTTGGTCGGGCCGGGACCTATCTTCACCTTTGGTTCGGTTGCCGCAGTAAACTTCCTAAATTCCCTCACAACTTTCTCAAGCATTCCAACGCGGCCGTTGATCCTCTGGCGCCGCTCGACAAGTAGCCGCCTGACCTCTGGTATCACCTCGGTCAGGATTCTCATTAGAACTTCACTGGGGAGGCTGTCGAATGGCCTTGCGTTAATGGCCCCATTGTCACGAACAATGCAAATAGTACCTTGAGGAGTCAAAACCACATCTTTGATCGTATTATCGGTTTTTGATACCGCGGAAGGCTTCACATGAAGGGAAACGTTCAGGGGTTCTATCAATCCCTTTAACAAGCCCAGAATCTCTAGCGCATAACTTCGCTCTAGCTCGGTGAGCTCGGAAATTTGCTGGAATTCTGCCTGCAGATCCTTGATCGAAAGGGACAGATCTGCACTTGATTCCTGGGATCCAGAGCGTTTTTGGCTCAATTCTTGTTTAAATTCATCGCTCTGTACCTCGGCTTCTGGGGCCAATTGGCGTTCTGAGAGGCTTTTGGGTGTCTCTCGATATTAGATATTATGAATCTGTGCTCCTATAGCGTGCTTGACAGTATATACCCGGCGTTCACCGAGGATGCAACATACTCGTAACAGAATTTCTATATCAAAACTAGATACGTAATTTCAAAACAGGTGAACAAAAACGGAAGCAGAATTCATGACGTATCCACAGCAGGCGCAGCAGCAACAACTCAACAGAAGGTCGCGTATGGAGACATACTGTGACATTCTAAGAGCAATAGGAGCAGGCGCAGAAAAACCAACGCACATAATGTACAAGGCGAATCTATCTTGGACAGTGATGCAAGGTTACATACGCGCACTCTCGGAACAGGGCTTGATAGTTTCAGACAACGCGGAGGGAAAGAGAATCTACCGCCTTTCGGAAAAAGGATTCCACCTCTTGCACCAGTTCCTTTCGATCAGAGAAGACTTGAAACTCTCCCCCGAATAGTCCTAGCAAGTTAGCAGCTTTGTCACACTTTCTTTGATCGACAAAGCTGTGCTAACAGTTGCGCTTCGTGCAACTTTTTTCCGAAGCCGATTGGAATCCTACTCGTTGAATCTGATAATCTTCTGGTACAGATTCGGGCATTAGTATCCAGAGCTCATTTGAATTAAATACGAATCCTGTCGTTCTATTTACAGCTAGTGAAGCAGCTGGTATCCGACTGCATGATTCGAAACATGAGAACGAAGAATAGCGCAGAGAAAGAATGATAACAAATGATTGCAGCAAGTTCGATAGCAACAACTGAGAAAGTGAAAGAATCAGTACTTGAGGAAGCCGAAGGGAAAAATGTCGCAAGACAGCTGCTCGACCTCGAAATCCTTTATCTCCTCACATTTGGGGCGAAAAGTGGTTACGAGCTCAAGAAAAGTCTTCTGAATTCCTTCGGTCTGAACCTGAGTTATGGAACACTTTATCCTCATCTTCATTCACTTGAGAAAGATGAGGTTATTCATGGAAACTGGGAGTTCCAAGCTGACAACGCACCATTGAAGAAAAGAGTGTATACGCTCACAACGTCCGGTTCGGAGAAGCTCGCCAGAAGTATGGGAAGCCTTTCGAAAATCGCGCTAACGATGCAATACATGTTGATGAGGGTTGACCTGAAACCGCGTGCATCTCCTCAGTTCGAGAAGAGCGAGACAGCCCTGAGAGAGGCGGAGGAGTTCCTCACCTCACAGGGATATTCCGTCAAAAGAAACGCCGCGTTGCGCGGGTCTTCCGGAGCTGAACATGTGATCGACATTTATGCAACAAAGCTAGAAGATTCTTCGCGGACGGAGTCGCTGATCATAAAGATAGTGGGAAGCGAGGGAGGAGTCGCAACAGAGGATTTGTTCAAGCTATGCGTAGTGTCCTATGACATTCGCGCGTCCCGTATTATTCTTCTTGCGATTCCATCAGCCCAGGAAGATGCCTCGAAGCTCGCCGAGTTCTTCCACATCTCCATATATGATGGAAAAACCCTAGAACAGTCGGTCTCGAATATGTGCTCTCATTTTGACAAAAAATAGACTCGACTTATATCAACGAACTTCAAGCTATCTACTTTTTCAATTTCGCATCAATCTGCTCGATGCTTGAATCCGGGTCAAACAACCAAGATCCCTCCTTGAAAAGCTGCGCTGGAAGAGGAAGTTGCTGCCTTGTTCTTGCGTCGAACAAAAGCACACGTAGTTTTCGCGATGTTTCGCCAAGTGCACCCGAGATAAAATTGAGGGTCTCAAGATAATGTGAGGAGGGAACCATTGCCTCGCCCACATAGTATCCTGTGTCCCTGCTGAAAGCGTCGCTCCAAAGGAACGGAAGCTTTCTCAAGGTAGTTCTGGAGACCTTCTCTTCAGCGAAAGAGAGATTCTCGAACTCAAATTGCACAAACATCGTCTCATGTTTGGGCGTACCGTTCCACCGGATCACAAATTCTTCGACGAGTTTTCCTTCCGTGATGTGCTTGTGGAAGTGGTAAAAGATGTTGTTCAACGTTGTCTTTAGCGAGTCTGCGATGTCCGAAAGACGGACAAGAGCGTCAGTTTCAAGCTCACGCGCGATCATCAAATCCAGATCGTCGAAATCAGCCTCTACAGAATCCTTCTCGTCAGCTCTCGATTGAGGAGTCGGTTCTCTTTTGAGCCTTGTCCAGTCTACCTGCCAAACTCCCTTTTTCAAGTTGAAAAATTCTGGCTGTACCATATGCGACTTTTTCCAAGTCACACCGGAGATTCTAGGAGATTCGATTAACTTTTCCTCTGCGAGCCCACGCAACAATCTGTGGATTGGAGATGATGCACCCTTTGCCTGCGGCACGGCAAAAGTGCACGCAATTTCATTTGTGGTAACTCGCCTGGCCGAAGATGTGAGGTAGCAGAAATCTGCAAGTGCTTGGAAGAATTTTTTCTCACTTTCCCTAGATCTTTGAGTAAGATTAAAGCGCGCGTAATAATTAGCCAGTCCGAACTTGTTGTAATCGACGCTGGCGTGAACAGTTAGACCTCTCTTCAAGATGCCTTTTACCTTGTATCGCGTGGTTTCAACCGGCATCCGAAGGCTCTTTGCGAGCTCTACTATGTTTCGAGCTCCTCCTGATTTTACCTCTGGAATAATTCTCTCAAGGAAATCTCTTGATTGTGCACTGGACATTGAGTTCGAGCGTGGGCAATCGCTCAGTTCGATATTAAGTCTTGTTGCTTTTTTTCTTGAAATATTTGTCTCGATTTAGTTAAATAACTTGCCGGGTCCGGTTTTGGTTTGAATTGCCTCAAGATGCCTACTTCAATGAACGAAAGGAGAAGCTTCCGAGATCGGAGATCAAGGAGGTGCAGAGTCGACTTTTTCGTCAAACCCTTGAGGTCGCCTACAACAACTCGCCCTTCTACAGAAAGAGCTTCGACAGCGCAGGCGTGAAGCCGAGCGACGTCAGGAACATTGAGGATCTACAAAAGATCAAGTTTTTTACTACGAAAGAAGACTTGAGAGCAACCTATCCCTTCGGGATGCTGACCGTTCCGCGGGAGCGCGTCGTTGAAATTCATGCTTCGTCTGGAACGACGGGCACTCCAACCCTTGGTCTTCACACAAGCAAGGATCTAGAAGACTGGGGCGAGATATCCGCAAGGTCGCTCGTGATGTCTGGCCTCGACCAAAAGGACATATTCCAGATTACACCGAGCTTGGGAATGTTTTCGGGAGGATTTGGATTCTACCACGGCGCGAGAAAAGTTGGAGCAACGATAGTGCCAGCTAGTGCTGGTTTCTCAAGGCGTCAAATACAGTTCATGGTTGATTTCGGAACCACGATGTTCTCAGCCATAGTTTCCTACGCCCTCCGTCTTGCTGAAGTTGCGCAGGAAATGGGCGTCGATCCTGCGAAGGATACCAAGGTGAGGAAGGGAATATTCGGGAGCGAGATCTGGACAAATGAAATGAAACAAAAGATCTCGAGGCTGTGGGATTTGGAGGCATTCGACGTCTACGGCTTTACCGAACTCTGCGGACCAGGAGTAGGGAACGATTGCAGGGTGCATGACGGACTGCACATGTGGGAAGACTATTTCCTGGTGGAAGTGATTGACCCGAAGACTGGTGACCCCGTTGGGGTTGAAGAAGAAGGAGAACTTGTGTTCACGACCCTTACCAAGGAAGCTATGCCACTCATAAGATATCGCAGCAGGGACATTTCGAAACACTATGCATCCAACTCCTGCGACTGCGGGAGAACTCATAGTCGGTACGGCCAGATTAGAGCTCGGAGCGATGATATGCTTAAAGTCTCAGGTGTGAACTTTTGGCCGTCTCTTGTCGAAAGCGTTTTGCTGAGAGAACATAATCTCGGCCCCGAGTACCGCATCAGGATTTCAAGAGTCAATTCTGTCGACAGAATGAATATTGAAGTCGAATCGCGCGAAATGCTAGGGAGTCGAGAGGCACAGGCTCTTGCGGAGAAGCTTTCTGCAGAATTACGAAATGTTCTGCTCTTCTCTCCGGAAATTGAGATAGTGGGCCCGAATTTTCTTCCCAGAGTCGAAGTTGGAAAGATGAGCAGAGTCATTGACGAGCGGAAGAACCCCTCAAGCTAGGCCCAACTTCTCCCTGCATCAGATGACCTTTAGCCATTTTTCTTTGAGATTGCGTCGAGTATCCTGTCTGGCGAAAGTGGGAGCTCGTATAACCTCACGCCCACGGCGTCGTAAACGGCGTTGGCGAGAGCAGCCGGCGTAGGAATGCATCCATGTTCCCCAAGGCCCTTTGCTCCGAATGGTCCAGAAGCGTCTGGCTCTCCCACGAATTTGACCCTGATCTCTGGTATCTCCATGCTGGTCAGAATCTTATAGTCTGCGAAACTCGGATTCATCACCATCCCTTCGTCGAGTAAGAGCTGTTCTACCATTGCGTAGCTCAAAGACATCACAATGCCTCCTTGAATCTGGCCCTCGGCCCCGTTCGGATTCAAGATTCTCCCTCCGTCGTGAACGGCTATGACTTTCAGTACGTCAATCTTTCCAGTTTCCTCGTCTACCTCCGCAAGAACCGCCTGCGTTCCGAAACCGTAGGCCATTGAAATGTTTCCAAGAAAAGTCTTCGGATCAGACATTTCAGTCGGAGGATCGAAAAATGAACTGCTCGTTATCATCGTTCCTCCTTGCTTGAAATGAGAACGGCGTATCAGTTTAGCATAGTCTATTTTCTTGCGCGGATCTGAAACTGAGAAAATCTCTCCGCCTTTGATCTCGAGGTTTGATTGATCTTCTCCTAGTTCCTTAGCAGCAAGTCGCAGCAGCTGTTTCTTAGCATCTCTGGCGGCCCTCAAAGCCGCGTTTCCACCCATGAATGTTCCCCTGCTCGCGTGGGTTCCTACATCCCATGGCTTTAGAGCAGTGTCCTTGTTAACTAGCTCTATTCTTGAAAGGGGAATCCCGAGTTCCTCAGCGACTATTTGAGTTATTGAAGTGTCAGACCCAGTTCCGATCTCTGACATGCCTGTGAAAACCGTTACTTTTCCAAAGTCGTCTATTTTGATCATGGCGCCGCAACCATCTGATCTATAAACTCGGGCCCCTCCAGCCACATGAAACAGAGTCGAGAAGCCGATTCCTCTCTTCTTTCCCTCGCTGTGACTTCCCTTCCATCCAATCTCTCCAGCGGCCAATCTCAGAGTTTCCTCCATCGCGCATGACGTGATTCTCATTCCCTGAGTTGTAATGTCTCCCGAGCGATTTACGTTTCTCAACCTTAGTTCAAGTGGATCCAATCCAAGTTTTTCGGCAAGCATGTCCATTTGGGACTCTATTGCAAAATTGATTTGAGGATTACCAGCGCCGCGCATTGTTCCCGAGGAGGGATTGTTTGTGTAAATCGGCCAAGCGTCGAATTGGACGTTTTCGATTCTGTACTGACCAGAAGCGGTGGCCATCATTACTCGGGCGTCAAACGCACCCCAAGAGACATAGGCCCCCACGTCCAAAAAGACCTCGACTTTCCTTGCAAGAAGCTTGCCGTCTTTTGAAGCCGCAGTCTTCAACTTGAAAATTGCAGGCTGTCTAGTTGGTGAGAAAGCAAAATCTTCCTCTCTTGAAAGAAGGATCTTGACGGGTCTTCCTGTCTTCATGGAAAGGAGAGCCGCTATGACATCGATAGGATAGAGATCCATTCCCCTGCCGAAAGCGCCACCTATGAAAGGCTGGATTACTCTTACCCTGTCACCCGGAATCCCAAGCGCCTCAGCAATGTCCCGCTGGTACATGAAAGGTGCCTGCGTGTTTGCCCACATGGTAATCATCCCGTTCGAGTCGTATGAAGCGAGCGCTCCCATCGTTCCGAGTGCCGTGTGCGTCATGAAATGCACGCTGAAGGTGTCTTCGACGCAGACTGCGTCAACCCGCGAAAAGGCAGCTTCAGTATCTCCGGCCTTGAAAGAAAAAGGAATGTTCGCAACATTTTTGGGGGCTTCCTCGTGCAGTTGGGGCGCTCCATCCCCAATCGCTTCCTTCGCATCAAATACTGGAGTGAGCTTCTCATACTCTACTTCTATAAGTTCAATCGCCCTTGAGGCAACATGCTCGTCAATTGCGGCAACGGCTGCTATTTCATCACGGTGGGAAAGGGTCACTTTATCTTTCAGAGGCAGGTTATCTTTCATAAAGCCAAATTTGATTTTAGGGGTATCTTTGGCAGTAATTACGGCGACAACCCCTTCGAGAGCTTCAGCCCGCGTCGTATCGATTTTCAGGATTTTTGCATGCGCGTGCCTGCTTCGGAGTATTTTGCCATACAGCATCCCAGGAAGCTTCAGATCAATCAGATACTGGGCACTCCCGCTTACCTTCTCCAGTGAGTCGTATTTTGGAACTCTTCGGCCGATCACTGAGAACCCGCGTTCGTTCTCTTGAAATTCAGATCTTTGTACAGTTTCCGTTGCAGGCATTTGATTCTAGCCTCGGGAATCCTTTGGGTTTCAGAGAAATGAAAACAAGGTTCGTGGTAAAAAGAGTAGCGCGTGTTCATAAGTTTCTGCTGAGCAGGGAACCTACATGAGGTGCTAAGCTTCATCCTTGCACGTTCGCAAATTGCAAGCTCTCAATGTGTACGGCCGCCGATTTGATCACTTGATCCTTTTCATCGCGTGTTTCGGAAACGAGTGCGTATCCTCTCGGAAGGAATGCGACGAGCCCCCCAAGGCCCCGAACTTTCTGGCTGATCTTGAAACCTGACATTTCATCGTTTATCGTTTTTTCTCCAGATAGCCTGTGAACAATTTCAAGGCAGCCTTCCCCCACAAAGTCTCTGACTTGGGATCTGGACGTTGCGATGATCGAGTTTGCGTTGCCTTTCAGTCTTGTTATGATTTCAAGACAACTCTTTTTCATGTTTTCAGATTTGAACCTGTCCAACACGTCTTCCAGCACGATTATCGCTCCCCGAACTTTCTTTGCTTCGAGCCCCTTCAACACCATGACGGAGAGCAAGAGCCGTTCCTCCTTTGTAGTGGGGTTCCTGAGACCTCTTCCCGAAATATCAAAAAGCGTGTTGCCGTCGAAGTCAGGACCTGGTTCCCTCTCTGAAAATATCCTCGACGACGCGTCATGTGCAAGAAAGTTCTTCGAAAGCTTCTTTGTGATTTGCTCTAGTTCCGGTTCCTTCATCAGCGCGGCTCCCAACGAGTCAATGCTAAGATCACCAAGTGACCTGATGACAGAGGCGACGCGTGCTCGTTCCTGATTAGAACACCCAAGCCCAGTTTGGAGACACCATTCTTGCAGCATGTCCGCGAATAGCTCTGCCTGTTCCTCCCGATTGGACCCTTGCAATGAGAACGGTATCCGGAACTGTTTTGCTTGAGAGTCTGCCACAAATCCAAAGACGCGCCACTTGTACTTCCATGCGATTCCGCGGTGCTCACCCTTCTGGTCTATGAGAATGACACTGATTGTTTGACCATTGATGATCGAGCCGATTCCGTCAAGGAGTCGTTTGAGCGACATGCTCCTGCCCGAACCAGATGAGCCTACAATTGAAACACCCCTAGATCTGATTGTAGAGAGGTCTGAGTAATAATCGCCGACTACTTTCAGATCTGAATTGATCTCGCTCTCTGGAGCACGCCTTGCGACAGCTCCCGCAAACTGATCTAGATCGAGTTGTTTTCCAATGTATATGGCGTCGGGTGATTTTGCTCTTTTTTGGATCTGCTCCTGGTCAGACTCGGGCACTTGAACCGACATTCGCCTTTTTTGCCTCAGATCTTCCTCTCTCTTCTTGACGTCGGCGTCTGAAGCATCGTCAATTCTCCTTCTTTCTTCGACGAGATGTTGCTTCTCACGTATGGCATCTTTTTCCTCGTTGAGGAAAAGAAATACGTCATCAAGCTCCATTGGTGATATTGCTACGAACTTGTCTCCAACAGGTCGCACAAAGTCTCTTAGCTCTTGTGGGATCGCCTCGTCCTTGCGAATCACCCCGGAGCTCTCCGCGAGAATGGCCAGGAAAGGTCGCAGAGATTCAAGTCGGCCTTGTTCTCCTAGTTCTTTCAGCCGTGAATGTAAGACATGCTCCGACCCGAGTCCCGTCCTATCAATCAGGTCGTCGATATTCTCCTTTGCAAAGAATGATGGAACCCAGATTGTATAGTCCTGGTTTTTGGATTTCAGAATCAGCTTGTTGAAGATCGCTTTTTCAACGATTAGATTTTGATATCTGAGCTCTCTTATGCCTGGAGACTCAGATCTAACTGCAGCGAAAAATTTCTCGAATTCACTTCCACCTGCTGAAATTGGCTTTCCTGCCTCAGCCCTGAACATTATTTCAAGAGATGAGCGCCTCAATAATCTCAGAGTGGCGTCGATTGCTCTTTTTTCCTCGGGACTCGCTCGAGGAAAACGCTCCCAGATCGATGCGCTCATTGTACGATTAGCCGTCTGGAGCTCGGATTTCAGTACGTCTTTGACACGGTCTGAATTTCGACTTGCAATAAGAAGGAAGGTAGATACGTCGCTTCTTACCGCGCTGGCTGCTCTTTGAGAGGCGATCTGTGGGTACCTCGAGCTCAGGTTCTCAAGTATCGCAGAAAATACAGCGTCAAGATCCGAAAGCTCCAGCGTACCGATGGGGCTATCGACGAATTGACTGTAGGCGTCCAGCATCGCTGGGATGCCAATGTTTTTCTCTATGGCTCCCCGTACTGTCTGGACTAAATCAGCTGCTGGCATAGACATTTCCTCAACGTTTTTTCGTTATTACTCTAGCTTTTACTGTGTGACAATTGAAAGTTTGCGCATCTCAACTATTGGGAGGAAACCCCTAAGCTGGATGAATAGCAACAGTTGTGTTTTAAAATCTTCTCCTCGGACAGGGAGAAGATTAGCCGAGGAACCTTTCCGTATACACGGTAACGCCCTTTTCCGTGATTGCATAAGGGTGGAGGTGCCTGTCATGCTTGCATTCGCGCATCTTCTCAATTTCCAATGCGGAAACGATTCCTCGCCCTGCAACATGGGAATTATGCAGCACGATAACTCCATGGCACAAGTATTCCTCCGCGGGAATCTCCCTTGTTGTAAGAGTGGAGCCAATTTGCTCTCCGATTTCGCTTGTGACAAGACTGGTCGTTCCCATGCTGACCAGAGCATCCAACAAGTCGATGATCGCCGTTCTTCGTTCATGGGATTCCGGGAACTGAAGCGCAAGCGACGTAATTGGATCAACCACGATTCTCGTTGCCCGCGTCACCCGAACATAGCTTCTGATAACGGTGCTCAGCGCCTGAATAGAAAAGGCGGCACCGCGAATCCGGATGTCCTCGTGTGGTTCACCATCCTGGCTGGCCTCTGATTCCTTGTCCCGTGAGATCTGTCGAAGAGGTGACGCATCAACGATCGCAAGCTGATTTTTTTTCTCGTACTTTTCAATGTCCCATCCAAAGTTGCTCATCTCGTTAATGAGATGATAGCGACTTTCTTCAAGCGAAACAAAGACCCCTCGTTCATCGAACCTCTCGACTCCGTCGATAAGGAACTGCATGGCTGTCAGTGTCTTCCCGGAGCCCGGCCCTCCTGTGATCAAAATCACTCTGCCCCGAGGGTATCCACCACCGAGAAGCTCATCTAGCCCTGTAATTCCGGTCGGTACGTGTTCGGTTTTCAAGACGTGAAACCCAAGGCACGGTCTCAGGGTCCGAATTATAAGTATCTGTCTCTTTGTGCAATCTTCGCATCTCATGATGTCGCTCTCAGAAAAAGCTACAATCGGCACGGGGTTGTTCGGAACTTCTGCTGAAGAAGCTTCAAATTGTGCCTCAAATCTGAAACTAACTAAGCGTCTCTCAGAATCTCAGTCTGTCACCACAGAACTCGCCTCTAGGGTACAGTTTCCTAATTAGTCAAATGTGAATCAAGGAAAAAGTGGCATGATCAGCGGATTCCAAGTCTTGGCACTCAGCAGCTATATACGTTTCGATGCTGTTTCTGACTTGAAGTTTAACCGGTCTTGCTCAGAGCCAGTGTCAAGTCTTAGAGTTGAAGTCTCGAGAAGAATCAGCTTTTTGGGGGCTGTGAGATGTCGAAGGCCAATCTAGATTCAGAATCGCGCTTGAGACAACCTGATGGGTGGTATCTTTCATCCTCGTCATTCTTTGAACTCTATTCGAAGGTTCCCGCGTTCATCAGACGAAGTGGGAAACCCAATGGGGCAATTCGCTTATTCGATGATGCAAAGTCACTGCTGGAGACCAAATTAGACTCTCGTTCCAAGAAGTCCGCTTCCAGTGCGAAAGGAGGGTTCCAATACGTTTCAAATGTCCATGCTCTACTTGCCCTGGTTTATTGGCTGTATCCCGACCATTCGGGCTATGACAGACAGAAAATAATCGCGATGATGCTTAAGCATTCGACTGCGGCCATGGCAAAATCAGAGAGCAAATTTTCTCCTAGTTATGCTCTTGGTCTCTTTGTGCAGCTCCGAGTCCTCTCTTTTCTTGTTAGGTCCAAAAAAGTGGATCCGGAGGAGATAGCTCGCAGAAGGCACGATGCGAAAGGACTTCTTGACCTATTTTCTCTGGGTTCAAAGTCATCAATTGGTTACTCTGAGTATTCCAAGCATGAAGATTCCGAACTATTCAAGGGAATCATCTACGATGCTCTCGCGTTTTCGCATTACCAGCTAGAACGCGACAATCAAGTGGCTTTGAATCTCCTCGATGCGTCCGTAAAAAGCTTCGACGAAGTCAATAAATTCCTTCACCAGAAGGGCCTTAGCCAAAGAAGTACTCTTCTGTTGAAAACCAAGAGATCATTCTGCGATTCTTTCGCCGCGGTTGCACGCTGGGATTACGGATTGTGTTATGAAAGCCTAGCAGAAAATCTGGAAGGCGAGGAAAAGCTCACCTTCTCGAAGCTCGCGAGATCGCAGTATGAAAGATCGTACCAATTTGCACGTCGAACGAGCTGGGAAATCTACAAGGGACTGAGCGCATATAGCATCGCTGGTGCATATGTAAGCGAAAGTGAGACTGTGAGCGACAGGAGAACTATCCGAGCGTTGCTCAAAAAATCTGTTTCAGTTGGAGAAGAAGCGTTGAAATGGATGGCGCGCTGGTCGACTTACGAAAGCGACTTTTTGGGAGGGTCGATGATTGCAGGATTTTATCAGAGACTGGCTGAGTACTCGTCAGCTTCGGAACGCAGGATATACATCAACAGATCTCTTGAGCTTGCAAGAAAGGCAATAGATCTCTTGGAGAAACCTCGTTCAAAGTCAGCGAGATATTCGCAAGTACAGATAGGAGATATCTTCTATGGCAACGCGAATTACTATCGACAGACAGCAATGGAGCAAAGAGTCTCACTGTCATCTGGTGGAATCCCACAGCGACAGGAAGTCAAGAGGATAATCGAACCTCTAAACAGTGCTCTGGAATATTGCCTCAAGAGCAAGTCATTCTATACTGAAGAAAGGCACCGTAAGAGATCTGTAGAAGCTTGTCTGCTCGCTGGGGAAGTTTGCTACGAATTGATGAATTGTAACATCATTGATTCGGAAAGAAAGAGGCTGGCAAGTATAGCGAAGCGGCAGTGCAAAGAAGTGGTGAGTATTTCTGAACGAATGCGATGGGATGATCGGATTGGAGAGTCAAACTGGCTTGGAGCTCAAGTTTTTGACCGCGAAGGTGATTACGAAGCCAGCTCGGCGAGCTATATACGCGCCTATGAAGCATATCAGGAGGCTGGGAACGCATCAGCAGATGCTAGACGAGTCTTTGGGGATTTTGGATACTACATGCTTGCCCTCAGCAAGATCGAACTTGCAAAGACTTTTCACCGTAAGTCGAACTTCCAATCTGCCTCGGCAAGATATTCAGAGGCGTCGAAGCTAATTTCTCAATCTAAGAGATGGCGAGAACGTTCTTCTCTCTTCCTGGCCGAGTCGCTCATAGAAAAAGCAGAGAACGAATCACTCGCAGACAACCCACAGACATCGATAGATCTGTTCGATGAGGCGATCCTAGAGCTCACGAAGTTTCTCAATGTTAACAGGCGCTCGGCGGCCGAGGATTCTGCTGAGTTCAGATTCGGTTCCCAGCTCGTCGCGTTTTGCAGAGCACGTGTCATCCTGGAAAAGTCCAAAGAATCATACAAGACGGGCGACATTGAACAGTCGGTGAAGAGGCTTTCAAGCGCAGAAGCCATGTTCCAAGAGCTTTCATCAAGTCCCACATCTGATTCAATTCGGGCAAACGAGCTTGATTCAATGGCTTCCCTTTGCGGGGCGCTGAAGCGGTTCCAAAACGCTCAGATTACGAGTAACCCAAGCCTATATCTTGAAGCAAGAGAGATCTTCGGGACAGCGGCTAAGACGTCTAGGTCGAAATCTCTCAGGCTTTTGCTGTCAGGGCTCGCAGGATTCGCGTCGTTCCTATACTATTCGAGTGAAATAGAGCGATCCTTGGAGACTTCGTTCAGCGTTGACAAGCTGATAGCGTGCAATAGAGCACTTGAGAGCTCCGGATCAATCTTTCGGAGGCTGGGCAACAAGTCGTTTCTGAATATGCTTAAAGCAAGCAAGCATATTTTGGATGCTACCATAAAGATGAGCGCAGCAGAAAGAGAAGTGGAAAGGACTCAAGAAAAGGCAAAGCTTTACTCACAGGCTCAGAGGTCTTTATCCTTAGCCTCGAAATACTACAGAATGGTTGGGTCGTCCAAAAGAGTCAGGGAGTCAATAAAGATGATAAGCGCAGTAAGAAACCACCAGCGCTTGATCCCGCTAGCTCATGACATTATCGCGGAAGTAGCCTCTAATCAGATAATCTATTCTGCGATTGCGAACTCTTCACTGGTCGATCAGTCTCGATTTGATTCCTCAAGAGTGCTTGAAACGGCATACGTGGCTCTGGAGTGTGAAATCGACAAGGCTTATGTCAACTCTGGAGAAGTTTGTACGCTCACTGTCACTATCTCCAATCTGGGTCGTGATCCGATCTCAGTTCTGAAGATCGATGAAATACTACCCGAAGAATTCGAACTAGATTCCAGCCTATATCCCGTAGCCGGAGAGCATTCTATCAAGTTGAATCTTAGAGTAGATCAAGGCGCAATGAGGCAAATATCTCTAAGATACAAGTCGAACAGTGTAGGAAGCTTTGTCTGGCACCCATCATTGGTTTACATCGATTCTACTAAGAATTACAGGATAGTTAGAGCGCAATCCGTCAGGTCGGTAGTCGAACGCAGCGTAACCATAGATTTCTCCAGTCTTTTGGTCGAAAAGAAGAGGCTCGAATCGGAGCTTACTGAGCTGAAAAAGAAGAAGGAATTAGTGACTTCGGGAGAGATCGAGTCGTCAAGATTTGAGGACCAATTATATTCTCTCAAGGAGCAGATTTCCAAAATTGACGAAGAATTCCTCAGAACGAAGAACGAATATGTTTCAATGCAGCAGGATTTGGACAGGTTAAAGTCTGACCTGACTGCCTTAAATGCTACCAGATCAAGTGCTAATCCCCAAGACAAGACGGATCTCGAAGCAGAGGAGAAGCTGCTTATCGCAAAGATTGAAAGGAGGAGATCGCTATTAGAGCAAGCCCAACTGTTGTAAAGAGCGCCGTAGAGGCAGTCAAGAAACTCACCTATGGAGGGTGTTTGCCTAACGGTGTTACTATTCTCTCTGGGGCAAACGGATGCGGAAAGACGATTTTCTGTCAACAGTACTGCTATGAGGTGCTCCGCGACGGCGGAAAGGTCCTCTGGATAACCACTGAGGAGCTTCCCCAGACTCTGCGTGATGCAATGAAGGGTTTCGGATGGGGCATTGAGAAATACGAAAGTGATGGCAGCCTCGCGATCTTCGACGCCGCCAGTCCAGCAAGGCTGGGATTCTCCGAAAATATTGGGAACGGCATGCTAAGTCTCGACCCGACGGGGATGCTAATTGTGATTACAGAGCGGCTCAGGTCTTCGCCCGACGCAAAGGGCGATGGCTTCCTTTTGGTAGTAGATTCTGTTTCGAGACTGCTTTTATCGTGCGACCCGAAGTCAGTTGTGGATTTCGTTTCGTGCTTGAGCTCGCGAATGGAAAACTTTGGCACACGCGGACTGGTTACGGTTTCTCAGGACGTGCATGAAGAAAAGCTTCTGAACTCGTTAATCTTCTCAAGTTCAGGAACCATTCGTTTCAGGATTAACGAGGATTCAGAGGTAAGAAGCAGACAGCTTAGAGTCGAACTGCTTCGTGGGAGGAATCACGATGATAGATGGAAGAAATACGCCATCACGAATTCTGGGCTGGACATCGAGATCTGAATTGTGGTGGATGAAGTAAGAAATGCTCAATAGAGTAAGGACAGGAATAGAAGGAGTCGACGAGCTGGTTCTTGGAGGGTTTCCAAGAGGACACACGGTCCTCGTAACGGGAGGAACCGGTACCGGAAAGAGCACTTTTGCCCTGCAGTTTGTGTACAAGGGGGCGAAAGTGTACGATGAACCTGGAATCTACGTGACGCTCGAAGAGAGAGTTCCCTCGATTATGAAGAACGCGGCTACCTATGGATGGGATCTTGACACATTGCAAAAGAAGGATCAGCTCGCGATGATCGACATCTCTCCCGCCGTCAACGGGCAGCTGAGAAAAGTGGATCCGACGGCAGTTTTTTCGACGATTTCTTCTCACTGGAAGAGAATCGGTGCGAAGCGGATCGTGATTGATCCGATAACTGTGTTTGGAATGCAGAGTGAAAACGACATGCAACTCAGGCAGGATCTGATAAGGTTCTCAAGCCTCCTGAAGGAACTTAACGCCACAGTGATATTCGTCACCGAGATACCCGAGGACAGTCAGGCTCTAAGCAGGTTCGGAGTGGAAGAATTCATCGCTGACGGAGTCGTTGTCTTGTACTATTCGAAGGTAGGAGGACTCAGGGTGAGAGGGATAGAAGTCAGGAAGATGAGAGGCTCCTCGCACAAGGAAGGCATGTTTCCCATAAAGATCGGTGACGCTGGTCTGGCCGCCTATCCTTCCGCGAAACTGCATAAATTGTA
>VFSW01003790.1_pt1 | contig 22645 bp, 22 predicted proteins | sample 5358111 | NCBI WGS metagenome assembly VFSW01 (sample SAMN11554181, study PRJNA540505) | mine drainage metagenome | isolation source: sediment from site ElyBrook_90M | place: USA: Ely Copper Mine, Vershire, VT | collected 2017 | reverse complement strand
TACGCGCCGCGCCCACGAACCGGTAATCGTCCTTGTCGCCGGAGCTCCAGCGGCCGCCGTGCCAGAACACGATCAACGGGCGCGGCGCGTCCGCCGCAGATTCCGGCTGGTATACGTCCAGGAGATGGTGCGGACCGGGACCGTAGGGAACGTTCGCCTGGCGCCGGTAGGAGCCGAAGGCGGCGGGCACGTTCGCCGCCACGAAGGCCATGCGCGTACACGCGGCCACGCTCGACGCGGCGAGCCCCGCCACGAGGGCGCGCCGGCTCAACCGCCGATCAGCGGCTGGCATAGGTCAGCGCGCCTCGCGGGTCGAGAAGCCCGTGTTCGCGCAGCCAGGCCGCCGCGTCCGCCGCATCCTCCGCGAACCAGCGGGCGGCGCTGCCCAATCGAAAGGTATAGCCCCAATCGTCCATGTCGCGGCACATGCGTTCGCGGCCCACCCCGGGCAGCGCCTCGGCGAGCAGGATCTGCAGGTAGCACACGGCGTTTTCCTCGGCGTGATCGCCGCCCGCATCCGTGTGCAGCCCGGTGCGCCGCTCCGGGGTCATGCACGCGAAATGCGCGCCCTCGTGCAGCACCGAGTGCAGCGGCGTGTCGAAGCGGGCGTAGATGCGCGAGCCGATCAAGCCGGCCTCGCGGTCGCCCCAGTAGGAACCGGGGATCTGCTCGGCGGCGCCGACCAGCGTGAGTTCGAGGCCGTAGCGCTCGAGGAGCACGCCGAGGGCGGGCCGATCGATGGCGTTGAGCAGCAGCACGCGCCCCCCCGAGCCGCTACGGGTTCTTCAGGCTCGCCAGCCGGCGCACCGCGATGCCCGCCAGGTCGCGCGCCATCTGCCGCCGCAGGATGTCCGATTCGTGCTCCTTGGCCAGTAGTTCGTTCTCGTTGAAGCTGTAGTCGCGCGACAACGTGAGCGTCTGCGGGGCCAGCAACTGCTTGTCGGGATCGGTCCCGCGGACCGCGAAGACCACCGTGTAAATGAGCTCGTACTCGGTGGGAATGTTGCGCGCGGACACCGACAGCGTGGTCACCTGCACCTGGTCCCTCGTGACGTCGATGATCGCCGTCGAACCCGCGCGGGCCGTCTGCACGAGCGCGCCCGAGCCTTTCAATTGATGCTCGAACTCGCGTGCGAAGTCGGTATACGGATCCTTGATGGACAGGTACGGCTTCTTCAGGGTCTCAGGCAGCGTCTCGCTGCCGGCCAGGCGGAAGCCGCAGCCGCCCGTGCCGAGAACCAGGAGGAGCGCGCCGATTGCCGGAATTTTCACCGGTTCACTCCGCCTAAACCACGACGTTGACCAGTTTGCCGGGCACCACGATGACCTTGCGGATCGCGGCGCCGGCGATGAACTTCTGCACGTTGGCGTCGGCGAGCGCCGCATCGCGCACGGCCGCCTCGCCGGCATCGGTCGCGACGGCCACCCGCGAGCGCAGCTTGCCGTTCACCTGGACCACGATCTCGACGGTCGATTGCGCGAGCGCCGCACCGTCCACCGCCGGCCACGGCTCGTCGATCGGCGCGCGCTCGTGCCCGAGCGCACGCCACAGGGCGTGCGTCACGTGCGGCACGATGGGCGAGAGCGCGAGCACCGCGATCTCCAGCGCCTCCTGCGCCACCGCCCTAGCCTGCGCATCCTTCGGAGCGAACTTCGAGAGCGCGTTCAGCAGTTCCATCACCGCGGCGATGGCCGTGTTGAAGGTGCGGCGGCGCCCGATGTCATCCGTCACCTTCGCGAGCGTCTGATGCGCCTGGCGCCGAATGGCGCGCTGCGGCTCGTCGAGCGACGCCGCGTCGAGCGGCGCGCGGCCTCCGGCCGACACGTGCTCGTGCACCATCTTCCAGAGCCGCTTGATGAAGCGAAACGCGCCCTGTACGCCCTCGTCGGACCACTCGAGCGTCTGTTCGGGCGGGGCGGCGAACATGGTGAACAGGCGCGCGGTGTCCGCGCCGTATTCGTCGACCAGCGCCTGGGGATCGACGCCGTTGTTCTTCGACTTCGACATGGTGACCACGCCCCCGGACTCGACCGGCTGGCCGTCGGCGCGCAGCACCGCGCCGCAGCGCTGGCCCTGCTGGTCCGACTGGACGTCCACCTCGCTCGGGTTGAAGTACTGGATGCGCCCCGAGTCCGGCTTGCGGAAGAAGACCTCGTTGAGCACCATGCCCTGCGTGAACAGGTTCGCGAAGGGCTCCTTGAACGACACGGCGCCGAACCGATGCGCCACCCGGGTCCAGAACCGCGCATACAGGAGGTGCAGGATGGCGTGTTCGATGCCGCCGATGTACTGGTCGACGGGCAGCCAGTAGGCGACGCGCTCATCGAGCATGGCCGCGTGGTTGTCGCTGCAGGCGTAGCGCAGGAAATACCACGAGGAGTCGACGAAGGTGTCCATCGTATCGGTCTCGCGCCGTGCCGCGCCGTGGCAGCGCGGGCACAGGCACGCGAGAAAGCGCTCGTCCTTCAGCAGCGGATTGCCGCTGCCGTCGGGCACCAGGTCCTCCGGCAGCCGCACCGGCAGTTGATCGTCGGGCACCGGCACGGTGCCGCAGGTCGGGCAGTGGATGACCGGAATCGGGCAGCCCCAGTAGCGTTGGCGCGAGATGCCCCAATCCCGCAGCCGCCAGGTGGTCTGCCGCTCCCCGAGGCCCAGCCGGGCGAGATCGCCGGCGATGGCGTCGATCGCCGCCGTGAATTCCAATCCATCGTAGGGCCCGGAGTGCACGCAGCGGCCGTGCTCGCCGTACCACGGCTGCCATGCGTCGAGTGAGTACTCCCGGCCGGGGATCGCAATCACCGGCTTGATCGGCAGGCCGTACTTCTTCGCGAAGGCGAAGTCGCGCTCGTCGTGGGCCGGAACGCCCATCACGGCGCCTTCGCCGTAGGTCATCAGAACGTAATTGCCGATCCACACCGGCACGGCTTCGCCGGTGAGCGGATGCTCGACACTCAGGCCGGTGGCGATGCCCTTCTTCTCCTGGGTGGCGATCTCGGCCTCGATGGCCGGACCCCGGCTGCATTCCTCGACGAAGGCGGCGATCGCCGGATTGGCGCGCGCGGCGTGCGCCGCGAGCGGATGCTCGGCCGCCACCGCGCAGAAGGTGACCCCCATGAGGGTGTCCGCGCGCGTGGTGAAGGCATGCAGCACGCCGCGCACACCGCCGATCTCGTAGGGAAAGCCGATGCGCACCCCCTGGCTTCGGCCGATCCAGTTCGCCTGCATCGCGCGCACGCGTTCCGGCCAGCCCGGCAGGTCATCGAGCGCGGTCAGCAGATCCTCGGCGAACTCGGTGATCTTGAGGTAGTACATCGGGATTTCGCGCTTTTCCACCGGCGCGCCGGTGCGCCATCCGCGCCCGTCGATGACCTGCTCGTTGGCGAGCACGGTCTGGTCGACCGGATCCCAATTGACCACCCCGGTTTTTTGGTAGGCGATGCCGCATTCCAGCATGCGCAGGAACAGCCACTGGTTCCAGCGGTAATACTCGGGACGGCAGGTGGTCAGTTCGCGGCTCCAGTCGAGCGCCAGGCCGAGCGCCTTCAACTGTCCCTTCATGTGCGCGATGTTGTCGTAGGTCCAGCGCGCCGGCGGCACGCCGTTGGCCATGGCCGCGTTCTCGGCGGGCAGGCCGAAGGCGTCCCAGCCCATGGGCTGCAGCACGTTGCGGCCGTTCATGCGCATGAAGCGCGACAGCACGTCGCCGATGGTGTAGTTGCGCACGTGCCCCATGTGCAGCTTGCCGCTCGGATAGGGGAACATGGACAGGCAGTAATATTTCGGGCGAGCGGGGTCTTCCTTGGCCTCGAAACTGCGGTGCTCGTCCCAATAGGCTCGCGCGTCCGCTTCGACGACGGCCGGCTCGTATCTTTCTTGCATGGTTGCTCGAAAGAATACCTTAAGATGGCGGGCTTCGGCGAACTCGGGGGGCTTCCAGCGCGTGCGGCAGACTTCTCTCGGATGGGCGCTCGCGACCGCGAGCGGATGCCTGTGGTTTCTCGCTTGCCCGCCCTTCGACGCGTCCTGGCTCGCCTGGGTCGCCGCGGTGCCGGCGCTGGTCGCGATCGAGCGCGCGCCGTCGGCGCGGAGCGCCTTGCTGCTCGGATTCTGGGCCGGCGTCGTCGAGAGCGCCGGCGGGTTCTACTGGCTGATCGAGACCCTGCAGCGCTTCGCCGGGTTTCCCTGGGTGGCGGGTGCCTTGGTGCTGCTGCTGTTCGCGGCCGCGCGCGGCCTGATCTTCCTGCTGGCCACCTGGCTGCTGCTGCGGTTGCGGGGCCGCCCCCACGGGCCCCAGACGCGGGGCGCGCCGCGGGGCCGGGGGGGGGGGGGATAGGGGGTGGGGGCAATATTAACCCGCGCGGAGGTGATAAAACAAGCCTGGCATCCGCTCGTGATCCAGATCGCGGAGCTCACCGGGCCGTCGGGGGTGACGGCGCTGCTCATGATGGTGAACGGCGCCCTCTACGACCTCGCCACACGGCCGCGCGCCGCGCGCATCCCGGCCGCCGTCGCGGCGGCCTTGGTGCTCGCCGACCTCGCCTACGGGGCCGCGCGCATCCGCCAGATCGAGGCCGAGGCGGCCCGGGCGCCGACGCTGCGCATCGGGCTGGTGCAGCCGAATTTCGCCTACGGCAACGACGGGCAGCTCGCGCGCGAGGAGGCCCTGCGGCAGCTCGCGGCGCTGCAGGCCGAGACGCGCCGCCTCGCGCAGGCGGGCGCCGCACTCGCGGTGTGGAGCGAGGGCAGCTACCCGGCGACGCTGCCGCGAGACCTCGAGCGCGACTTCCCGCCGGAATCCCCGGCCATGATCCGCCGCGGCATCGACATTCCGGTGATCGCCGGCGCCGATACCTACGACGCGCAGCGCGACCAGGCCTTCAACTCCGCCCTGCTCCTCGACTCCTCCGGCCGGTTGACCGGACGCTACGACAAATCCCGGCTGCTCGCCTTCGGCGAGTACATCCCGGGCCTCGATTGGCTGCCCTTTCTGCGCCGGATCATTCCGGCCGGACTCGGCCGCTTTCAAGCCGGCGCCGGTCCCGGCGTGTTCGCCTTCGATGGGCCGGACGGCGCGTCCTGGCGCCTCGCACCGGTGATCTGCTACGAGGACATCATCACCGACTACCTGCGCGAGGTCGGCCGGCTGCATCCGACCTTGCTGGTGAACCTGACCGTGGACTCTTGGTACGGCGCGCGCGCCGAACCATGGCAGCACCTCGCGCTCGCGACCTTTGCCAGCGTGGAGCTGCGCGTCGCGATGGTGCGCGCCGTGAATTCCGGGGTATCGGCCCTGATCGACCCCGTCGGCCGGGTGCGCGTGCAGACCTACGCCGACGACCCTTATCTCAATCCGCGGCCGGCCGACGGCGTCGTCGTGGACGCGGTCGGGATGCCGGGCGGCCGCACGCCGTTCGTCTCGTTCGGCAATTGGTTCGCCTACGTCTGCGCCGCGGCCATCGCGTTCATCGCCTGGCGGGTGCGACACCTGCCGGCATCGGCCGGGCCTCAGCCGAACTGAAAGCCGGAAATCCTCTTACCGTCGATCGATTCGCCGAAGGCACGAACCCCCAGGTCGGCACCCGCAGCGCCCGCCGCCACCATCAAGGGCATGAGATGCTCCTCGCGCGGATGCGATTCGCGTCCGCCCGGCGCCTGGCGCCATTCCTGCAGCTTCTGCTCGCGGGTCGCCGGGTCGGCCACCGCGGCGCCGAGCCACTCGTCGAAGGCCGCCGACGCCTCGCCGCCGCGGCCCGAGAACATCGCGGCGAGATTGTGATAGCTCATGCCGCTGCCGACGATCAATATGCCCTGCTCGCGCAGGGGTTCGAGCGCCTTGCCGATGCGCAGGTGCAGCCCGGCGTCCAGGCTGTGCTGCAGCGACAGTTGCAGAATGGGCACATCGGCGCGCGGATAGATCAACATGAAGGGCACGAAGATTCCATGATCCAGGCCGCGCTTGGCCTCGATGTCGGTCTCGAACCCGGCCACCTCGAGCAGGGCGCGCACCCGCGGCGCGAACGGCGCTGCGCCGGCGACCGGATACTTGAGCGAATAGGTCGATTCCGGAAAGCCGTAATAGTCGTACAGCAAATGGGGCTTTTCGGCGACGTTCAGCGTCGGCCGCGGGGCCTCCCAGTGACCGGAGATCGCGAGCACCGCCTTGGGCCGCTCGCCGAGCGAGGCATCGATGCCGCGCAGATAGGCCGCGAGCCCGTCCCAGATGCGCGGCTGGCCCTGCGGAGGATCGACGAAGAAGCACGGCCCGCCGCCATGCGGGATGAATAACGTCGGTAGTCTTTTTTTCGCGTTCACGGGTCGGCCTTTCGCGCCGGCAAGAGCCTAGCCCGCGGGACCGGGTATCGTCAACGAAGCCGGTCCCGCCGGCGTGTCCGCGTGATCAGGCGCTGATGTCGAGCTTGCCGCCGATGGTGGGCTTGAGCGCGGCCGCCGCGCCGGCTGCGGCCGCCGTGGGCGCGGCGGGCGGCTGTTTGAGGGTGTGCGCGGGGTTTGCGTGCAGGTTGGGGGCGGCGCCGGGGGGGAGGGGGCCGACGCGGCCGCCGAGGGACTGGTCGGCGCCCGCTTGCACGCCGCGGTGCCGGCCGTGGAGCTGAAAGGTGACCTTGGGCAGGGCCGCGGCGGCTCCCGCGATGCTCATGTTGGACATGGAGACTCCTTCGATGTTGGCGTGCACGCCGCCCACCAGCCCTGCGGCGGCAATACCTTGCCGCCGGCGGCCGCCGACACGGCGGCTTCTTGCCGCCTCGGCAGGCGGCGCACGCTCGGCGCAGGGGCCGATTGGCTGAATTTTCGCGTGAGGCCGATGGGTGACTGCATGATGGCGATGCTCGCCAAGCAAGCTAGCAGTTTCCGTGCCAGCGCTCGCGGCGCGGGAGGCCGCGCGAGACTCTAAGGCGACGCGTCGTCCGCCACCGGACCGGCGACGTCGTGCGGGGCCGCGACGCGCAGCAGATCGATGCGCCGCCGGTCGGCGCGCAGTATGCGGAATTCCAATTCGCCGATGCGGACCGTCTCGCCGCGCCGCGGCAGCCGTCCGAACTCCTGCATCAGCAGGCCGCCGATGGTGTCGTATTCCTCGTCGGTGAACGCCGTGCCGAAGAACTCGTTGAATTCGCCGATGGGCGTGAGCGCGCGCACCGTGAACTCCCGGGGGCTCTCCCGGCGGATCATCAGATCGTCCTCGACGTCGTGCTCGTCGTCGATTTCGCCGACGATCTGCTCGATCACGTCCTCGATGGTCACGAGCCCGCAAACCCCGCCGTACTCGTCCACCACCATCGCGATGTGGTTGTGGCTGCGGCGGAACTCCTTGAGCAGCACGTTGAGCCGCTTGCTCTCGGGCACGAATACGGCCGGACGCATGTACTCGCGTATCTCGAAGGGTTCGTCGCCGGCGGCCTGCAGCCGGAGCAGATCCTTCGCGAGCAGGATGCCGAGGATTTCGTCGCGGTCCTCGCCGATCACGGGAAATCGCGAGTGGCCCGATTCGACCACCCGCTCGACCAGCTTCTCGGGCGGCGCGTCGCGCTCGACGAACACCATCTGGGAGCGCGGCACCATGATGTCGCGCACCTGCATATCGGCGACCGCGAGCACGCCCTCGAGCATCACCAGCGCATCGCCATCGATGAGGCCGCGCTCGCTGGCCTCGCGCAGATTCTCGATCAACTCGGCAAGATCGCGCGGCTCGCCGGACATCGACTGCGTGATGCGTTTTAACCAGCGGCCGGTGCCGCCTTGAGGCTGTTCGGACATGCGCCTGCTAGCATACTCGATCATGAGTAAGGGTCGGAAAATCCCAATCTATCAAGCAGTTGTATCTCGATCCGCTCCATGAGGCGGGCCTCGGCGGCGCGCTCGTGGTCGAACCCGAGCAGATGCAGCACCCCGTGCACGGTCATGTGCGCCCAGTGCGCCTGGCGCGATTTTCCCTGCGCGCGCGCCTCGCGCTCGACCACCGGGGCGCAGATCACCAGCTCGCCCAGATGGCGGCGGCCGTCCGGGGCAACCCCGGGGCCGCGGAACGACAGCACGTTGGTGGGCTTGTCCTTGAGGCGGTAACGGGCGTTCAAGGCGCGGCTGCGCGCCGCGCCCACCACCCGGATCGACAGCACGGCGGGCCGCCGCGCCTCGGGCGCGGCCGGCGCCGCGAGCGCGGTCCTCGCCCAGAGCAGGAAGTCGGCTCGCCGCGGCACCCAGGGGCGGCGCGCCGCGTAGGCCACGTCGAGATCCGGCGAGGGCGGACGCCTCAAGCCGGACCGTCGGAGGCGTTCGCTTCGTACGCCTGTACGATGCGTTGCACCAGCGGATGCCGAACCACGTCGCGCGAATTGAACAGGGTGAACGCGATCCCGCGCACCCCTCTCAGGATGTCGATCACGGTGCGCAGCCCCGACTGCCGGGAATTCGGCAGGTCGACCTGCGTGATGTCCCCGGTGACCACGGCCTTCGACCCGAAGCCGATGCGCGTGAGGAACATCTTCATCTGCTCGTTGGTGGTGTTCTGCGCCTCGTCCAGAATCACGAACGAGTCGTTCAGCGAGCGGCCGCGCATGAAGGCGAGCGGTGCGACCTCGATGACGTTGCGCTCGATGAGCTTGGCGACGCGCTCGAAGCCGAGCATCTCGTACAAGGCGTCGTACATCGGCCGCAGGTACGGGTCGACCTTCTGCGACAGATCCCCGGGCAGGAATCCCAGCCGCTCGCCCGCCTCCACCGCGGGCCGCACGAGCACGATGCGACGCACCCGCTCCGATTGCAGCGCCTCGACCGCGCAGGCCACGGCGAGATAGGTCTTGCCGGTGCCCGCCGGGCCGATCCCGAAGGTCAGATCGTGGGTGCGCACGTTGTTCAGGTATTCGGTCTGATTGGCGCCGCGCGCCCGAATGTTGCCGCGGGCCGTGCGCACCCGCAATTCGTCGCTCACCAGGTCGGTCGCCTCGGAGCCGGAGGCTGCGCCCATGTCGAGCGCTTGCAGGGCCAGGTGCACCCGCTCGGAATCCACGGGCTCGCGCTGCGCACGCGCGTACAACTCCTGCAGCACGGTCTCCGCCCGCTTGATGGCCTCCGGCAGGCCGATGATCTGGAATCGATTGCCCCTGCGCCTCACCTCGACCCCCAGGCGCGACTCGATCTGATGCAGGTGCTCGTCGAGCGGCCCGCACAGTTCGACCAGGCGGACGTTGTCGGCGGGCGCGAGCAGCAATTCCTGGCTGGTCGGCGCGGTGCTCATGCCGGCTCACCCGCCAGACGGCCGCGCAGGGAGTTCGGCATCGCCTCGGTGACCAGGACGTCCACGAAACGGTCCATGAGGCGCTCGGCGCCCGCGGCGGGTGCCGGGAAATTCACCCACCGGTTGTTGTCGGTCCGGCCCGCGAGTTCGCGCCGATCGCGCTTGGCATGGCGCTCCACCAGGATGCGCTGCCGGCTGCCGACCATGGCCGCGGAGATGGCGCGCGCCTGCGCATTCAGGAGGGACTGCAGCCTCTCCAGGCGGCCCTGCTTGACCTGGTGCGGCACCTCGTCCGGGAGCGACGCGGCCGGCGTGCCGGGGCGGCGGCTGTAGATGAAGCTGAACGACTGGTCGAAGCCCACGTCCGCAACCAAGGCGAGCGTCGCTTCGAAATCCGCCTCGGTCTCGCCGGGGAAGCCGACGATCAGATCGGTGGACACGCAAATGCCGGGCCGCACGGCCTTCAGCTTGCGGATCTTCTGCCGGTACTCGAGCGCGGTGTGGCCGCGCTTCATGGCCGCGAGGATCCGGTCGGAGCCGCTCTGCACGGGCAGGTGCAGGTAATCATTGAGCTTCGGCACGTTCGCGTAGGCCTCGATCAGGCTGTCGTTGAACTCGAGCGGATGCGACGTGGTGAAGCGGATGCGCTCGATCCCCTCGACCGCCGCGACGTAATGGATCAGGGTCGACAGATCCGCCGCCGTGCCGTCGTCCATGGGTCCGGCGTAGGCGTTGACGTTCTGGCCGAGCAGCGTCACTTCCCGCACGCCTTGCGCGGCGAGCGCGCGGACCTCCTCGAGCACCTGATCGAAGGGCCGGCTGAGCTCCTCGCCGCGCGTGTAGGGCACCACGCAGAACGAGCAATACTTGCTGCAGCCCTCCATGATCGAGACGAACGCCGCGCCGCCCTGCGCCCTCGGTTCCGGCAGGCGGTCGAACTTCTCGATCTCGGGAAAGCTGACGTCGATCTGCGCGCGGCCGGATCTGCGCAGGCCCGCGAGCATGTCGGGCAGACGATGCAGCGTCTGCGGACCGAATACCAGGTCCACGAAGGGCGCGCGCGCCGTGATGCCCTCGCCCTCCTGGCTCGCCACGCAGCCGCCGACCCCGATGACCACGTGCGGGCGGCGCTGCTTGAATTGGCGCCATTCGCCGAGCAGCGAGAACACCTTTTCCTGGGCCTTCTCCCGCACCGAGCAGGTGTTGACCAGCAGCACGTCGGCCGCGGCCGGATCGTCGGTGAGGGTCATGCCGTCGGCCGACTGGAGCACGTCCCGCATCTTGTCGGAATCGTACTCGTTCATCTGACAGCCGAAGGTCTTTATGTAGAGCAGGCCGGGCATAGGCTCATCGGAAAAGGTGGCTTAAGATACAGGCAACCATGACCATACGAGAAGTCCTCAAGATGGGCGACCCGCGGCTGCTCGCCGTCGCCGAGCCGGTCGCCCGCTTCGCCACCCCGGAACTGGCCCGGCTGCTGCAGGATATGCGGGATACGATGATGGATCTCAATGGCGCCGGCCTTGCCGCACCGCAAATCGGCGAGTCCCTGCGCGTGGTCATCTTCGGCGTGGACACGATCCCCTATACGGAATTGATCAACCCCACCCTGTGGCCGCTCGATGACGAGCAGGAGGAAGGCTGGGAAGGCTGCCTATCGGTGCCCGGCATGCGCGGGCTGGTGCCGCGCTTCCGGCGGCTGCGCTACACGGGCTGGGATCCGCTCGGCAACCCGATCGACCGTGTGGTGAGCGATTTTCATGCCCGCGTGGTGCAGCACGAGGTCGATCATCTCGACGGGATCCTATACCCGCGCCGGATCCGGGATCTGACCCAGTTCGGCTTCACCGAGGCGCTGTTTCCGGGCGAGGACCTCGGCGACGACTAGAACGGTATGTCGTCGTCGAAATCTTCCTTGCCGCCCGCCGGCGCGGGCGCCGACGACTGGTCGAACTCATCCCGTGGCGGCGCGCTCGACGCGCGTTCACCGCCCCCAGCGCCCCCACCGCCCATGCCGCCGCGCCCGCCGAGCATCTGCATGTTGTCGGCGATGATTTCGGTGGTGTAACGGTCGTTGCCCTGCTTGTCCTGCCACTTGCGGGTGCGCAGCTTCCCCTCGACGAAGACCTGCGAACCCTTGCGAAGGTACTCGGCGGCGATCTCGCCCAGGCGCCCGAACAGCGCGACGTTGTGCCATTCGGTGCGCTCCTGCTGCGCCCCGGAGGCCTTGTCCTTCCAGGATTCGCTGGTGGCGATGCGGATGTTGGTCACCGTCATGCCGCTCGGCATCGATCGGGTCTCCGGATCCGCCCCCAGATTACCGACCAGGATCACCTTGTTGACACCGCGCGCCATATCGAACCCCTGGAAAACCGACCGGGCGGCCATTGTACACGCGCGCAAGCGCTCCCATAACGTGCCGTAAGGCCGCGGTACGTGCAGATTCGCCCCTGCGCGCCGGGCCGCCGAAGCCTAAGGGGCGGATCCCGGGCGTATACTGAAGAGTTACATGCAAACCATCCGCATCCGGGGCGCCCGGACCCACAACCTCAAGAACATCGATCTCGAGCTGCCGCGCGATCGGCTGATCGTGTTCACCGGCCCCTCCGGATCGGGCAAGTCCTCGCTCGCCTTCGACACCATCTACGCCGAGGGTCAGCGCCGTTACGTCGAGTCGCTCTCGACGTACGCGCGGCAGTTCCTCTCGGTGATGGAGAAGCCGGACGTCGATGCCATCGAGGGGCTGTCTCCGGCCATCTCGATCGAGCAGAAATCGACCTCGCACAATCCGCGCTCGACGGTGGGCACGGTTACCGAGATCCACGACTACCTGCGATTGTTGTACGCGCGGGCGGGCACGCCGCGCTGCCCCGACCACCACATCGACCTGGCCGCGCAGACCGTCAGTCAGATGGTCGACGCGGTGCTCGCACATCCGGCGGGCGAGGCCATGATGCTGCTCGCCCCGGCGGTCGCCGACCGCAAGGGCGAGCACGCGGAATTGCTCGAGGAGCTGCGCTCCGGGGGTTTCGTGCGCGCCCGCATCGACGGCACGGTGGTCGAGCTCGATCAGGCGCCCGCGCTCGACGTGCGCCGCAAGCACACCGTGGAAGCCATCGTCGATCGCTTCAAGGTGCGCGCCGACCTGGCGCAGCGTCTGGCCGAGTCGTTCGAGACCGCGCTGCGCCTGGGGGGCGGGGTCGCGCGGGTCGCCTTCATGGACGACCCCGGGCGCGCGGAGCTGGTGTTCTCCGACCGGTTCGCCTGCCCGATCTGCAACTACTCGCTCACCGAGCTCGAGCCGCGGCTGTTCTCCTTCAACAGCCCGAGCGGCGCATGCCCGAGCTGCGACGGACTCGGCACCCAGGACTTCTTCGATCCGCAGAAGATCGTCGCCAACCCGCATCTGTCGCTCGCGGGTGGTGCGGTACGCGGCTGGGACCGGCGCAACGCCTATTACTTCCAGCTCATCCACTCGCTCGCCCGGCACGCCAAATTCGACGTCGAGGCGCCCTTCGCGCAGCTCCCGCCCCGTGTCCGGGACCTCGTGTTGTTCGGCAGCGGCGAGGAACAGATCGAGTTCAAGTACCTCGACGGCAAGGGCGGCACCAGCGCGCGGCGACACCCCTTCGAGGGCATCGTGCACAACCTGGAGCGGCGCTATCGCGAGACCGAGTCGGTCGCCGTGCGCGAGGAGCTCGCGAAGTACCGCTCCTCGCGCGCCTGCCCGGATTGCGGCGGCACGCGCCTGAACCGCTCGGCGCGCAACGTCTACGTGGACGGCAGGAACCTGCCCGAGGTGTCCGCGCTGTCGGTGGCGCGCGCCATCGAATTCTTCGCGCGGCTCGAGCTCAAAGGCTGGCGGGGCGAGATCGCCGCGAAGATCGTCAAGGAGATCGGCGCGCGGCTCGGCTTCCTCGGCAACGTGGGGCTGGGCTACCTGACCCTCGACCGCAGCGCCGACACGCTCTCCGGCGGCGAGGCGCAGCGCATTCGCCTGGCGAGCCAGATCGGCTCGGGCCTGGTCGGGGTGATGTACATCCTCGACGAGCCGTCGATCGGACTGCATCAGCGCGACAATCAGCGCCTGCTCGACACCCTGGTCAACCTGCGCGATCTCGGCAACACGGTCATCGTCGTCGAGCACGACGAGGACGCCATCCGCCAGGCCGACCACGTGGTCGACCTCGGGCCGGGCGCCGGCATCCACGGCGGCGCCATCGTCGCGCAGGGCACCGCGGCGCAGGTCGCCGCCAGCGCGGACTCGGTCACCGGCCAGTTTCTGTCCGGCCGGCGCCGCATCGAGGTGCCGCGTCGCCGCCGCGCGCCCGATCCGAAGCGCATGCTGCGGATCAGCGGCGCCAACGCCAACAACCTGAAGCAGGTCACGGCCGAGTTCCCCATCGGCCTCATGACCTGCGTCACCGGCGTGTCGGGCTCGGGCAAGTCGACGCTGGTGAACGACACGCTGTACCGGGCGGTGGCGACCCAGCTCAATCGCGCGGCCGCGGGCACGGCCCATTTCGACCGGCTCGAGGGGCTCGAGCAAATCGACCGGGTGATCGAAATCGATCAGAGCCCGATCGGGCGCACGCCGCGCTCCAACCCGGCGACCTACGCGGGCCTGTTCGCGCCCATCCGCGAGCTGTTCGCCGCGGTGCCCGAGGCGCGCGCCCGGGGCTACGAAGCCGGCCGGTTCAGCTTCAACGTCAAGGGAGGCCGCTGCGAAGCCTGCCAGGGCGATGGCGTCATCAAGGTCGAGATGCACTTCCTCGCCGACGTGTACGTGCCCTGCGACGTCTGCCACGGCAGACGCTACAACCGCGAGACGCTCGAGATCCGCTTCAAGGGCCGCAACATCCAGGAGGTGCTCGACATGACCGTGGAGGACGCGCTGCCGTTCTTCGCGGCCGTGCCGACCGTGCAGCCGAAGCTCAAGACCCTGCTCGACGTCGGTCTCGCCTACGTGCGCCTCGGGCAGAGCGCCACCACCCTCTCCGGCGGCGAGGCCCAGCGGGTCAAGCTCGCGAAGGAGCTGTCGAAGCGCTCGACGGGCCGGACGCTGTACATCCTCGACGAACCGACGACCGGGCTGCATTTCGCCGACATCGAGCAGCTGCTGGCGGTGCTGCATCGATTGCGCGACGAGGGCAACACCATCGTGGTCATCGAGCACAATCTCGACGTGATCAAGACCGCCGACTGGGTGGTCGATCTCGGCCCCGAAGGCGGCGACGGCGGCGGCCAGATCGTCGCCGCCGGCACGCCGGAGCAGATCGCGGCGCATCCGGCCTCGCACACCGGCCGCTACCTGCGCACGACCTTGGACCGCGCCGGCGCACGGCCCGAGCGCAAATGGGCATGAGCGCCGGCCGGCTCGCGAACCGGGTGCCGGCGGCGCTCCTGCCGGCCGTGGGCATCGGCATCGGCGCCGTGGGCGGCCTCGCGTATTGGCTGGCTGCGCTGTGGTGGCCGAGCAGCGTCGCCGTGGCGCTCGCCCTGTTCGCGACCTCGATGCTCTGCTCGAGCCTCGATCCGGCGGCCGGCATGGCGGACCGGCGTGCGGTGCTGGTGGCCGTATTCGTCGTCCTGGTGAAGTACGACGTGCTGATGGCGCTCACCTCGGCCAAGCTCGGATTCGATCTGCCGGGCAACGTCACGCTCGGGCTGGTGATGGTCGCCGGCGCCGCTTCGAGCCATGCCCTCGCGATGTCGGCCACGGCGGCCCGGTCCGGCGCCACCCTCGCCATCGCGCTCGGCCTTGGCGCCGCGCCCGCCGCCCTGCTCGGGCTGCCCGGGCTGATCGGGCTCGCCGCGGCGCTGCTCGCGCGGCGCGCGTGGGTCCGGCTGCCGCGCTGGCGGCCGATGGCCGACCCGGGCGCCTCGTTCGAGGCGATGCGCGAGCTCACCGAGCTCTGTTTCCTGCTCGGCGCGCTTGCCGGCTGGCAATACGTCTGATGGGGCGCGGCGCGACCATGGCCCGCCGCCGGAATCTGGCGTAACGTAGCGCCCTCATGCTGCGCACCGCCGCCTCGCTGCTCGCCGCGGGCTCGCTCGCCGTGTTGAAGCGCCTCGATCCCGAGTTCGCCCACGATGCGGGCCTCGCCGGACTCCATCTGCTGCACGGCGCCTGGCCTCGGATGCGTCCGCCCGAAGCCCTGGCCGTGCATTGCCTCGGACTGCGATTCGCGCACCCGCTCGGCCTCGCCGCCGGTTTCGACAAGAACGGGGATCATCTCGACGCGCTCGGCGCACTCGGCTTCAGCCACGTCGAGCTGGGCACCGTGACGCCGCGCCCGCAGCCCGGCAATCCGAAGCCCCGCATGTTCCGGATTCCCGGGCACCAGGCGCTGGTCAACCGCATGGGGTTCAACAACCGCGGCGTCGACCACCTCGTGAGCCGGCTGGAGCGCAGCCGCTACCCGGGGATTCGCGGCGTCAGCATCGGCAAGAACTTCGCCACGCCGCTCGAATCGGCCGCCGACGATTACGTCGCCTGCCTGCGCAAGGTGTACCCGCACGCCCACTACGTGGCGGTCAACGTCTCCTCGCCGAACACGGCGCGTCTGCGCGAACTGCAGGAGCCGGGTGGCCTCGCCCGCATCGTCGACGCCCTGTTCGAGGCACGCGTCGAATTGGAGCGCCGGCACGGCCGGCGCGTGCCCCTGCTGGTGAAGATCGCCCCGGACTTCAGCACGCAGGAGGTCTCGGTCGTGGCCGCGACGCTGCGCTCCCTGGGGGTCGACGGCGTGATCGCCACCAATACGTCGGTCGATCGCGCCCTGGTCGGCGATGCCTGGCCGAGCGGCGCGCAAGGCGGCCTGAGCGGCGCACCGCTCCATGCCGTGTCGGTCCGGGTGATCGCGCAGCTGCGCGCCGAACTGGGGACCGGGTTTCCGATCATCGGAGTCGGCGGAATCGTCGACGCCGAGCACGCTCTGGAGTCGCTGCGGGCCGGCGCGAATCTGCTCCAGGTCTACACCGGCTTCGCGTATCGCGGCCCCGGGCTGGTTTCCGAAATCATCGCGGCGCTCGGGCGCGAGCGCGGGAGGAGTCCATGATCGAACCCTCGATTGTGCGCGATTTCGAGCGCGACGGGGCCGTGTGCATCCGCGGGTTGCTGCGTCCGCAGGAGGTGGCCGATCTCACCGCCGGAATCGATTGGAATCTCGCGCACCTGAGCCCGCGCGCCAAGGTGGCGAGCAGCCCGGGCGACCCGGGGCATTTCGTCGAGGACTTTTGCAACTGGCCCGACAATCCCCACTACCGCCGCGTCATATTCGAGTCCCGGCTCGCGGCCGCCGCCGCCGCCCTCATGCACAGCGACACCGCCCGTCTGTACCATGACCACATGCTCACCAAGGAGCCGGGAACCCGGCAGGCGACGCCCTGGCATCAGGACCAGCCGTACTACAACATCGAGGGGCGGCAGAACTGCAGCTTCTGGATACCGGTCGACCCGGTGAGCCGGGCTGCGACCCTCGAGTTCGTGGCCGGCTCGCATCGCGGACCCTGGCTCATGCCGCGATCGTTCAGGGACGCGCAGGCGAAATGGTTCCCGGAGGGCACGCTCGCCGACCTGCCCGACATCGAGGCGCGGCGCGATGCCTTCCCCATCCTCGGCTGGGAACTCGCGCCCGGCGACGCGGTTTGCTTCCACATGCTGACCCTGCACGCGGCGCGCGGCGTCGAGGGCACACGGCGCCGACGGGTGTTCTCGGTCCGCTTCATCGGGCAGGACGTCACGCACGCGCCGCGGCCGTGGCGCACCTCGCCCGAATTTCCCGGCCTCGCGGACCAGCTGCCCGCCGGCGCGCCGATGGATCATCCGTCCTTCCCCCTGCTCTGGCCGGCGGCACGGGCATGAACGAATCCGCGCCGCCGCCGCGCTATCCCCTGTCCTGGGTCCTGTTCGGCGTGCTGCTCGCCTGCGCGCTCGTCTGGGTGAGCACCACGGTTGCACAACTCCCGGGACGGGTCGCCACCCATTTCGACGCGCTCGGCAATCCCGACGGGTTCATGGCCCGCGGCGACTATCTGCTGTTCATGCTGCCCTTCAGCGTCGCACTGCCGCTGCTCGTGGTCGGGCTCATGAGCACCGTGTTCCGGCGCGGCAGCCGATTCAATCTGCCGCACCGGGACTACTGGCTCGCACCCGAACGACTCGCGCATACGCGGGCGTTCCTGGTCGCGCACACCGTGTGGTTCGGATCGATCCTCACCGCCTTCCTGTGCTTCGTGCACGCGCTCGTGATCGACGCCAACCGCACCCAGCCGGCGCACCTCGATAACGACGAAGCCCTGCGCGGGCTGATCGGGATCCTGGCCGCGATCGCCGTCTGGATCGTGGTGCTCGTGCTGCGCTTCCGCCGGCCGCGCCCCTGACGGGCGCGGCGCATCCTCAGGGCGCGTCGACCTGGTAGCCCCGGTCGCGCAAGCGATCCAGCAGTCCCTGCGGCTCGAGCAGCAGGTCCATGTTGACCACGGCCAGGGTCGTGCCGCCCGCCCGCAGATGCTTGAGCATCGCCTCGAGCATCGTGCGCCGAATGAGCGCGAGCAGATCGCCGGTGCCCGTGTCCGCCGCGACCGCGTCGCGGCAGGCATTCACCTCGGGCGGCTCCGGCAGCTGCTGCATGCGCTCGACGTCGCCGGTGGCCCAGGCCCGCGCCCTCTGCTGCAGGCGCGGCAGCCCGGTCTCGACCGTGGCGAGCCCGGCGGCCACGCACGCGTTCTCCACCGCGGGGTTCATGGTGCGCAGCGCCTCGAGGAAATCGCGCACGCCGGCGATCTTGATTTCGTCGATGGCCACCCCGTGCTTGCGCGCGAGTTTGCGCACCTCGCCGCCGACGTCGAGGTGCGCGGACAGGCCGGCACGGCGCAGCGCCGTCTGCTGCAGGAACGCCACGGCGACGATCGGCCGGTAGCGCTCCCACTTATCGGCCTCCTCACCGTACCGGGCGCGCTGCGCGGCGAAGCGCGCATACAATTCGGCGGGCAGCACGTCCTTCAGGCGCCGCCCTCCGCCCACCGTCAACAGCTCCCGCTGCGTGACCAGCAGCCACAGCGCGCGCACCATTCCGAGTTCGAAGGCCTTGACCACCAGCACCTGATTCGTGGTCCCGAGCAGCGAGTCGATCTCGGCCGAGCGCCACGTCATGTCCTTGGGGAGCGGTGCGACCGTTCCCAGTATCCACAGGTGCGCATCGCCGCGATGCACGTGCCAAAGGCCGGGACCCGAGCGCTCGCCGGTGACGATCACCTCGTCGAGCACCTGGGGCGCGGCCTCGCCCGGCGGCGCCGCATGCGCGGCACGCGCCGCCGGGGCGCCGAACAGCGCCAGCAGCAGGAGCGGGCCCCAACGAGCGCATCGCCTTGCCATGAGCGCGCTCCGACGCCGGCCTCAGCGGCCGGGCGCCGTCAGCCTCTTGAGGAACTCGTAGTAGAACTCGACGCCCTGCTCGTAGGATGCCACCGCGAGCCGCTCGTCGCGGCCGTGCATGCGCACGTCGTCGCGGTCGATCGCGACGCCGCTGATGCCGTAGCTCGGGATGCCGGCCATCATGGTGTAGATGCTGTCCGAGGCCCCCACCATCATCACCGGCACCACCGGAACACCCGGCCAGAGACGCGCCGAGACGGCGCCGAGCGCCCCCATGACGTCCGGCCGCAACGGCGGCGGTGCCATGGATTTGCGCTCCGAGCCGTGCTCCGAGAGCGCCCCGGAGTCGCTCCGGTAGCGGACGCCGAGCTCGGGATCGTCGAAGATGCGCACGAGATCGAGGCGCACCTCCTCCTGCGAGTGCCCCGGCAGGATGCGGCAGTTCACGTTCGCCTCCGCGCGCTGCGGCAGCGCGTTGGGGGCATGTCCCGCGCTCATCATGGTGGCGACGCAGGTCGTGCGCATGGTCGAGTTGTACTGCGGGCTCTTCGACAGCCGGTCGACCGCCTGCGGATCCGGCGGCGTGGCCAGGATGGCGCGGATGTCGGCGGCCGCGGCGCCGCTCTCGATCCCGGCCATCCTCGTGAAGTACTCGCGCGTCACGTTGTTCAGTTCGAACGGGAAGGGCGTGCGCTGCAGCCGGGCGAGCGCGTCGGCCACGTGATAGATGGCGTTGTCGGGCTTGGGCAGCGAACTGTGGCCGCCGGGATTGGTGGCCAGCACCTGATAGTCGGCGTACAGCTTCTCCGTGGCCTCGAATTCCACCGTGAGCGGCCTGCCGCGGTCGGTGACCACGCCGCCCGAGTCCGGATTGAGCGCGAATTCCGCGTCGATGAGCTCGCGGTGATTGCGCAGCAGCCAATCGACGCCGTTCGACTGCCCGCCCTCCTCGTCGGCCGTCAGTGCGAATATGATGTCGCGCTCCGGCACGAAGCCCTCGCGCTTCAGGCGGATGAGATCGGTGACGATGATGGCGTCGCCGCTCTTCATGTCCTGCGTGCCGCGGCCGTAGTAGTAGCCGTCGCGCTCGATGAACTGGAACGGATCCACGCTCCAGTCCTCGCGCCGCGCCTCCACCACGTCGACATGCCCGATGATGAGGACGGGCTTGAGGCGGCTGCCCGGCCTGCCGCGATAGCGCACCACCATGTTGCCCTTGCGCTCGTTGGGCCCCAGCACGACCACGTCGGCCTTGGGAAATCCCGCCTCGAGCAGGCGATGCGCCATGGCCTCGGCGGCACGGGTCGTGCTGCCCACCGAATCGGTGGTGTTGATCTCGATCAGTTCGCGAAAGATGTCCCGTGCCAGCGATTTCGTGGCAGGATCCGGAGCGACGGTGGCGGCCGCCGCATTGCCCGCCGAGATCGCGGCGGCGAGCGCGGCGACGGCCCAGTGACGAATACCAGATTTCAAGTGAGTCTCTCCCCGAAAATTTCTCGTGCGACGTCGAGGTGTCGACCCTGATGGTGACCGGCCCCGGTGGCGAATTCTACCGTAACGGAGCCGCATTCCAGGCCGTGCTCTTGGCCGCGGCCATCGCCGCACTCGGTGCGCCGGCCGGCGCGGGCGCGCAGCAACGGGCCGACACCGTGCTGTTCCACGGCCGCGTCCTCACCGAGAACGCGGCCGACGAGGTGGTCGAGGCCGTCGCGATCCGTGCCGGCCGGATCCTGGCGGTGGGGTCGGATCGGGACATCCTCGCGCTCGCCGGACCGGGGACGCGCCGCATCGACCTGCGCGGCCGCACGGCGACGCCCGGACTCATCGACAGCCATGCGCACGTGGCCGAGGGCGGAGTCGATGAGCTGTATCATGTGCACCTCGGCGATGCGCAGAGCGTCGCCGAGATCGTGCGCCGCGTGCGCGCGGCGGCCCTTCGCCTGCCCCCCGGGCAATGGGTGCAGGGCGCCGGCTGGGACGAGGCCAAGCTCGCCGAGCGCCGCTATCCGCTCGCCGCGGAGCTCGACCGGGCGGCGCCGCGCAATCCCGTGTGGCTGACGCAAACCACCGGGCATTACGGGGCCGCCAACAGCGCCGCATTGCGCCTGGCCGCGATCACCGCCGCCACGCCCGATCCCGCCGCGGGCACCATCGATCGCGACGCGGCCGGCCGCCCCACGGGCGTGCTCAAGGAGGCCGCCCAGAGCCTCGTGACCCGGCTCATTCCCCCGCCCACGCCCGCGCAGCGGCGCGCCGGCATCCTGCATGAGCTCGCGGTCCTGCACCGGGCGGGCATCACCGCCTATAAGGACCCCGCCATCGATCGGCCCACCTGGGATGCCTATCGGGAGCTCGCCGACGCCGGCCGGCTCGACGCTCACGTGTGCGTGCTCTGGTTCGCGGGCAGCAGCCTCGCGTCGGCGCGTGCGGCGCTCGCCGAGATCACGGCCGCGCCGCGGCCGCCGAACTCGCTCGGCGACGGGCGGCTCATGTCCTGCGGCGCCAAGATATTCATGGACGGCAGCGGCGGCGCGCGCACCGCCTGGCTCTACGAGGACTGGAATCGCCGATTCACGGAGACCGACACGGGCAACACCGGCTATCCGGCCACCGATCCGGCGGTCTATCGCGACATGGTGCGGCTGTTCCATCGCGCCGGCGTCCACGTCGGCACCCACGCCATCGGCGACCGGGCCATCGATTGGGTGGTGGACACCTACGCGCAGGCGCTCGAGGAGTCGCCGGCGACCGGGCTGCGCCACTCCATCATCCACGCCAATCTGCCCAGCGCCCATGCCCTCGACGTGATGGCGCGCCTGCAAACGACCTACGACGCGGGCTATCCCGAGGTGCAGCCGCCCTTCCTTTGGTGGATCGGGGACAATTACGCGGGCAATTTCGGTCCCGAACGCGCGCGCCGGCTGATCCCGCTGCGCACCTTCGAGGAGCGGGGAATACTCTGGAGCGGCGGCTCCGACTTTCCGGTCACTCCGGTGCAGGCGCGCTATGGGTTGTGGGCGTCGGTCGCGCGCGAGCCCCTGCGGGGAACCTACGGCGCGCATCCCTTCGGCACGGCCGAGGCGGTCGATGCGCGCACGGCGCTGCGCTCCTACACGGTCCGGGCGGCGCGGCAGCTGTTCCTCGAGTCGCGCATCGGCTCGCTCGAAGCGGGCACGGATGCCGACGTCGCGGTCTGGGCGGCGGATCCGCTGCGCATCGGCGCCGCCGCTCTGCGCGACCTGCGCTGCGAGCTCACCCTGTTCGGCGGCCGCGTGGTGCACGCGGGAACCCATCCGTGACGCGGCCGGTGCTATCGTGACGGGTCAACGACGGTCCTCACTTCGGAGATGAGATCATGGCAAGAAGAAAAACCGCGGTTTCCCGCACCGCCGCGCTCGAAGCCGTGCGCACGCTGCTGCGTTGGGCCGGCGAAGACCCCGATCGCGAAGGCCTGCGCGACACGCCGAAGCGCGTCGTCGATGCCTATGGCGACTGGTTTTCGGGCTACGCCACCGATCCCGGCGCCTACCTGCGCCGTACCTTCGAGGAGGTCGAAGGCTACGACGAGATGGTGGTGCTGCGGGACATCTACTTCGAGTCCTTCTGCGAACATCACATGGCGCCGATCATCGGCCGCGCACACGTCGGCTACCTGCCCACGGCGCGCGTGGTCGGCATCAGCAAGCTCGCGCGCCTGGTCGACGGCTTTGCCCGGCGGTTTCAGGTGCAGGAGAAACTCACCGCGCAGATCGCCGCCTGCATCAACGACGTGCTCAAGCCGCGCGGCGTCGGCGTGGTGATCGACGCGGTGCATCAGTGCATGACCACCCGCGGCGTTCACAAGCGCGGGGTGTCGATGATCACGAGCACCATGCTCGGCACCTTCCGCAAGGATCCGAGCACCCGCGCCGAGTTCCTGCGGTTCATCGACATCGAGGGCATTTCCGCGCGGCGCTGAGGTGCCGCCGGAGCCGGCAGCGCAGTCCGCCCGCTCAGCCGCGCTTGGGCGCGGACG
>VFSW01003789.1_pt1 | contig 22648 bp, 18 predicted proteins | sample 5358111 | NCBI WGS metagenome assembly VFSW01 (sample SAMN11554181, study PRJNA540505) | mine drainage metagenome | isolation source: sediment from site ElyBrook_90M | place: USA: Ely Copper Mine, Vershire, VT | collected 2017 | reverse complement strand
AATGAAAGAAAGCTTTTTTTCCTGCCTCCACAATTTCCCTCCGCTTGTGGGCCAAGCCCTCATAGATCAAGCTCTGCGATAGCCTTCGGCCTGTAGCCAAGACGCTCTCTTCCTTGAAGGCAAAAACCCCTCCGAGAAGCAGAGCCTCTCGAAGGGGTTAAAGATTTTACTGAATGCTTCCGTTTTTTAGAAAACGGTTTTTCAGCAGATTTGATTAAGCGGCGGCTTCGGCAGTTGCAGCGGCCTGATCACGATCTTTCATCGCTGCCTTGCGGCTCAGTTTTACACGCCCCTTATCATCGACTCCAATGCACTTGACCCAGATGAGATCGCCGCTCTTGACAATATCCTCGACGCGATTGACACGGGTGTCGGCGAGTTCTGAGATATGGACAAGCCCATCCTTTCCAGGAAGAACTTCCACGAAGGCGCCAAATTCCTTAATGGAAACCACGGTTCCCTGATAGATCTCTCCGACGCCGATTTCACGAACCATGCCTTGGATGATTTCTTTGGCGCGTTTCAGACTCTCTCCATTGCTGGAGTAGATGTGAACAGAACCGTCGTCATCGATATTAATCTCGGCACCTGTCTCGGCCACGATGCTCTTAATGTTCTTCCCGCCGGGGCCAATAATCAGACCGATCTTATCCTGAGGAACCTTCACCGTCTCGATGCGAGGAGCATACTTGCTCATTTCACCACGAGGGGCAGGAAGTGTCTGAATCATGTGCGCTAGAATGAGTCCGCGATTTTTGCGGGCGTCATCAATGGCCGAGGCCATCAACTCATGGCTGATGCCAGGAAGCTTCAGATCAAGCTGGAAGCCCGTGACTCCTTCTTCGGTACCACAGAGCTTAAAGTCCATGTCGCCGAAGTGATCCTCACTACCGATGATGTCGGTGAGCAGGGCGTGACGCGTGAGATTGCCATGTTCATCATTCTCAGAAACAAGACCGACGGAAATTACAGCGACAGGGCGCTTGATCGGCACGCCAGCATCCATGAGGGCCAAAACGCCCGCACAGACACTCGCCATGGAGGTAGAACCATTGGACTCCATGACCTCACTGGTGATGCGCAGGGCATAGGGAAAATCGGTTTGTGATGGGATCACAGGAGCAATGGAACGCTCAGCAAGTGCTCCGTGGCCGATTTCGCGGCGATTCTGACCTCCGAAACGACCCGTTTCGCCAACGCTGAACGGAGGGAAGTTATAATGGAGCAGGAAGCTCTTGGTGGTCTCACCGCCACCGTAACCGTCGATCATCTGCGCTTCATCAGTGGTGGCAAGCGTGGCCAATGCGAGAGCCTGAGTCTCTCCGCGTGCGAAAAGGGCGGAGCCATGAGCGCGGGGAAGAACGGTGGTCTCGCTGGAGAGCTGACGGAGCTCGGCAAGCCCGCGTCCGTCACAGCGTTTCTGCTTGTCAAGAATACTGACGCGAAAGGCTTTCTTCTGAAGATAATCAAAGGCCTGACCGATTTCGAAATTGGTCGTTGCGGGATAGGCTTCTAAAATCTTGGCCTTTACCTCTTCACGGAGAGCGCCGACAGCCTTGCTGCGAGCAACCTTACCCGGGGTGTAGATGGCGGCCTCGATGCGATCACCGGCGACCTGATAGGCAATCTCCAGCATTCCTGGCTCGACGCTGAGGAGCGTGCATTCGCGCTTGGGCTTGCCAGCTTTGGCGATGAGCTCGTGTTGAGCAGCAATGAGCACACGGGTATGCTCGCGAGCAAAATCGAGAGCCTTCTTAAAGTCCTCTTCAGGAAGCTCGTTGGCAGCACCTTCGATCATGATGACCTGCTCGCCGTCGCCGACATAGACGAGATCAAGATCGCTCTGTTCGCGCTGGCTATGGGTTGGATTGACAACGAATGCACCGTGAATCCGGCCAACACGCACTGCGGCAATAGGCTTCTCAAAGGGAATATCAGAAACACAGAGGGCGGCTGAGGCTCCGTTGATGGAAAGAATATCGGGATCAATCTGGCCATCTGCGGAGAGCAGAATACTGATGATCTGAGTGTCGTAGAAATAGCCTTTTGGAAAGAGGGGACGCAAGGGGCGATCCGTCATGCGCGAGGTCAGGATTTCCTTTTCGCTAGGACGACCTTCACGTTTAAAATAGCCACCGGGGAACTTGCCGACAGCAGCGGCCTTCTCCTTGTAATCAACGGTTAGTGGGAAAAAATCTTGACCTTCCTTCATGCTGGTGGCGGAAACAGCACTGACCATCACGACGGTTTCGCCAGAAGTGATGACAACGGCACCATCAGCAAGTTTGGCAATTTTGCCGGTTTCGATGGTAATAGGGTTCTGGCCGACTGAGGCGGTGACAATGGTATGGGACATAGGAGTAATAAGTAGGGTGAGAGGGCAAGGATCGGATGATGGACGCAGCTAGGGATCTAGTGGTTGGTGTCCAAAATCCGGAGGAGACTCGGAATGAGTACCCTCATGGAGGTTGAGTTCGTAATGATGATTTTCTCCTGAACACCAAGAAATGGCGCAGAAGAGAGAGAAATGATGGTTCGTGACTTTTCTCAGGGCGTTTCTACGCCACTCTACTCTCAGAAAGAGAGGAGTAACACGGAATGCCGAGGAGAAAAACTGATCGAATCTGTTACTTGCGCAGATTGAGCTTCTCAAGCACCGCTTGGTAACGCTCAGAAGCGGTATCCTTGAGGTAATCGAGAAGACGGCGGCGCATGGCAACCATCTTGAGAAGGCCGCGACGGGAGGAGTGATCCTTGGCGTTGCCTTTGAGGTGTTCGGTAAGGTGTGCAATCCTCTGCGTGAGGGAGGCCACCTGGACATCGGCACTGCCAGTGTCCTTGTCATGCAGCCGGAGTGCTGCGATTTCTGCTGTTTCGGTTGTCGTCATTTTTTTGAAGGCCGGAATCGTAGCTCTTGCGGCATCATCTGACAAGGTGTTTTGACAACTTTACAACCCCTGCGAGGGATGATGTCTTGTTTTTCTCTCTCCAAGCATGTTCTCTAGCGGGCTTCTCATGGCCGAAATTTCCAAAGCCTACACCCCCGGTGATGTCGAGCAGGAGTGGTATTCCCGCTGGCGAGAATCAGGGTGCTTCACTGCCGACCCGACCTCCACGGCTCCCGCTTACTCGCTGGTTATCCCACCTCCGAATGTCACTGGCGTCCTGACGCTGGGTCATGTGCTCAATAATACCTTGCAGGATATTCTGGCACGCCGCGCCCGTCAGACCGGGCATGAAGTCCTCTGGCTACCGGGTACCGATCATGCAGGCATTGCCACACAAACCGTTGTCGAACGCCAGCTTCGGAAAGAAGAAAAAAAGAGCCGCCACGATCTGGGCCGCGAGGCTTTCCTCCAGCGTGTCTGGGCATGGAAGGAGAAGCATGGTGGTATCATCATTAGTCAGCTTCAGAAGCTCGGCTGCTCCTGCGACTGGGCGCGCGAACGTTTCACCATGGACGACGCCTATGCCCGCAAGGTGCAGGAGGTCTTCATTGATCTCTATGCCAAGGGACTCATCTATCGCGGCAAGCGGATGGTCAACTGGTGCCCCGTCTCCCTCACGGCCCTGAGCGATGAGGAGGTCATTCCCAAAAAACAGAAAGGGTACCTCTATCATTTCAAGCTGGAGGTCGTGGAGAGTCCTGGCACGTGGCTTGAGATCGCGACGACCCGTCCAGAAACGATCATCGGAGACACAGCGATTGCGGTGAATCCCAGGGATGCACGCTATGCCCACCTCATCGGCCAGCATGTGCGCCGCCCACTGCCTAGGGAATTGGCTGCGGAACCGGAAGGATTGCTCCCGATCATCGGTGATGAGGCAGTCGATTTTACATTTGGTACCGGAGTCCTGAAAGTCACGCCAGCACATGACAAAACCGATTACGAAATCGGACGACGGCACAATCTTCCGATCATCGACATCATGAATCCCAATGGGACACTCAATGATCTCGCCGGGGAAGGCTTTGTCGGACTCGGCCGTTTTGAGGCCCGCGCCGAGGCAGTGGAGAGGCTCCAAGAGTTAGGACTCCTGACCAGGGAAGAGCCGTATGAAAACAATGTCGGCTTCAGCGAGCGAGCCGATGTGCCGGTCGAACCACGCCTCAGCGAACAGTGGTTTCTGAAATATCCCAAAACCGCCGAGGCCCGTGATGCTGTCAGAAACAGACTCATTCGTTTCTTTCCCTCCCGTTGGGAAAAGGTCTATGACCATTGGCTGGAGAACATTCAGGACTGGTGCATCAGCCGTCAGCTCTGGTGGGGCCATCGCATCCCGGTCTGGTATCCATCGGAAGAAATCCTTGCGGAGTGTGATAATGAAATCGCAAAAGGGGTCACCCGTGCATTTCCAAAAGTCCAAATCGAGTCTCCCGGCGAGGGATGGACTCAGGATTCCGATGTGCTCGACACATGGTTCTCCTCGTGGCTCTGGGCCCATGAGACGATGGATGAGGCTCTCCGTGCCAAATTCTACCCGACCAGCGTCTTGGTCACCGGCCCTGACATTATCTTCTTCTGGGTCGCTCGTATGATCATGGCGGGGCTGGAATACACCGGAGAGATTCCCTTTCGCGATGTCTATTTCACCGGCATCATCCGCGACAAATCAGGGCGGAAAATGTCAAAGAGTCTCGGTAATTCTCCCGATCCCCTTGATCTCATTGCCAAGTATGGAGCCGATGGCCTCCGCTTTGGCATTATTCGTGTCGCCCCTCAGGGACAAGACATCAAATTTGACGAGAAGGTGGTTGAGGAGGGCCGCAACTTTGCCAACAAGCTCTGGAATGCTGCCCGTTTCCGCGAGATGCAAGGGCCGAGCGATCCGACGCCTGACCTCTCCGGCCTCGTGCTGCCCGACATTGCCATCCATCTCCTCGACCAGTTTGACACCATGCATGCGGCCCTCCGCGCAGCGTACAGCGACTATCGCTTTCATGAAGTGGCCTCGCTCCTCTACGACTTCTTCTGGGGTGACTACTGCGACTGGTTTGTCGAGGCTGCCAAACCGAGCCTCTACAGGGAGAAGGGAGAGAGTGATGAGAAGAAAGCCCTCCTCGCTACGATGGATGTGGTTCTCTCTGGCATTCTGAGACTCCTCCATCCGCTGATGCCCCATATCACGGAGGAACTCTGGAAGCGCTTGGGGTTCAAGGCTCCCGTCTCTGCCTCAGGAACAGGCGCACGAGCGGAGTTTCTGCTCTACACGCAGCCACCGGAGGAGAAGCTTCTCATGGGCATCGCCCCAGAAAAAATTGCCGCTGCTCGAGCCAGCACCACGACCCTTTATGCGGCAATCCATGCGGCACGCAATCTCCGTGCGGAATGTAAAATTCCCTCGAAACAACAGGTGCGCTTTCTTGTCACCCCTCAGGGAGACTTTTCCCCTTCGCAGCAGGCGATCTTTGAGGCATTGACCCGCGCTTCACAAACTATCCTTCAGACAGAACCCGCTCCAGCAGGAACTCCCAGTGTCCTCACCGATCTAGGTGCTATTGCCCTCCCGCTGGAAGGTCTTCTCGATCTCGAGGCAGAACGCAAACGCCTCGCCTCGGAGATCGCCAAAGTCGAAGCTGAACTTGCTAAGGTGAAGGCCAAACTCGCCGATCCCGCCTTTGTGGAAAAAGTCCCTGCTGCCGTGTTGGAGGATCACCGCCAACGCCAAACCCGCTGGAGTGAAAAACTCACGACTTTGCAGACAACGCTCAGTACCTTGGGTTAAATCTTTAACCTCCATCCCCATGCCCGCGCTTCAGCCACCAACTCCCAAGTCCCAGCTCCCAGATGCTCTCGACCGTCTCTGCGTATTCATCATGGCGGGAGGGAGCGGTGAGCGTTTCTGGCCTTCCAGTCGGACAGCCATGCCCAAGCATCTTCTGAAACTCCTCGGTGAGCAGACGCTGCTCGAGCAGACTGTGCGACGATTTGAAAAAGTAGTTCCTTTGGAGCAGATTTTTATTCTGACCAATCAGGCTCAGATGGCAGCAACGTTGGCCGCCCTCCCCTTTCTGCCCCCTGCCAATATCATCGCCGAACCGGCCAAGCGGGATACCGCTCCCGCAGCAGCTTTGGCAACAGGAATTGCACGCAGCCGTCGCACCGATGCCATCGTGGCCCTCTTTCCAGCGGATGCGATGATTCATGATACAGCAGTTTTCCGCAGACAACTTACTGAAGCCGCCGAATTTGTTGCAGGGACTCCCTCGATTCTCACCTTTTCCATCACCCCGACTCATGCCTCGACAGGTTTTGGCTATCTCCAACTAGTGGCTTCCGTCACCACACAGGGGGCCACCTGCATTGTCACGGTCGAGCGTTTTGTCGAGAAACCGGACGCTGATCGCGCACGCGAATTCTTCCAAGGGAAGAAGCACGGCTGGAATGCTGGCATGTTTCTCTGGCAAGCAGAAACCTTCCTCGCGGAATGCTATCAGCATCAGCCCGAGCTGGAACGATTTATTCTCGGTTTCCCTGATTCTGGATTGGTGGAATCCTACCTTACAGAGGTATTCCCAACCCTGCCGAAAATTTCCGTCGATTTCGCCATCATGGAAAAGGCCTCCAGTGTGGTGGCTGCTATCGCTGAATATGACTGGGATGATGTCGGATCGTGGACGGCCCTCCCAACCCATCTCGGTAAGGATACCCAGGAAAATACCTTGCGCGGTTCTGTCATCACTCTTGATGCCAGACGGAACATTGTCATTGCTGAGAAACGCACCATCGCCCTCTGTGGCGTGAGTGATCTTGTCGTTGTGGAAACAGACGACGCCATCCTTGTCTGCCACCGCAACGCCGTCCAACAGATCAAGAATCTCCCACTGCCGCCTGAGCTGAAGTAGGAGTGAGTGGCTTGCCTTTTTAGGGCAACATGTTGGCTGACGCTAGGTCGAGCCCAGGAGAGAGTTTTCCGAGTGCCAATCCTGAATGAATCTTCCTGCGGCGTCACAGCAGAGATCAATGAAAGCGCGTTCGGCCATTCTGACTTCTCGACCTTTCTGTTGAACCACTTTCCAGTGCCGCTCAATCTGAATACGCGGTGTAGGCATGGATCGCAGGGATCCCTCGCGAATTTCCTTGGCTGCGACCCAAGGAGCCATGAGGGCAACGCCCAATCCTAATTGAGCCAGTTGCTTGATGAGGTCGAAGCTGGGAAGTTCCACATAGGAGCTCAGGCTCATTCCGCTCCGATAAAAAAGATCTTCAACGCGGCGGAAGGTGACACTATCTCTACGGTAGAGGAGGAAGTGTTCAATTTTGAGATCCAAAGCCGAAACCTGTCGTCTGACAGCCCATGGATGGATGGGAGAGAAGATGAACTGAAGTTCATCGCGAAATAATGAGTGGGTCTTGAGTCCCTTTGATAAATGGTCGTCAATCACGATCGCAAGGTCCGCTCGTCCATGTTCGATATCCTGAAGAGCAATGGCAGAATCTTCCAAGCGAATCCCAAGAGAGACATTGGGATAGGATTTCCTGAATTCACGCAGCACTGGGGCAAGAATGGCATGAGCCATGGAGGCACTGATGATGACGTTCAGTTGTGTGCTCAATTCCCCATTGCCTGAAAGGGACTCCGTGGCGTGATCTAAGCTCTCCAGGATTCTAAGCACCTTGACCAGAAAATGGCGCCCTTCTGGTGTCAGGCGACTCGTCCGTCCTCGAGTTTGAATGAGGGAGTGTCCCAATTGTTCCTCAAGCCGCTTCATCCCATGACTGATTGCGGATTGCGTGAGGTGGAGAATTTCTCCGGTCTTGGTATGGCTTCCCTCCTTGGCTAGCGTGGCGAACATACGGAGAAGCCGCGTGTCGATATCAAGTGGCATTTCAAATGAAGAATGTTCATTTGAAAAATAAAAAACAATCATTAAATTCATCTATTTCTCTTGGATGTAGTAGTAGATGAGATGGTAACATTGACTGATCACAATGAGAAATATTGCCCGAGAAAGTCTTTGCGGGTGCTTCCCACCCCCCCCTTCCAACCGCCCCATGATGAAACGAACTTTTCTTTTTCTGGCTGCCTTCCTCAGCTTCTCCCTCCCAGGAGTAGCTCCTGCGCTTGCTCAGTCTACTTTGGGGGAGCAATCCCCAACAGATGGCAAAAATCTGCAAGCAGTCGTTACCGAGAATAGTGCTGATGCTAAAACTTTTGACAGACCTCTCATTGATCTGGCTGCGACATCGCCTCTCTATGGATCTTTCACACTCAAGGTGATGAATGAGTATATTACCCGAGGTATCATTGTGCAAAGTGAGGGGGTTACGATGCAGCCCATCCTGAACGTAAACTATCATCTTTTTAATTTCGGTGGTTTCTTTAATGACCTCTCGTTAATCACGGAATTTTGGAATGATGTCAGTTCGAATACGAAAGTTTCTGCCCCACCAACTTCAGCTCCTTACTGGACGGAAACAGCCTTAAGAGCTGGTCTTTCGCTTGGGTTTGCAAAATACTTTACTCTATCGAGTGATTTTACTCAGTTCTTGACACCAGCCAACGGCTATATGGAAGGTCGCTATATTAAAACAATCATTTCATGCAATGATACAGGAGTAATTATTCCAAATTTTTCTTTTAAGCCACAGTTTACATTCCTCTACGAATTGCCAGATTCTGGCCAAGCCGGTTTAGCTCCTCATGCTTGGTGGTTTGAGCCAGGCATCACGCCTAATTATAACATCTTTGCGGCATCCTGGTATCCGCTAAATTTAGCCATCCCGTTTCGAATTGGCTTGGGAGAGCAATTCTATGCCGGTACAGCATATGGCTTTTTTTCCTGTGGGCCACAGATCACTATGCCACTGGCTTTTATCTCGTCGGCTTATGGAAAGTGGAATCTTACTGCGGGATATACCTACTACAATCTGGGTTCCACAACCGCAGCTATTGCTCCTGATAGGCGTCACAATCAGAACCTCTTTAACGCAGCAATCAGTGTTGCTTTTTAAAGCCTTGAGTAAATTGGGACTGGCAGCAGCACCATAAAATAGCTGCGCTGCATCCGAAAATTCCGAAGCTGCTCAAGAGGGAGCAGCCGAACACTACAGGAGGTTCATCTCCCCTGCAAGGCAAACAGTCGCTTCAGACCCTCGAAAAACATCTTCGCTGCGATGTTATCAGGATGGTTAATCCCGTTGGCGAGCAGGGTTTCATAGGGAATGCCGTAGCTTCGCAGGTCTTTCCAAATGTTATAGACATCGATGCAAAGTTCTTCTTCCTGGGAGCAGAGCTGCCGGATGCGCTCCACCGCATGGTCGAGATTCCCCATCCAGGTGGAGGTGACCAGATTCGGGGTCAGGAAGACCGGGGTCGCGTTGATCGCTCTGAGTTCCTTGATGAAGTGCAGATGGTTTTCAATGACTTCCTCGGCGGGAAGACTGTAGTCGTTCAGCAGGAAGAGGATCGTCACCGCGTCGGGTTGATGTTTCAGCACGTCCCGCTCGAATCGTTCTCGCCCGAAATGTGAATCCGTTCCTCCAATGGCCGCATTCACAAACTCAAAGCGGATTTCTGGATAATGCCTCTGGAGATCGTCGGCGATCAGCTTGGTGAAGCGGCATTCGGGATCGACATCGCCCCCTTGAGTAATACTGTCGCCGAAAAAGACAATCTTGAACGCTCCCTGCTGTTTGATCCGTTCCCGCAATGCCTCTGCTCCCGCTCCGGTGAAATCGAAATAGCGGTTATAATCCAGCTTGCGGGTAAATATCTGCTCCGCGTTCCGGTGTTCTCTTCCTAATTCGGCAATGCGGTCGGAGGGCATCCGGGCGGCTTGATCTGTGGTCGGTTTGAAGTTTATCAGCCGGGCGTGGCGGCGATCCGCGATTTCGTAAACCGAATCTTCGCCGAATGCGTTATGAAACCGGGAGTAAACCCTAGCAATGCCCTCCCAGCCCTCGGGGAGCATCGGCCAGCGCGGCGTGGTTAGGCTTTCGCGTCCGCAGAACAATTTCACGTTCTTGTCGCCGTTGATCGCGATCATATCCACGCGCTGGTATTTCAGCTTGTAGTCGAGATAATAATCCCGCTGTTAAAAAACGGGCCGGTTGAGGAAACTGATGTGGCCGAGTCCCGGCGACGACAATTTGTAGTCGTTGTCTCTGACCAGGTTCCGCCGCTTTCCGTCTGGGGTGAAGCAATAGGCATTGATGGATTCCGGAAGAACAGCCTGCGGGACGCCCCAGGGATGAAATGATGCCCGGCGGTTCAGGTTGGGGACGGCATCGCATCCCGGAACACTCCCTCCAGTAATCAGTTCGCCACGCACATCAATGGTCGCCAGTTCTGGAATGGAAACCCTGCACTCGTCCATGCCAGGTGTTTGCACAGCGAGCTGTCGGGAACCGCACAGTCTAATGGTATGTCCTGTCCACGAGGTTTTCATGTTCTTAAGATTGCTGGCAGCGGGCACAAGAAACGCATGGCGCAGATGGCCTCAAAAGGCCCAAGAGACGGATTGAAGTCCCCAGGGTTCATCCCGCCACCACCGATTGGCGGAGGTGTTGGAAATTCTCACGGTTAATTTGTGCGTTCCTGTCTTTCTACCTGTCGGCAATGGGAACATGTAAGGTGAAATGAAGCGCTTCCCGAGTGAAAAGCCGTCGAGGTGAAGCTCCACGCCATCCTCTTTGATCGGTTTCACCTCTACCTCGGACGCAGAGGGGGGAATTTCGCATTCAGTTTCCAGCTCCAATGTTCCTGAGAACTCGGGCCACCCGGCCTGGGCCAAGTCGATGGGCAGGCGGGATTCGTATGGCGGAGTGATCAGGCTTCCCTCTGCCATTTTCCGAAACGAACCGGCGACGAACAAATCGACGCTGGGCATGGGGTGGAATGCGTAAAAGGCTTCCGAGACCACTTCCATTTCAAATGCGGGATAGCGCAGTTGCGCCACAACTAGATTGAGCCCCTGCCTGACAGCCGACCGGATGGCGATCAGCCGGCAACCGGTATCCCAAGCCTTGAGTGGTTGCGCGTTTTGGAGATCGATCACGATGCCGTTTACTGAAAGTTCATTGAGATAACCATGTTCGAACATCAAACTCAAATCGTCCGGGATGTCCTTGCAGTGAAAGCCAGCACCCCACTTGATCGAAGTGTGGCCGGAAAAACGGCGCGGGATAACGCCGCCAGGACTGACATTACCCAGAGATGAGGTTTCTCCGGGAATCCATTCGTTCTTTTCCTCGTCAAAGAACCGTTGATCGGAGAGGCGGGCCGTATTGACTAATGGGGCCGCGACCTTCCACTCGGCTTGCAACGGCGTTTTTTTTCGCGAAACCGTCTGCGGGGACGTTTCCGGAAGCGCATGGGAAGAAACAGAGAGATAGAGGGTGGACTGTGGTGGAAGGGATGGGCGAAGCGTGCCCCCGGTGGCGATCACGGTTCCGTTGACCGGCTCCCATTCGTGAAGTTTCCTCTCGGTCTCAATGCATAGCCGAAGCTCAGAATCACCAGCATTGCGCAACGCGAGCAGCTCCCCGTCTTCATAATGAAAACGGTAAATCCGCAACGCTCCCTGCGGACCGTCGTGTGTCACGGCGAGTTCGGGAGACCAGGACGGAGATTGTTCCGCCAGTTTTTGCACGATGTCATCAACAGATCCGCGCAAAATCCGCGCTCCGGAATGCTCCAAGGCGTCAAGCAGTTCGATCGACCTCCCCGGCACCATCATGTCCGCTGAGGCAATCACGCTCTCGAAGCGATCGCCATTTTTCATGACAATGGCTCCACCTTCGACTGTCGCTTCCGTCAAGTTCTCCTCAAAGAGGAATGAAAAGGATTCGCCCTCCTCATAGACGGCCTGTCCGATCCGGCGGATGGTTTGCGTGGCGGGATCCTCGTTTGAATACGGAGAGGCAAAGACCGAAGTCTGCTCCAACTGGCCCTGTGGATAGAGCAGCGCATAGCGATGCACGGGCCGCCCCGAATTGGACAAACATAGCGAACGCGCCATGGCATCACGAAAACCGGCGAAGTGTCCCCACCATGGAGCCTGTTCAAAGAGCGGAGGCCAATAGATGCGTTTCCTGACCCCCACGATGCTCTGATGGAACCCCATCAGCGCGATGTCATCAATCCCATTGATGCCGAAGATCTGAACACCCCGCAACATGTCCGCCAGACGGAGGCTCATGGGGCTGATGCCGAAGGCTTCGCAATAAACTCGCTCGCGCCCCGCTCGTCGCGCGATCGAGGGAATCAGCACTTGTTCCTGGTAGCGCTCTTCCACCTTGTTCTCCGGCGTAAGACAGAGGAAGTCGATCCCCGGGTCGTCCATCTGCGCCAAGGCCTGGTAAATATTGCCCGCGAAGCGCGCCTGCTGCAGCAGGGTGTCCTCGCCACAGTGACCGGTGTATTTTACGCCGTGCGCCCGGCACCAGTTGCCAATCTGTTCATGGTAAGCTGTCACATGCAGTTGGGTTACCACATTGAAATAGTCGGCCTTGGTCTGGGAAGGCACTGCATCGGCCAGTTTCTCGTAAAGAGGTTCGATCTCATAGCCGTAACGCTTTTTTAAAACTTCCGGGAGTTCCGGCGTCCATGGCAGACTGGTTGCGCTCCAGATCCCGTTGCGATCCATCATGGCTGCCGGTTCGTCGGTAAAAAAACCGGTGACGACCTCCCCGAAGAACTCTCCGCATTCCTTGAAATACCGCTCGTGGGTCATCCGGATGAATTCGGCGACCGCTTCCTTGGAAAGGGTGTCCAGATAGCCGCGCTCGCGGCGACTCCACGGTGCGCCGACCACGGCGTCCAGCACGAGATGGGAGCGTTTGACACTGCAAACCACCTTGCCAGACTGGTCTTTTCCAAAAGACAGATGCCATCCGCAAAATTCCGGATGCTGGCGCAACAAGAGCCCGCCAGCCACCCCGCTGGGCCAGGCGAATTCATCGTAGATCCAGACCTTGATACCCACCTCCCGAAACATCCTGAGCGCGCACCGGTAGCGGTCGAAATATTCTGCGGAAAGGTATTCGACCATCATGCCGTTGATCGGATGAATCAGCACCTCCCGTATTCCAGCCTCGGTTATCGCGCGCACCGACCGTTCAATCCCCGCTTCGTCCAAGTGCGAGTTCCAGAACCAAAACGCGCTCGGCCGGAATTTCTGGGCAAGAGCATCCCATCCCTTTGCCAAATCGCTTAATGTGTGCATGAAATTTTGATTCTTTGGATTATTATCCAGCAGACGCTGAGGGGGTTGGTTGCTTCAAACACCTGCGTGCCAATGGCATTCTGTCTCATGGCAGTCATCTTCTCAGCGTCTCTGCGCGAGTCGCAATTTTTATCACATGTGCTTTTACAAAAGAAGCGAACCCGTTCACTGCGCCACGAGTTTTTCCCGAATGAACGCTGCCGTGGAAACAGGGTCGCGTTTTGCGATCAGTTTGCCGACTTCCTCCATGCCGACCCGGTCGAGGATCCCGCCCAGACGTTGAAGGAAGAGAATGCTGGCCCGAATCGCGCCATAGCCGTCCTCGCGGTAGGGATACTGGTCCATCGAAATCCAGCCATCATAGCCGGTCTTTTCCAGCCAGTAGAGGATCTCGAAGTATTCCACCAAGTGGATAGAGCCCACGATCATATCGTCATCCCAGTGCGTGTAGTTGTCGTTGAAATGCATGTGAAACAGTTTGTTGCCAAACTGCTTCAACAACGCGATTGATTCGCCGACGTTCTCATAGGCGACAAAAGCATGACCGGTGTCGATCGTGACCCCCACGTTCTCCCCGAGTTCCCGGGCCATGAGCAGGGTGTCAGCTGTTCGTGCCAGATATGAATGGTTGCGTGGTTCCTTGGGTTTGAATTCCAGTGCCAGCCTCACCTGTTTGTCCCTCGCGTAGGCGGCACACTCACCCAAGTTATCGAGCAGGAGAGTGCGGTCTTCCAGATAGTTGGTGCAGAGGGGATAATCGTAACCATCTTGGCCAGGCCAGAGGTTGAGGAGGTCGCCTCCTAACGCCGCCGCCGCATCGATCTTTGCACGGGGCTCGGCCACCTCTTCCCGGCGAATGCCGGGATCGGCGGAAACGAATGCGCCACGCCCCCAGCGTTTCTGCGCGAAGTGATCGGGAATGATTGACGCGCACCGCAGTCCGGCCTCTGCCAACTTGGCTTTCATTTCTGCCACATTGTCCATGGTAATATCCCATGTGCCGACCAGTTCGATGCCGGTGACACCTTCGATGCTGGCCGCCTGCTTCAGCAGCAGATCCTTGTCCAGTGTATCCTTGTAACCCGAGGAAAGAAACCGGTCGCAGGTGTTTCCCAAGTTGCCGAGAATAATGGAGTATTTCACGGGTGTCCGGTTAACTGAGCAATGAGATTTTGGAACATACATAAAATGAGCGTGTTTCAGAGTCTGAACGATGTGAGGAAATCAAAATAGTTTCACCTCTTTTCTGTCATAAAATTAACGCTCGGTCGTGCGTCCTGCTTGTGTCATCACATCAAGGAGGTTCTGAGCGTCAGCATTTCTATGATCAGCGGCTTTTCTTAACAACTCAATGGCTATAGCAAAATTCTTTGGCACCCCTTGGCCCCTAACATACATTCCGCCAAGGTTGTTTTGAGCATTAGTATTCCCCTGATCAGCGGCCTTCCTGAACCAGACAGCGGCTTGGGTATAACCTTGCGGTACGCCTTGGCCCTTGGTGTACATCATACCAAGGTTATTTTGCGCGTTAGCATTTCCCTGATCAGCGGCTTTTCTAAACCAGAAAGCGGCTTGCGTGTAATCCTTGGGTACGCCCTGACCATAAAGATACATCCCGCCAAGCAAGCACTCCCCGTTAGCATTTCCCTGATCAGCGGCCTTCCTGAACCAGAAAAGAGCTTGAGTATAATCCTGCGGAACCCCCTGACCCTTATCGTACATCATGCCAAGCAAGCACTGCCCGTTAGCATTCCCATGATCAGCCGCCTTCCTGAACCAGAAAAGAGCTTGAGTATAATCTTGTGGTGCGCCTCGCCCATCGCGGTACATCTCGCCAATATCGATATGATCTGGATCATCTTCATGCTTCAGCTGATGAACAGGCGGTGTTTGCCCAAAAGAAGCAACAGCAACAAGTAGAGCAGATATTGTTGCAGTTTTTTTCATATGTTTTACCATAGGCTTCCAGTTACGAGTTGACAGCCTCAACTGAGGAATGACGGGGCTGCAAGTGTCTTAGGAAGCAAGAGAGAAGTGGGGATAATTCAGGAGGGTATTGGCGAGGAGGATGGGTTTTCGCATGAGGACTGAGCGAGTGAATTTTTAGGCTTACCCTTGGAGAGAAGGCGGAGATAGAGGGCTTTGAAAACGGGATTATAGCGGAACGCGCTGGAATCGATAAGAATAGCCATGGCAAGGGGGGGGATATGATGACGAGCACCGGAAATATGACGCCTGTCATAAGTATCCTCTTCTATCTGTTCTCAAAATAGCAACCAATACTTATTGGGAAATTCAAAAAATCCGGTGGACTCTGAAGATAAGGCTAGGCCAAAGAGATTTTGACAGACCGTAAATACATGGCTGTGAGAAAACTGGAATTCCCTAGCAATGTGCTGGCGACGGCGCACGGCATTGTCGCCGTTTTCAGATGGATCATCTGCCTCGGCCTCGGTACGGTGGTGGATATTCTGGTGGTGCGTGGCTCATCTATAACGCACCATGAACTTATTCAGTCCACGACCAGTCAACTAGACCAACGATGAAGCGAATTTTTCTCAGAAAATTTCTGCTATGGTTGATTGTTGGCATTGTGATCGCGGGGGGAGTCATCGGTTTTTGGCGCACCAGCCGTTTTACGTCCGAGGTTGGTCATTTGGTGCTCTATGGCAATGTGGATATTCGCCAGGTGCAATTAGCTTTCAATAACAGTGACCGTATCACCACCCTGCTCGTGCAGGAAGGAGACAGGGTCACCAACGGGCAATTGATTGCCACATTGGAACCAGAGCGTTTTCAGGCTAACGTTGAGAACCGTGCCGCCGCCGCCGCTGCCCAGCGTGAAATTGTGGCTCGGCTTGTGGCTGGCAACCGACCGCAGGAAATTGCTAAGGCCAAAGCCGACCTGGAAGTGGCGCGTGCCGATGCCCTCATCGCCTTGGCTACCTGGCAGCGTGCTCGAGACTTGCGTGCTGGAAGAGTCAACTCTCCGCAGGATATGGATAATGCCCAGGCCGTGTTGAATGCTGCTGAAGCTCGCCGCCAAGCTACGCAGTCATCCTATGATCTGATGGTGATCGGCTCGCGTCAGGAAGATATTGATTCGGCTAGGGCCACCTTGCAGGCAGATGAAGCAGCGCTAAAGCTCTCCCAATGCGAACTCGCTGATACCAGGCTTTATGCGCCGACCAACGGCGTGATCCAAAATCGTATCCTCGAACGGGGCGATATGGCATCGCCAACGCTTCCGGTGTTTACTCTCTCTCTAGATGATCCGGTCTGGGTGCGGGCTTACGTGAAAGGTCCTGACTTGGGAAGAATTCGTCAGGGAATGAAAGCCGAAGTGAGCACGGATAGCTTTCCCGGGAAACGTTATGCAGGATGGATCGGGTTTATTTCTCCCACAGCCGAATTCACGCCCAGGTCGGTGGAGACGCAGGAGGTGCGCACTAAGCTGGTTTATGAAGTTCGCGTTTTTGTCCGCAACCCTCAAGGCGAACTTCGCCTTGGCATGCCGGCAGTCGTGACCATTATTCTTCCAAAATCCGATCCCTCTGCGACGGGCGGCGGCTTGTAAACAGGATCGATATGAAAAACCTCCCAGCAGTCAGGCTGTCAGGGCAGGCGGATGAGGAGATGCTCGTTTTCCGCGATGTGCATAAGAAATTTACCGCTGGTCGGCGTGTGATCCCAGCACTGCGCGGTGTCAGCTTTGCCGTGCAAGGAGGAGGGGTCCCTGGATTAATCGGCCCAGATGGGGCTGGCAAGACGACGCTGATGCTGTTGGCAGTCGGTTTATTTGCGCCAGACACTGGTCAAATTATCGCACTCGGTCTCAACGCGACAAGCGAATCATTCGCCGTACAGTCTCAGGTTGGCTATATGCCGCAGCGGTTTGGGCTTTATGAAGATCTTTCTGTTCAAGAAAACCTCGATCTCTATGCGGATTTGCAGGGCGTGCCATATGAAGAGAGGTCAGTACGTTATCAGGAATTGATGCAGATGATGGGCTTAGCTCAGTTCACCAAGCGTTTGGCCGGACAATTATCAGGCGGGATGAAGCAGAAACTCGGTCTCGCCTGCACGCTCATTCGTCCACCGCGACTTCTGTTGCTGGACGAACCGACTGTCGGTGTCGATCCCGTGTCACGGCGCGAACTTTGGCAGATCGTCTATGGCCTTGTGCAACAGAAGGGCATGACCGTATTGCTCAGCACGGCCTACATGGACGAAGCGGAACGATGCGATAAAGTCATCCTGCTGTATGAGGGAGAAGTGCTCGGGCACAGTTCGCCACAACAGTTTCGTGACCGATTGAGGGGACGTGTCTATTTGGTGAGTGCGGAGGGAGTCAAAAAACGAACGCTCCAGAAAAAACTTACGGCGGGAGCTGATGTGGCGGATGCGGTTATTCAGGGCGAACGGGTGCGACTGGTCATGGAAACGGACGCACTCCCTGACATAGGAGGGTTACTGCCAGAGACGGCAGGGGTTATCTTTCAATCTGTGCCGCCGCGACTGGAGGATGGTTTTGTAGCCATGCTACGCAAGCGGCATAAGGATGAGATAGGGCCACGTCTCCCTCCCTTGCAACAATCCTCTCCACGCGGGCACAACGGTACTGGTTCGGTTATTGAGGCCAACCATGTCAAACGGCGGTTTGGCGATTTCTATGCGGTCAAGGATGTGAGTTTTCATGTCGAACGCGGGGAGATTTTTGGATTGCTGGGAGCGAACGGTGCTGGCAAATCCACGATGTTTCGGATGCTGTGCGGGCTATTGCCTGTTAGCGAAGGAAGTGTGCGTGTTGCTGGACTGGATCTGCGGCACGCAGCGGCAGCTGCGCGTAGGAGAATCGGTTACATGTCACAGAAATTTTCGCTTTATGGAAATCTGAGTGTTGCTGAGAATCTGCGTTTTTTTAGCAGTGCCTACGGCCTGTCGGGAAAGCATCAGCGCGAACAGATCGAGTGGGCACTTCAGGAATTTGAATTGGCTGTAGTAGTTGAGGCCGCGAGCCTTGATTTGCCACTTGGCCACAAGCAGCGGTTGGCAATGGCCTGCGCCCTTATGCATGAGCCCGATATTCTGTTTCTGGACGAACCAACCTCGGGCGTCGATCCGATGGCACGGCGCGAGTTTTGGAATCGCATCAACATGCTGGCGGAACAAGCCGTCACGATCATGGTCACCACCCATTTTATGGAGGAAGCCGATTACTGTGATCGGCTGGCGATTATGGCGGATGGCAAAATTCTGGCCCTTGGAACACCTGAGGAAATTCAACAACAGCAGAGATCCCGCATACAACCGGAACCGACGATGGAAGAGGCGTTCATCGCGCTTATCGAACACTCGCACTCCTCCGCTGGAGCAACACGATGAACTCCGAACACCTAGGATCAAACCCGGCGATTGCATCGGCACGGGGGGGAGGCAGAATGAGGTTGCGCGGCCTGATTCGTAAAGAATTTCACCAAGTGCTGCGCGATCCGAGCAGTATTGCCATTGCATTTTTGTTGCCAGTGTTGCTGCTGCTGATCTTTGGCTATGGCGTCTCACTGGATGCCGAGCATGTGCCGCTGGCACTGGTGGCGGAAACGCCGAGTAAGGAGACCTCCAGCTTTACCGGACGTTTCCAACAATCGCGGTATTTTGCACCGGTTGAGATGAGGGATCTGAGGGAGGCTGAGGCGGCAATGCGGGCAGGGCACGTGGAGGCGATTGTCCATTTGCGCAGTGATTTTGCGCGTCAGTTGCACACACCGGAGGGCGCACCAGTGCAGGTAATTCTCAATGGGGTGGATGCCAATACGGCGCGACTGGTGCTAGGCTATGTGCAAGGCGTCTGGCAGCTCTGGCTGACGCAGCAGGTGCAGGCACGCGGAGGGACGGTGAATGCGCCGTTGAAGGTCGAGTCGCGCATCTGGTTCAACAGCGAGCTACGAAGCCGCGATTTTCTCGTGCCTGGCCTGATTGCAATTATTATGACGTTGATTGGAGCACTATTAACAGCACTGGTGATGGCGAGGGAATGGGAGCGTGGCACGATGGAGTCACTCATGGTCACGCCGGTGACGATGGGTGAGGTGTTGCTGGGCAAGCTGCTGCCCTATTACCTGATGGGTATGGGCGGCATGGCGTTATCGGTGGCGATGGCCGTCTGGCTGTTTGATGTGCCGCTGCGTGGTTCCCTCTGGCTGTTATTTGTCACCTCCTCCTTATTTCTGTTGGTCGCGTTGGGTATGGGGCTGCTGATTTCTACAGTCACCAAGAACCAGTTCGTTGCCGGACAGGTTGCCATTATCACGACCTATCTGCCGGCTTTTATCCTCTCGGGGTTCATCTTTGACATCGGCAGTATGCCGAGCGCAGTGCAGGAGATTACCCATATCGTTGCTGCGCGCTATTTCGTGGCGATTTTACAGACGCTATTTCTGGCAGGTAATGTCTGGTCGGTCATCCTGCCCAATGCGTTGGCTCTCGCGCTGATGGCGGCTTTTTTTCTCGGCCTGAGTCGGCGTGCAATGAGGAAACGCCTAGAATAAGGAAACATCATGGGGCAAATCCTTCATCCCTTTCTTCAACGGCTCCAGGCACTGGTGCTCAAGGAATTTCTGGCACTGCTCAAGGATAAGCGGAGTCGGATGGTGGTGCTCGTGCCGCCGCTCATCCAATTACTGGTATTCGGCTATGCTGCGACATTCGATCTGAATCATGTCCCATACGCACTCTATGACGAGGATCATGGCCCGGCGGCCCGTGACTTGATTTCCCGTTTCGCCGGTTCGCCTATCTTTAGACAGGTGGCGGAGGTATCGCATGACGATCAAATCGCACCCTTGGTGGATGGCAAGCGTGTGCTCTTAGTCCTGCATATCGGCTCGCAATTCAGCAGGGAAATCCAGAGTGGCCGATCCGGCCCGGTGCAGATCATCATGGATGGTCGTAATTCAAATACGGCGGCTATTCTGCTAAGCTATGTCAACACCGTCCTAGCCGCGTTTAATGCCGATTGGGAACAGAAAACCGGAGATCGCAGCATGCAGATCCGGTTGGAAACACGGGCGTGGTTTAATCCCAATCTCCTGAGTCGCTGGTTCATTGTGCCCGGTATCGTGGGATTGCTGACGCTTGTGGTCACCACGCTGGTTACGGCACTCTCGGTGGCCCGTGAACGCGAGCAGGGGACATTTGATCAACTACAGGTCTCCCCGTTCCAACCCTGGGAAATTCTGCTTGGCAAGTCGTTGCCGGGGTTTTTCATCGGCTTGTTTGAAACGACTCTCATTGTTGTGATAGCAGTCGTCTGGTTTCATGTGCCGTTCCGAGGCAGTCTGCTGACACTCTCCATAGGGCTCTTTTTTTTCCTCCTTTCGACAGTGGGTATGGGCCTGATGATTTCTTCGCTCTCTGTCACCCAGCAACAGGTATTGCTGGGCGCGTTTTTGTTCATCGTACCATCTATTGTTTTATCGGGTTTTGCCACACCGATTGCCAACATGCCGCACTGGGTGCAGCAAATCACCCTGCTTAATCCACTGCGCTATTTTCTGATCATTCTGCACGGTGTCTTTCTGGAGGACGTACCGTTTCATCTCTTGATCGGCCAGTTTTGGCCAATGGCACTCATCGGACTGATGAATCTGACGCTGGCCGGACTCCTTTTTCGTCGCCGCTTATATTGAGCCAGAGCGATGTCCTTGAAAAAAGGGTGAGCCCTTCGGTTCCTTTCGCGGTGCCGAGCTCCGTCTCCATGGCCGATAGCACAACGGGAAGGAATGCCCACAGGAGGGTTCGCACGGGTGGCAGCATCCGGTCGTTATTTTTTCTGATCTATGGCACAGAATATTGTGTGGCGGTCATGCAGAGGAGAGGCTTCCAATGAATGAAGCATGGTTCTATTCAACGCGAAAAAGCTAGTATCACTAAATTCTGAGCAACCAATACAAAGCCTAGCAGCATCACGCACCATGCAAAGCCCCGCCGCAAGACGGTACCAGAGAGCTGTTTTGTGAGCGCCACGCCCACAAACATTCCCGCCATGGCCAGGAGCAAAAAACCGAGCGTGAGCCGCCAGTCGAAATTCACATAACGCAATTGGCCGATGAGACCACCAAGGCAATTAATGGCAATGATTGCCAGTGAGGTGCCAATGGCCGGTTTCATTTCCAGACCGGCAAACATAACGAGTGCAGGCAGAATGAGAAAACCACCACCCACACCGAGAAATCCGGTAAGCATGCCCACGGCAAAACCAATCGCCAAGCAGCGCACCGGGCGACATTCATGAGCGATCGCCTTCGCCTCGCCACTTCGTAACATCCGAATTCCGACGATGAGCATCAATACTCCAAAAAGAAACATCAGCATGACGGCAGAGATCAAATGGGTAAATTTTGCGCCGATCAATGCGCCGATCATTCCGCTTACCGAAAAGAACGTGGCCGCCCGCCAATCAAAGGCTCCTTGTCGCAAATTGAGCAACGTGCCGAGAGCGCTTGTGCCACCCACGATGACCAGCGACATGCCAACTGCCTGCTGGGCGGGGATGTGCGCGACATAGACCAATACTGGAAGGGTGATGATTGAACCACCGCTGCCAAGCAGTCCCAGTGAAAGACCGATCAGCGCCGCAATAACAAGCGCGATAATGAGCATAAAATATGTCAGGGTCTTGTTTCGCAGCAGGAGTTAGCGACGCATGTGCCCAAGCGGTTCCACGGCATCTTGGCCAGCAATAGCGCCAATCCGCAAAAACCGGTTAGACCTGCGAACAAAAGCCCGCAACCGATCAGCAGCGGCAGGAGCGCAAAAAGTGGATTTACCGTCAGTGCCAGCATCGCGCCTGTGGCGGAAAGCAGACCAACAATGATATGCACTTGGCGCATGAGAGGCAGGACCTGACTGCTACCGCGATTTACCGGCAAGCCGGCTTCCATCCATGCCTGCGTCCCTCCTTCGATCAGTACACAATGGTCAAAACCTGCGTGCTGGAATTTTTTAATCGCTTTGCGTGCACGTCTGGTGGTTTGGCAAATAACGTAAATAGGTTTTTCCTGCGCACTTCGCTGATTCAAAAAAGTCGGAGCGTGGAGGTCGTCAAGGGGCAGGAGCCTCGCCCCTGGCACATGGGCGACAGCATGTTCGCCGGGGGTGCGGACATCGAGCAAATCAAGATCACTATTTTCATCGAGCAATTCGTGAAGTTCATAAGGACTCAGATGATGGGTTCTAATAATAGAAGAAGCATTCATATAACTGTGATTTTAACTGCCTATACACATACCACAAAGACATTGTTTATATAGCACGCATATATTTATATTATACTTTGAATCACAAAAAAAGGAGGGAGGGGGAGAACTACGGATGGACATAGTTAGAGACGGATAAATGGTCACTAAAGAGCAGAAAGAAGCAACGATCCATGATACCTCTTTGAAATCTATACGCTCTTTTGTGGCTAAAACTTCC